>Ga0137412_10000099_pt1 | contig 48938 bp, 45 predicted proteins | sample CZODoug2_1_16fun_FD_122160 | JGI IMG/M metagenome (GOLD analysis project Ga0137412, IMG submission 122160) | Vadose zone soil fungal communities from Angelo Coast Range Reserve, California, USA - CZODoug2_1_16fungal (Hybrid Assembly) | ecosystem: Environmental > Terrestrial > Soil > Vadose zone...
CGTGACCCCGTCGCCCATCACCAGCGACAGCACACCGGTGAGCAGCGGATAGTGCGTGCAGCCCAGCACCAGCGTGTCCACGCCGGCAGCCTGCAACGGCTCCAGGTATGACTGGGTCAGCCCCAGGATCTGCCGGCCGCTGGTCATCCCGCGCTCGACGAAATCCACCAACCGCGGGCAGGCGGCGCTGTAGACGCTGACCGTCGGCGCGGCGGCGAACGCGTCGTCGTAGGACCGGCTGGCGATCGTCGCCGCGGTGCCGATCACCCCGATCCGGCCGTTGCGGGTGGCCGCGGCCGCGCGCCGCACGGCCGGCACGATCACCTCGACCACCGGCACGTCGTACCGCTCGCGGGCATCGCGCAAACACGCCGCGCTGGCCGTATTGCAGGCGATCACCAGCATCTTGACCCCGGACTCGGCCAGCCGATCCAGGCAGTCGAGGGTGAACCGGCGTACCTCGGCGATCGAGCGCGGGCCGTACGGCACATTCGCGGTGTCGCCGACGTAATGCAACCGCTCGGCCGGCAGCTGGTCGATGATCGCCCGGGCCACGGTCAGCCCGCCGACGCCGGAGTCGAAAATGCCGATCGGCGCGTCGCTCACGACACCGACTCTACGGTGCGCGCCCGCCGGGAACGCTCGGCGGCGAATACGGCGAGATGGGTTTCCAGCGACTCCTCGGGTCCTGACTCGATCAACGTCGGGTCGTCGGCGGCCAGCGCCGCGGTAAAGGCATCCATCAGCCCGGCATCGCCACCGCCGTGGCCGGTTGCGGCATCCGAACCCTCGGACGGGACCTCGAGCAGCTCGGTCGAATCAGACAGAAAATCGACGATTTCCAGCCGCTCGCCGTCACCGTCGATGCTGCCTTTCGTACCGAAGATCTGCGTCCGGCGGTGCCCTTTCGGCGCGAATGCGGTCATGGTGAATGACGCGGTAACCCCGCCGTCGAATTCGATCCCGACCTCTTGATGGTCGGCCACATCATTGTCGCAGGAATAGACACACCGGCCGTACGGGCCCGTTTCTAAGGCTTCCAGCACGCCGTCGCGGGTTACCTCGTCGGTGATCGTCGAGACCGGCCAACCGGTGTCCCCTTTGGCAATCGCGCCGAGATACAGCTTTTTTGCCGAGTATGCACAGGTCGGCTCGAGTTGGCAGTCCACGCAGCGTTCGGCCGCACCGGCCGGCCGATTCTCGGCCCGGAAATGAGTCAGCCCGCCGAAACTCGCGACCGAACGGATCGGCCGGCCAACGACGTAACGCAACCAGTCGACGTCGTGACAGGACTTGGCCAGCAAAATGAACGAGGACTGGGCCTCGTTGCGCCAATGTCCCCGTACGAACGAATGCGCGTGATGCCAGTACCCGATCGGCTCCAGATGCTGAATGTTGACGATCTCGCCGATCCGCCCGGAGTCCAGCACCTGGCGCAGCAATTTGGTGTAGGGCATATAGCGCATGACATGGCAGACGGCCAGCATCACGCCGGCCGACCGTACGGCCTCGACGATCGCCTGGCAGCCCGCCACCGACGGTGCCATCGGCTTCTCCAGCAGCAGGTGATAGCCGGCCCCGGCCAGCGCCACCGCCGGCTCGACGTGGTGCGCGTCCTGGGTGGCGACGATCGCGGCTTCGGCGACCCGGCCGGCGGCGACAAGCTCCTGCCAGCTGGCAAAGCAGCGTTCCGGTGGGATGTCGTGGGCGGCGGCCAGCCGGCGCCGGCGCACCTCATTGGGCTCGGCCACCGCGACGATCTTGGCCCGGTCGGGATGCTCACCGACCCAGGAGGAGTACGTGGTGCCGCGGCCGCCGGCTCCGATGACGGCGAGCGTGGGCGGATGCTGCGGCACTGATACGTCCCCTCTACGACTCCCCCAATCCTGTCACGCGCTCAGCTGTCACGTAGGTCGGCCACCAGGACCCCGCGGCCGTTGGTGGCGAGATACGCCCGGCCGTAGACCCGCGGATCGTCGGTGATGATCTTGCCGATCCACCCGTACTGGTGGGCGTCGTCGTTGATCCGCACCCACTTGCCGCCACGGTCATCGGATCGAAACACGCCGTGCACGCCACCCGCTTGAGCGACCAGGTAAATGGACATTCCGCCAGGTGTAGCCGGCGCGGGCCGAATTCGCGGCCGCCGGGGCAGCAATGAGCGTCATGCCAACCAGCAGGCCTATTACCGCACCGAGGCATCTTCTAACCTTTGATCGCACCGATGATCACGCCCTTGGTGAAATGGCGCTGCACGAACGGGTAGACGAGCAGCACCGGGATCGTCGCGATGGCAACCACCGCCATCTTGATCGCCAGCGTCGGTATCGGCCCGCTGCCGAGCGACGAGGTGTCGACGCCGGTGGTTCCGGGGATCGCCTGCCCCTGCAGCACATAGGCCCGCAGCACGAGCTGCAGCGGCCACTTGGAGTTGTCGTTGATATAGAGCAGCGCGTTGAAGAACGCATTCCAGTAGCCGACACCGGCAAAGAGCGCGACCACCGCTACCACCGCCTTTGACAGCGGCAGCGCGATGCTGGTGAGAATACGTAGCTCGCCGGCTCCGTCAATGCGGGCGCTCTCCAGCAGCTCGCGGGGAATGTTCATGAAGAACGCCCGGAGTACCACGAGGTTGAACGCCGATATCGCCGTCGGCAGGATCAGCGACCAGTAGCTGTTCAGCAGTCCGAGATGCAGCACGACGAGATAGCTCGGAATCAGCCCCGGGCCGAAGAGGAATGTGAGCAGCACGATCATGAGCAGCGTGCGGTGCGCGTAAGAACCGGGGCGGGACAGCCCGTACGCGGCCAGCAGGGTCAGTATCACGCTGATGGCCGTGCCCACCGCAGTGATCCCGACGCTCACCAACAGCGCTCGGGTGACCACGCCGCCCGAGAGGATTTCCCGGTACGCCCTAATGCTGAGCCCGCGCGGCACGATCACCAGCCCACCGGCGGAATCGATCGCCTTCTGGCTCGACAGGCTGGTTATCAGCACCACATAAAGCGGCACGACCACGACCACGCCGATAATCGCCAGCACCGTGCCCTTGCCGAGCTGACCGAAAACGCCGGGCGGCTCTTCCCAAACCGGCCTGGCCGGGGGCCGTCTGCGGTCGGTAGTCAGTGCGGTCATCGCTTCGAATACACCCCCTGCTCGCCGAGGGCATGAGCCACCCGGTTGGCGGCGAGGACGAGCACCAGCCCGACCGCGCCTTTGAACAAACCGGCCGCAGCGCCATAGCTCCAGTCGCCATTGACTACGCCGGTGTAATAGACATACGTATCCAGCACCTCCGCGTGCCCGGCACCCACCGCATCGCGCTGCAGCAGGATTTGCTCGAAACCGACAGTGAGCGCGTCGCCGAGGCGCAGGATCAGCAACAGCACGATCACCGGGCGCAACGCCGGCAGGGTGACATGCCAGAGCCGGCGCCATCGCCCGGCGCCATCGGCGACCGCGGCCTCATATAGCGAAGTGTCCACGGTGGACAGCGCGGCCAAGAAGATGATCGTGCCCCAGCCCGCGTCCTTCCACACCGCCTGCGCGGTGACGAGCAGGATGAACGTATGCGGGTTGGTCATCAGGTCGAAACCGCTTACACCATGGTCTCGGAGGAACGAGTTGATCAGCCCGGCACCGCCGAGCATCTGCTGGAAGAGTGTGATGACCAGCACCCAGGAGAAGAAATGCGGCAAATAGATGACGGCCTGCACGACCGTGCGCAGCTTGCGGCTCAGCAGGCTGTTGAGCAGCAGCGCGAGGCCGATCGGGACCGGGAAATAGAAGACCAGCTGGAACGCCGTAATCGACAGCGTGTTGCGCACCGCGCTCCAGAACTCCGGGTTGGCGAACATGCGCTGGAAGTTCGCGACCCCGTTGAACGGGCTGTGCGTGATGCCGACGAACGGCGAGTAGTCCTGGAACGCAATCACGTTGCCGAGGAGCGGAATGTAGGTAAACAGCAACAGCAGTGCAATAGCGGGCGCCACCATGAGCAGCAGCATCCGGTCCCGGCGCAGTCGATCGCGCCGGGACGGCGATCGCAGCTTGGTCGCCGCCTTCCCTGGAGATGCCCGCTCGTCCGACGGCGCGTCAATACGGGCCAGGTCAGCGCTCACGACTCAGCGCCCTGCCTTGGCCAGCTGCTTCTCATAGAACGCGCGCAGCCGGTCGCCACCCTGGCTGCGCCAGGTCGCTACGGTCTTCTTCCAGTCGCTGATCGGTGCCCGACCGCGTGAGATGTCGGATACCTTGTCATCCAGCGGCTTCTGCAGACTCTGGAATTTCGGCGGCTCCTCGACGTTGAGCCCGTCCAGCAGCCCGGTCACGACATGCTTGGTCGCCGATACCTGCCACGCGTGGTAATCCTTCACATAGTCCGGATACTGCGGCTCGACCGTGGCATCCGGCCTGCCGATGAGGAAGCCGTAGGTATAGGTGACCTCCTTCTTCCCCTGCGTATTGAGCACCGGGGCACCGTGCGAGTCGATGGTGTTGTCCTTGCCTCGCGGGCCATAGATGATCAGGTCGTATTCCTGGGTGCCGACCGGGGCGGCGATATAGTTCATCACCCCGAGCAGCTCCTCGATCTTGTCCTTCGGCGTTCCCTTCTTGATGAAGCTCATGATCCCGGCCGGCGATCCCTTGTAGTAGACCGGATCCGCGTCGGCGGCCGCGGCAAACGGCGGGAAGACCTCCATCTTGAACGACGGGTTGCCCGGCCGCTGCCTTTCCAACGCCTCGTGCCAGGCGCCCAACCCGTCCTCGTACATCAGCATCTGCCCGCTTTCGAACAGCTGCTTGGCATCCGCCGTGTTGCCACCGACGATCGACGGATGCACATAGCCGTTGGCGAAGAGCTTCCGGTTGAACGTCAGCGCCTCGACGTATTCCTCGGTCTCGATACCGTTGACGAGCTTTCCGTTACGCCGCACCCAGTTCGGCGGCACGGCGTACATGCGGCGCACCTCCTCAAAGACGTCGCCGCAGGCCCATCGTTTCTTGGCCGGCTTGTTGATCGCCTTCGCCAAGGCCAGCCAGTCGTCCGCCGAGGTGGGCGGCGAAACACCCAGCTTGGCGAAAAGATCGGCGCGATAAAGACAGCCGTCGGCGATCCCACCGCCAGGGAACGGCAGGCCATAGAGCCGCCCGTTCCAGACCGAGTACTCCCAGGCCAGCGTCGGCAGGTTGGCCAGGTTGGGCCACTTGCTGGAAATATCGCCCCTTAGGTAGTCGGTGAGATCGGCGAAGAGCGTGCTCACTCCTGCAGAGAAATTCTGCGGCTTGTTCCACAACGGTAGGCAGGTCAGATCCGGCACCTGCTTGGACGCGAGCACGGCGGCGATTTTCGGGCCGTAGTCATTGCCGTTCACGATGTTGAACTTGATCGTGGCGCCCAGCGCCGAATTGACCGCGTCGTAGTAGTCGTTGTGCCCGAGGCCCGGCGGGATCGGCCAGAATGCGGGCGTCAGCGCTGTGTAGGTGCCGCCGCTGGCCGGCTTGGACTTGACGGATTGCACCAGGTTTTGGGGATAGACCGAATAGCCGGGCGAAGAGCCCTCGGCCGACGGCAGGTCGGGCTTGACGTAGGTGACCGGCACATACTTCGGCACCAGTGCGGCCAGGTCTTTGCTCCTGCTGATCGCGCCCTGCTGCGCGACGCTGCTTTTCGTGGAGCAGCCGGCCAGCAGCGGACCGCCCACCGCACCCGCGGCAACGGCTCCGAGGAGCGCGCGGCGGGTTATCTCGTTGCCAGACTTCTGGATGGTCATGCTGTCTGCCTTTCTTTGGGTGCCGGTGGTTTTCCGGTGAACTGAAGTCCCGCTATTCGCACCGTGTCCTGGGCCACCAGGAATAGTCATCGAATCGCTTCGATGCCGTGCCGGCGTAAAAACAACATTGCGGACGCTTGCGGTTAGGCTTTCTCTTTCAACCGACGCCGGGAAAGCGGCGCAGCAGCAGTGGTTTCTCGAACGGTCAGGATGGGGTGCAGCATGGTCGCCGCCGGCACTGCCTCGCCGTCGAGCTTTGCCATCACCAGCTCGACCGCGGTGCTACCGACAGCATCGGCGGGAAGGGCGACTCCAGACACTCCGAATCGGCTCACCAAATCATCCGGTCCGATCGCGACCACCGACATGTCGTCGGGCACTCGCCGACCACAGTCGCGCAACTCCTCGAGCAGCGGTCCGATAATCGGCTCGTTGTGCACAATAATGCCGGTTAGATCGGGATGTTCGTGCAGGAGATCACGGACGGTCGCGGCCATCGCCTCTCGGGTAATGCCGCACGGATGGGTTGAGCCGGTCATGTCGTGCCGGGCGATCGCGTCCCGGAAACCGCGCGCGACCCGGGTGGCATATCCGGTGCCCCGGCGATACACCGCATGCGGGCTGCCCAGCAGGGCGACGCATCGATGGCCGAGCTCGTGCAGATGGTCGACACATGCGGCGCCGGCCGCGACGAAATCCAGGTCGACGCAGGTGAGACCGCTGGTATCGGCCGGAAATCCAATGAGGACAGACGGTACGTGCAGCTCGCGCAACGCCGGCAGCCGTGGATCATCCAGCTCGACATCCATCACGATGATCGCATCGGCGAGGGAGCTGCCGGCCACCCGACGCAGACCCGACTCGCCCTCGTCCTGGGTGAGCAGGAGTACGTCGTGGTCGTGGGCGCGGGCACTGGTAACCACCGACGCGGCGAACTGCATCAGCACCGGCACGTGCATTCCGCTGCGCAGCGGGACAACCAGCGCGATGACGTTGGATCGCCTGCTGGCCAGCGATCGGGCCCCGGCGTGCGGGTGGTAGCCGAGCGCGGTGATACTGTTCTGCACCCGCTGTTTAACCTCGGCCGAGATCGGCCGCTTACCACTGAGGACGTAGGACACGGTGCTCGCCGAAACCCGCGCATGCCGGGCGACATCGGCAATCTTCACCATGCCGACCGCCTCCCGAAATGCAGCAGAAATCGAAACGCTTCGATGGAAGGTAAAGCCTGCCGGCGGATTCCGCAAGAGTTAGCCGGGGCTCGATATCGTAACGGCGGTCGCTTTACCGCGCGGACCTCGCCCCAACCGGGCAGGGCGCACTCTGCCCGCCCCAGCGCACCATTCAACCGGGCAGGACGCACTCTGCCCGCCCCAGCGGCCGCACGCCCGTCGTGCGCCTCAGGCCCAGAGTTGGCCCTCGAGCGCGGCCTCCGCGTCGGCGACGGTGCCGGCGTACGCGCCGGTCGAGAGGTATTTCCAGCCGGCGTCGGCGACCACAAATGCGATATCGGCGCGCTGACCGGCCTCGACCGCCCGGTGCGCGGCGGCCAATGCGGCATGCAATACACCACCCGAAGAAATACCCGCGAATATGCCCTCGACCTCGACCAATTGCCGGGTGCGCAGTAGAGCGTCGCGGGAACCGACCGAGAAACGGGACGTCAGCACGGATGCGTCGTACAACTCGGGGACGAAGCCCTCTTCGATATTGCGCAGGCCGTATACCAACTCGCCATACCGCGGCTCGGCCGCAATGATCTGAATTCCGGGGACATGCTCGCGCAGAAAGCGCCCGGTGCCCATCAATGTGCCGGTCGTGCCGAGTCCGGAGACGAAATGGGTGATCGATGGCAGGTCGGCGAGAATCTCCGGCCCGGTCGTCTCATAATGTGCCTGCGCATTGGCGGCATTTCCGTATTGATAGAGCATCACCCAGTCGGGGTGCTCGGCGGCCAGCGCCTTGGCATCGGCGACGGCCTGATTGGAGCCGCCGGCGGCGGGCGAGGAGATAATCTCCGCGCCGTACATCTCCAGCATTTGCCGGCGTTCCAGCGAGGTATTTTCCGGCATGACACAAATCAGCCGATAGCCGCGCAGCCGGGCCACCATGGCGAGTGCAATTCCGGTGTTGCCGCTGGTCGGCTCCAGGATCGTGGCGCCCGGCCGCAGCGCGCCAGCCTTTTCCGCGGCCGCGACCATGTAGTACGCCGCCCGGTCCTTGATCGAGCCGGTCGGGTTGCGGTCCTCCAGCTTGGCCCACAGCCGCACGTCATCGCTGGGCGACAGCTTCGGCAGCCCGACCAGCGGGGTGTTGCCGAGCGTGTCGAGGAGGCTGTCGTACCGGGCCATCAGGATCAGCCGCCGGCGACCGCTGGCAGGATCGTGACCGAGTCGCCGTCCTTCAGCGCGGTCTCCAGCGAGCCGGTGAACCGGACATCCTCGTCGTTGACGTAGATGTTGACGAAGCGGTGCAGCCCGCCGTCGTCGGTAATGAGCCGACCCCTGATGCCGCCGTGCCTGGAGTCGATGTCGTCGATCAGTGCCTGCAGGCTGTCACCGGACCCCTCCACAGTCTTTTCGCCGCCGGTGTAGTTGCGCAGGATCGTCGGGATCCGAACGTCGATGGCCATGTCTTCCAGCTCCTATTGGTCTTGCGGTAATTGTCGGGCCTGCGGGTGATCGTCGGAACAATGCAACGCGGCGCTCAACGCGACGATTCCGCCGCCATGATCTCCACCGGCTCCTCACTCACCACGCCGTCGGAGATGCGGAACGACCGGAATTCGATCGCGTCCGATGCACGCGTTGATACCAGGACATAGTGCGCGTCGGGCTCGGCGGCCAGCGCGATATCGGTGCGCGATGGATAGGCCTCGGTGGCGGTATGCGAGTGATAGATCACCACCGGCACCTCGTCGCGATCATCCATCTCCCGCCAGACCGCGAGCTGCTCGGCAGAGTCGAAGCGGTAGAACGTGGGCGAGCGCTCGGCATTCTGCATCGGCACTACCCGGCTTGCGGTGTCCGATCCGGCCGGGCCGGCCACGATGCCGCACGCCTCGTCGGGGTGATCGCGCCGAGCGTGCGCGAGGATCGCGTCATAGGTCGCCTGATCGAGCTTGAGCACAACACCAGAGCCTACCGTCAGTAGCTCAGCGCGTTGATCACATCGTCCTGCAGACCAGTCAGCCAGTGATAGATCGCGTACGGGGCGGCCGCCGGGTCGTCGGGTGAGCGCCCGCCGAACGGCTCGGTTTCCTCGGTCACATCCAGCCGGGTTCCCAGCACGAGGCGCAGGTCGTTCAGCGCCGCCGCCCAGGCGGTCGCCTCCTCCTCCGAGAGCCGGATCCGGCCACCGGACTCCGGCAGGCTCGCCAGCATCGCGTCCGCGGCGGTGTTCTTCGCCGCCCGAATGTCACCCTCGGTGAGCCGGCGCAGCTCCGCGGCCGCCGCACCGTCGTCGGGAAAGTCCTCCGCGTACCCGTCAGGCAGCAACCGGGCCAGCGCCGGATCGGTCGGCGGCTTCGGCGCCTCTTCGGCGACCCCAGTCAGTGATTGAAGAGGATCGGTCAGTGATTGAAGAGGATCGGTCAGCGACCCGAGCGGCTCCGCCGAGTCCGGCTCGTCCGCGGCCAACAGTGCCCGCAGATCCGCGGCCAGCAGCCGCAGCAGCTGCGCCTCCTCGGCCTGCAACGTTGCTACCACATGCCCGCCGCGGCGCTTGACGGAAGCCATCTGATCAGTCCTGCCGCAGTGTCGCCCACAGTCCCGCGGCATGCAGCCGCGACACATCGTGCTCCATCTGCTCCCGGCTGCCCGAGGACACCGTCGCCCTGCCCTTCTGGTGTACGTCGAGCATCAGCTTGGTCGCCTTGTCCTTGGAGTAGCCGAACAGCTTGCAGAACACGTACGTCACATACGACATGAGATTGATCGGGTCGTTCCACACGATCGTCACCCAGGGGCGGTCCGGGTCGACACTCTCGCTGACGTCGACCTCTTCGGTCCGCTCCGGTGCAACCGTTCCACCAGACGTCATGGGTCCCATGCTGCCACTTGCCGGCCGGCTCGTCTCGGCCCGGTCATAGGCTGCCCCCATGGAGTCGACCGCCCTGCTCACCGACCAGTACGAGCTGACCATGCTCGACGCCGCGCTGCGCTCCGGCGCGGCCGACCGGCACTGCGTGTTCGAGGTGTTCGCCCGCCGGCTGCCCGATGGCCGCCGCTACGGCGTGGTCGCCGGGGTTGACCGGGTGCTCGAGGCGGTCGAGGCGTTCCGATTCGGGTCCGGGGAGCTGGACTTCCTCACCGAGTTGGTGAGCCCGTCCACCCGGGACTGGCTGCGCGACTACCGGTTCAGCGGCAACATCGACGGGTATGCCGAGGGCGAGCTGTACTTTCCCGGCTCCCCCATCCTCACCGTCGCAGGCACCTTCGCCGAGACGATCATGCTGGAGACCGTCGTGCTGTCGATCCTGAACCATGACAGCGCGGTCGCCTCGGCGGCGGCCCGAATGACCGTGGCCGCCGGTGGCCGGCCGCTGATCGAGATGGGCTCGCGTCGTACCCACGAGCTGGCCGCGGTGGCCGCGGCCAGGGCGGCCTATCTGGCCGGTTTCGGCTCCACCTCCAACCTCGCCGCCGGCCGCCGCTACGGGATCCCGACCACGGGCACCGCCGCGCACTCGTTCACCCTGCTGCACGACCGGGAGGCCGACGCGTTCGGCGCGCAGGTCGCGGCACTCGGTCCGGAGACCACGCTGTTGGTCGACACCTACGACATCACCGAAGGCATCCGGGCGGCGGTCGAGACGGTCGGGCCGGGCCTGGGCGCGATCCGGATCGACTCCGGCGAGCTCGGCGTACTGGCCAGGCAGGCCCGTGCCCAGCTCGACGCGCTCGGTGCGACCAAGACCAAGATCGTGGTGACCAGCGACCTGGACGAGTATGCGATCGCCGCGCTGGCCGCGGCCCCGGTGGATGCCTACGGCGTCGGTACGAAGCTCGTGGTCGGCTCGGGCGCACCGACCGCCGGCATGGTCTACAAACTGGTCGAGGTAGACGGCCGGCCGGTGGCGAAACGCTCGGAGCACAAGGCCTCCCGCGGCGGGCGCAAGATCGCCGTGCGCCGGCACCGCTCTACCGGTACCGCCACCGAGGAGAGCGTCCGCTCGCAAGGCCGGCCGACCCCGCAGCCCGGTGACCGGGAGCTGCAGGAGCCGCTGATGCGGGCCGGCACCCGGGTCGAGGGGTTGCCGATGCTGGCCGAGTCGCGGGCCAGGATGCGGGAACGAATGGTCAGCATTCCGTGGGATGGTCTGAAGCTCTCCGAGGGCGATCCGGCCATCCCGACGATCTTCGAGGAGGCCGGTCGTGGCGAGTGACGCAGTGATCGTGGTGGATGTGCAGAACGACTTCTGCGAGGGCGGTTCGCTCGCGGTCAACGGCGGCGCGGATGTGGCCGCGGCGATCACCCGCTGGCTGCCGACCGCCGGGGCGGACCACGTCGTGGCGACCCGGGATCACCACGTCGATCCGGGCGGGCACTTCTCCGAGCACCCCGACTTCGACCACACCTGGCCGACGCATTGCGTGGTCGGCACCGAGGGGGTCGAGCTGCATCCGGCGCTGGCGCGGGACCGGATCGAGGCCGTATTCGACAAGGGTGAGTACGACGCGGCGTACTCCGGCTTCGAGGGCCGGGCGGACGGGGTCGCGCTGGCAGACTGGCTGCGCGCGCGGGACATCGACCGGGTCACCGTGGTCGGCATCGCCACCGACCACTGCGTCCGGGCGACCGCGCTGGACGCGGCACTTGAGGGTTTCGCGACGACCGTACGGCTGGATCTGACCGCCGGGGTGGCGCGGAAGACGACCGAGCGGGGGCTCCGGCAGCTGCGCGAGGCCGGGGTGACCCTGACCGGCGAGCCGGTGCTCCGGCCTGCCTAGCCGCACCGTCGGCAGGTCCCGGCGGTCCCCTGTTCATGATCGACATCGGCTCTAGGTCGCTCTGGCAACCACCAGACGATGTCGATCATGGTTGAGAGGCGGGGCGTGGAGCGGTACGGAAGGTTTACGCGCCGATCTTGACGTTTCCGCGCCGGGGAAAGCGCTTACCACAATCGATCTTGACCTTATCGTTGGCCGCTGTCCGGTTTGTCCAGCAATAAGGTCAAGATCGGCGAGGGGACAAGCTCAGCGCAGGGACTGGAAGATGGCCGACCAGCGTTCTCGGTGGTCCTCGCCGGCCACCTCGTACACAGGGGTAAATCCCAGCCCCAGGTACGACCGGAGCGCGGGCAGTCGGTGGTCCTCGGTCTCCAGGACCGCATGAGTACGGCCGACCCGGGCGAAATGCGCGAACAGCGTCACGACCAGTGCCGCGGCCAGGCCACGCCGTTTGTGCGCCGGGTCGGTGCCCACCCAGTGCACGTAGCCGGCGCCGGGAAAGCGGTCGGGCAGCCACCGGCTGGATGCGGTCGCGACCGCGGTGCCATGCCACGCGGCCACGTACGTCGCGTCGACATCGGCGGCCTCGGTCAGCGCGCGGCGTACCCGTTGCACATCGAACCGCTGCGGCTGCACCGACGTCGGCTCGAATGCCGCGGTCAACGTCGCGGCGATCGCCGGCTCGTCCCCCGGCCGGGCCAGCCGCAGCTCATACCCTTCCGGAACGGGGCGAGCCGGCACGGCGGCCAGCGACGGCCGCGACAGCACAAGAGCGTGCTCGTACTCGATCACGCCAACGGCCGAGTCACCCAGCGACGCCGGGTCACCCGCAGCCGCCGAATCAGGCAGAGGCGGCGGCGACATCTCCGGACTCGGCCTCCTCGATCTCATCCCGGCTCACTCCGAGCACAAACAGGATCGCGTCCAGGTAGGGCTGGCGCAGCTCGGTGTCGGCCACCCGGGCCAGTGCCGGCTTGGCGTTGAACGCGATGCCGAGCCCGGCCGCGGTCAGCATGTCGATGTCGTTCGCGCCATCACCGACCGCGACCGTCTGGGACAGCGGCACCCCGGCCTCCTCGGCGAACCGGACCAGCGCCCGCGCCTTGCCGGCCCGATCCACGATCTCGCCGACGAGCCGGCCGGTAAGCGTCCCATCGCGGATCTCCAGGGTGTTGGCGGTGGCGAAGTCCAGGCCGAGCTCGGCGGCCAGCGGGTCGATCACCTGGGTGAAGCCGCCGCTCACCACCCCGCAGCGATACCCCATCCGCTTCAGCGTTCGCACCAATGTTCTGGCACCGGGAGTGAGCTGCAGCTGCGCCCGGACGTCGTCGCACACCGAGGCCGGCAGTCCGGCCAGCAGCGCCACCCGGGCCCGCAGTGACTCGGTGAAATCCAGCTCACCGTGCATGGCCGCGGCGGTGATTTCGCTGACCCGGTCCGCGCAGCCGGCCCGGGCCGCCAGCATCTCGATTACCTCGCCCTGCACCAGCGTGGAGTCCACGTCGAGGACGACCAGCCGCTTGGACCGGCGATGCAGGCCGGCCCGCTCGACCGCGATGTCGGTCGCGGTCTCCTTTGCCGCGGTGGCCAGGGCAAGCCGCAGCGCCGCCGATTGCGCGCCGCTGACCATCAGCTCCAGGCTGGTCACCGGGTAGTGCGAGAGCTTGCGGATCGTGTCGATGTTGGCGTCGACCTCGGCCAGGCGCCGGGCCAGCTCGCCGACAGCGCCGGCCCGCAGCGGCCGGCCGATGACGATCACATGATGCCGCTCGCGCCGGCCGGCCAGCGCCTCCTCGGCATCGTCGCCGAAGGTCATCTCGATGTCCATGCCGAGCACGGTCGCGGCGTGCTGCACCGACTTGCGCAGCGGGGCCGGGTCGCCGCGCAGGGCCAGCATCACGCCGAGCACCAACCGGCCTCGGATCACCACCTGCTCGACGTCGAGCACCTCGACGTCGTAGGCCGCCAACGCAGAAAAGAGGGCCGAGATGACGCCGGGACGGTCACGGCCGGACACGGTCAGGAGCACCGAATGCTGTTGCATGTCGTTCCGACCCTAACCCGCCAAGCGGCCCAATATGCCACTCGGCGACGGCGGGATGCGGTCAGGTGGGGTCCGGGTCGCGACGGCTCTCGCCGGCCGGCGCGGCCGCCGCCACCTCGTGATACGTCCCACCGTGGGCCTCGGCCTCCAGCCGCTCGACCAGATGTGGATAGTGCAGCTCGAAGGCCGGCCGCTCGGAGCGAATGCGCGGCATCGAGGTGAAGTTGTGGCGTGGCGGCGGGCAGGAGGTCGCCCATTCCAGCGAGTTGCCGTAACCCCACGGGTCGTCGGCGGTGGCGATCTCGCCGAACCGGTATGAGCGATAGACGTTGTAGAAGAACGGCAGGATCGAGGCGCCGAGAATGAACGAACCGATCGTGGAGATCGTGTTGAGCGTGGTCCAGTGGTCGGACTTCAGGTAATCGGCATACCGCCGCGGCATGCCCTCGGCGCCCAGCCAGTGCTGCACCAGGAATGTCGTATGGAAGCCGACGAACGTCGTCCAGAAATGCAGCCTGCCGAGCTTCTCGTCGAGGAATCGGCCGGTGAACTTGGGGAACCAGAAATACACGCCCGCATACGCGGCAAACACGATCGTGCCGAAGAGAACGTAATGGAAGTGCGCCACCACGAAGTACGAGTCGGACACCTGGAAATCCAGCGGCGGTGAGGCCAGGATGATGCCGGTCAACCCACCGAAGAGGAAGGTGATCAAGAAACCCAGCGAAAAGAGCATGGGTGTCTCGAACGTTAATGACCCGTGCCACATCGTCCCGATCCAGTTGAAGAACTTGATACCGGTAGGCACCGCGATCAAGAACGTCATGAACGAGAAGAACGGCAGCAGCACCGCGCCGGTGACGAACATGTGGTGCGCCCACACCGTCATCGACAGCGCCCCGATCGTCAAGGTCGCGAAGACGAGGCCCCGGTAACCAAAGCACGGCTTACGGGAAAATACCGGGAAAATCTCGGACACGATGCCGAAGAACGGCAACGCGACGATATAGACCTCGGGGTGCCCGAAGAACCAAAAGAGATGCTGGAACAGCAACGGACCGCCGTTGCTCGGATCATAAATATGGGCGTCGAGATGTCGGTCTGCCATCAATCCGAACAGCGCCGCGGTCAGGATCGGGAACGCCACCAGCGCGAGCACCGCGGTGACCAGAATGTTCCAGGTAAAGATCGGCATCCGGAACATCGTCATGCCCGGCGCGCGCAGCGTAATCACCGTCGTGATCATGTTGACGCTGCCGAGAATCGTGCCCAGGCCCGACAGGATCAGGCCCATGATCCACAGGTCGCCACCGACGGTCGGCGAGTTGGCAATGTCCGACAGCGGCGTATAGGCGGTCCAGCCGAAATCGGCCGCGCCCCCCGGCGTAATGAAGCCGAGCATCGCGGTGGTCGCGCCAAACAAATACAGCCAGTAGGAGAACGCGTTCAACCGCGGAAAACTCACGTCCGGCGAGCCGATCTGCAGCGGCAGCACCAGATTGGCAAAAGCGAACACCAACGGGGTGGCAAAGAACAGCAGCATGATCGTGCCGTGCATGGTGAACAGCTGGTTGTACTGCTCCTGCGATAAATACTGCATGCCCGGGCGGGCCAGCTCGGCCCGCATCATCAGCGCCATCAGCCCGCCGATGGCGAAGAAGATGAACGACGTGACCAGGTACATCTTGCCGATGTCCTTGTGATCCGTAGTCCGCAGGTAGGACCCCAGCTTGGAGCCCTTGCGCACCTCGCGCGCCGGGTAGGCCCGGCCCACGATGGGCGACGGCGCAATGGTCACGAGGTGGTCCTCTCGAGGCGCTGAATCACTATCGGTACGGCATGCCGAGGGACCCGGCGCACGCCGCGAACCTCGCCTTCGGAGAGAATAGTGCGTCACCCACCGGGCATGACCGCGGGGCAGACCTAGTGCCCGTCTCCTAAATCCCGCCCTACTCGCGGGCGGCGTCGTAGATCGCGCGCACCGTGTCGATCGTGTCGGCATCGGCCGCGGTCTTGTCGGCCCGGTAACCCTTGACCCGGGCAAACCGCAGCGCCAGGCCGCCGGGATAGCGCCGGCTGGCCTGCACACCGTCGAACGCAATCTCGCACACCAGCTCGGGCCGGACCTGGACGAGCCAGTCACCCTTATCTGTGGCGATTTCCAGGAGTCGAACGGTCTGCCAGGCCAGCATCTGGTCGGTGAGACCCTTGAACGTCTTGCCGAGCATGACGAAGCCGCCGGCCGGATCGCGGGCACCCAGATGCAGGTTGGACAGCCGACCGCGGCGCCGGCCATGCCCCCATTCCGCGGCCAGCACAACCAGGTCCAGGGTGTGCCGCGGCTTGACCTTCAACCAGGCGCCGCCGCGGCGGCCGGCGTCGTAGGGCGCATCCAGCGACTTGACCACCACACCCTCGTGGCCGCGCTCGATCGCACCGGCGAAGAACTCCTCGGCCGTCGCGAGGTCGCCGACCACCGCGCGCCGAACCCGCAGGTCGGCCGGCAGCGCGGACTCCAGCGCCGCGACCCGCTCCTGCCCGGGCCGGTCGAGCAGGTCGACACCGTCGAGGTGCAGCACGTCGAAGAACATCGGGGTCAGCGGCAACTCCGCGCGCAGCCGCTCCGGCTCGCCGCGGGCACCGGCCCGGCTGGCGGTCACCTGGAACGGGTAGGGCCGCCCGTCCGGGCGCATCGCAATCGCCTCGCCGTCGATGACCAGGGATCGGCCCGGCAGCGCCGCCACCGCCTCGACCACCTCCGGCATCCTGGCGGTGACGTCGTCGAGGCTGCGGGTGAAGATCGCAATGTCCGAGCCGTCGCGGTGCACCTGGATCCGCACTCCGTCCAGCTTCCACTCCACGCCGGCCGGGGTCAGCCGCGCCACCGCTGCCTCCATGCTGTCCGCGGGCTGCGCCAGCATCGGCGCCAGCGGCCGGCCGACCTGCAGCGCGAAGCGGGCCAACCCGGCGGCACCGTCGGTGAGCGCCGCGGCCGCCACCAGCCGCAGGTCGCCGCCGAGCAGGAGCGCGCGCCGCACGGCGGCCACCGGCACCCCGGCCGCCTTGGCGACCGCATCGGCCATCACGCCGGCCTGTGCGCCCTGGCGCAGCTCACCGACCAGCAGCTGGCGCAGGAACCGCTGCTCGTCGGCGGTCGCCCGGCCGAAGAGCGCCTCCAGTGCATCGCGGCGGGCCGCCTGCGAACCCTTGCCGGCCAGCGCGCCGATCCGGGCGTAGGCAGCGTCCAGCTCGGCGACCGTGATGCTCGCCTGCTCGGCCGGGGGCGGCAGCTCGCGCAGCGCCGCCCAACCGACACCGATCTGGCGCTGCCGCAGCTCTCCGGTCAGGTACGCGACACCCGGCACCACTTCGGCACCGGTCAGCCGGCGCAGGCAGTCGGCCAGCAATTCGACCTTGGCCAGCCGAGAGGACGTACCGCCCACCCGTGACCAGGTGGTGACCAGCTCGGCGATCAGCATGCCGCCCATTGTGCCCAGCTGGTAGGACAATCTCGGCGAATTGTGCGGTCCGCCCCGATACGCACAGGCAGGTACGCCATAATCTCTTGGGCCGGATCGCGGACAGCCGAACGTATCGAGGGGGAGCCAGCGTGAAGTCGCTGCGTCGCGTTGGTCCGCTCCAGATGGCGATCGGGGTGATAGCCGGCGCCGGATTGGTCACCGCGTTGCTCGCCAACGCCGATCACTCCGCGGGCGCCGCGACGGGAGCGGTCGGCGGCCCAGGGACAGCGAATACCGGCCCAATGAATACCGGCTCGGTCGCCGGTCCGGGCGCGGCAAATACCCCCGCGGCGGCGGCAACCCGGGCCGGCGCGCTGGTCGCCGACGGGGCGTGGTGCTGGTTTCAGGATCCGCGGGCCGTGCATTACGTCGGACGGCATGACCGTACCTATATCGGCTACGTGTCCTCGACCGGCAACATCGAGGTGACGAGCCAGGATACCGGCACCGCGGCGCTCGCACACGCCACCCTGCACGTCGGTCTGCAACGCGACGACCACGCCGCGCCGGCGCTGGAAGTGCTGCCCAGCAAGCAAATCGCCGTGTTTTATTCCAAGCACACCGGCGCCGATATGTATTACCGGATCTCGAAACATCCGGAGGACATCACATCGTTCGGCGTCGAGCACAGGGTGGGCGTCAACACCACCGGATCCGCGGGTTACACCTACGCAAACCCGATTTACCTTTCCGCCGAAAAGCGCACGTACCTGTTCTTCCGGGCGGCGAATTCCAAGCCGGCGGTGACGTGGAGCGATGACAACCTGAAGACCTGGGCGCGCCCGCAGACCGTGGTGACCGGGTCGGCGGTCCGGCCGTACGCGAAGTTTGCCACCAACGGCGTCGATAAAATCGTCATTGCCTTTGACGACGGGCATCCACGCAACGTATCCGACAATTCGGTTTACGCGATGAATTTCCAGAACGGCATTCTGTCCACGACGGCAGGCGGCCAGCTGGCTCGGCTCGGGCCGACCAGCCAGAACACTCTGCTGCCGGCCGCGCCGGTGCAGATCGGGTCGGTCCCGCCGCTATACAACGGCGGCGGGGCGGAAGGTCGGGCCTGGGTGCAGGACATCGCGCTGGACTCGAATGGCAATCCGGTCATCCTCTACGCAACGTATCCAGGTGTGGGCGGCAAGGACCACCGCTATCACTACGCCCGTTGGACGGGCTCAAGCTGGCAGCAGATCGCCTTCGCCAAGGCCGGTGGCTCGATCGACTCCAGCGGCGACGAGCCCAACTATTCCGGCGGCATGAGCGTCGATCCGAACGACGTCTCCACCGTGTACGCATCCCGCAAGATCGGCAGTCAATGGGAGCTGCAGCGTTTCCATACATCGAACGGAGGCGTGAGTTTTGCCGCGCCGGTCAATATCACTACGGGTTCGACCCAGAAGAACGTCCGGCCGGTGGTCCCGCACGGTCCGGCCGGCACGATCAAGGTGCTGTGGATGTCCGGTCGATATGTCGACTGGAAAGGGCAATTTCATACCCAGCTCCGCGAGCTGACCACCGGGCCGCGGCCGGTCACCGTACGGTTCAGCGCGCCCAGGCAGGTCGTCTCGGGTCATACCGCTGTGGTGAGCGGACGGGCCATTTCCGGATATCAGGGCCACACCCAGGCCGGCGTGCAGCTACAGCTCTGGGGGCATTCGGCCGGCCGAGCGGACCGCAAACTGGCCGGCACCACCACCAATTCCGCCGGGCTGGCGAGTTTCCGGGTCAAACCTGCGCGCGCCACGTCCTACGACATCCGCGCTGTCGCCGGCTCATCCTGGGGGGCCGCCCGGTCACCGTCCACAGTGGTCACACCGGTCACCGCGACCGCCGCCCGGGTCGGCGTCAACCACACCACGATCAAGCGCGGTCACTCGGTCGTGGTGAGCATGCGCCTGCGCAACGCACACACCGGACACGGCCTGGCCGGAGCGCATATCCAGCTGTGGCAGAAGAGCAGCGGCGGCCGGTGGACGTTCCGCAAGAGCGTCGCGGTGAATTCCGGTGGGCTGGCCAAGATCACTACTCGGCCCACCCGCAGCATCGCCTACCAGGCGCGGTATCCGGGCAACAGCCAGTACGCCGCTGTAAGCAGCGCGGCCCGCACAGTGCACGTCACCCGATAACCCTGCGATAAAAGGCCCGATGCGCCCGGGCGGCCGCTGCCCAGGTGTGGCGCGCCGCAAGCTCCCGGCCGCGGGTCCGCCGGTCGGGATCGGGGTGGTCCAGCGCGCGGTCGATCATCGCGGCGAGCTCGCCCGGATTGCCCGAAAACAGGGCCGCACCCGCGAAGATCTCCCGCAATACCGGCAGATCGCTGGCCACGAGCGGGACCCCAGCTGCCAGCGCCTCCATCGCCGCCAGCCCGAAACCCTCCTTTGTGGACGGAAACGCGAATACATCGGCCGCCGCGACCAGGGCCGGCAGCTCCGGATCCGGGACCGGTCCGAGCAATACGGGCTCGACCCCGGACCGGGCGGCCAGCGCCAACACGGCGTCCCGGTAATCGCGGTAGTCGAACAGGGTCTGGCCGCCGGCAATCACCAGACGGACGTCATCGCGGTCCAGCAGCGCCATCGCCTCGACCAGTTCGAACGTCCCCTTGCGGGGCTCGATGCCGCCGACCGCGAGCACATACCGACCGAGCCGGTCCCGCCAGCCGGCCCGCTCGGCGAGCCCTTCAGGGCCTGCCGCCGCGGCGAACCGGCCCGCATCGACGCCGTTGGGAATGACGGTCGCCTCGATCCCCCACCCGGCGCGCAGCTCGCCGGCAACCGCCGCCGAGACGCACACGTGCCGGCGTGGCGCGGTAATTGCCCGCTCATGGCACGCGGCCAACTCGGGCGTACGGAACTGCTCGAGATGATGAACGGTACGCAGGCACGGCTCGGCCGCGTTCGCGCTGATGCAGTCCTGTGCGTGCACCACGTCGTATGCGTCCCGTTCCTCGGCGAAAGCCTTGCGCAGCAGGGAAATAGACCGCAGGACGCGTGGCCCGACATCCTCCCCGGAGAGATCAGGAAAGGGCACCACCACAACCGACACTCTTGGATCGACCGCCCGGAAGAACCCTCCGTCACCGCCGCGACCGAGGGTCCATACGGTCACCTGTTCGCCGAGCTCCACTAGAGCCTCGGCCAGCGCGAGCGCGTGTACGACGCCGCCGCGCGGCTTGGTGGAGTACGTCAGCAGCGCGATCCGCACGGGTTCAGCCGCGACCCAGCCCGCTGACCGGGCCGGCAATCGCCGTCGTACATTCACCATCCGGCCAGCGCAGCGTGACCCCGCCGCCGGCCCTCAGCCGACCGCAGCGGGCGACCTCGCACGAAGGATCCGCGGGCGGCGCGGTTCCCGGCCGGTCGGCGGTCAGGAGGGCGAATCCCGGGAAGCAGGTGAGCCAGTCGCCCATCGAGGCGGCCGCCGGGCGCGGCACCGCGGCGACGTCCAGCTCGGCGCCGCAGCCGCTGGCCTCGGCGAGCATGCCCAGCGTGCCGACCACCCCGGCCATGCTCACGTCCTTGGCCGCGGCCGGCCGGTGCCGATGCAGCCGGGTCACCATGGCTCGCAGCTCGGCCGCGCTCCGGCTCGTCGTGGAGTCCCATTGCCGGCCGCCGTACCCGCGCCGCCAGCCACCGGCGAGGTCGGCGACGAGTGATACGTCATCGCCGATACGACCGCCCGCGGCGGGCACCGGGTCCGATGTCCGGCCCAGCGCGGTCACACTCAGCGCCGCGGGCACGCCGAGCTGCGTATGCCCACCGAGGATCGGCACCCCGTATGCCTCGGCCGCGGCGCGCAGCCCGGACAACACCCGGCCGGCGGCCGCCGCATCCGCCGCGCCGACCGCGTCGAGCAGGCCGACCGGCTCCGCACCCATCGCGGCCAGGTCGTTGATGTTCACCAGTACGGCGCACCAGCCGGCCCACTCCGGGTCGCGCTGCACCATCGCCGGCACGATCGCGTCGCAGGCCGCGATCAGGTCGCTGCCCGGCACCGGGGCGCCGTCATCGCCAACAAATCCGGCACCACCGGGATTGAGGCCGGCCAGCAGCGGGCCGAGCGGCGCCTTCGTCGCATCGGCCTGGGCCTGGATCCGGTTGATCGGCCAGCGCATCCGGCGGTGCGGCCGGCCGCGGATCGTGCATGCCCCGATCGCGGTCCAGCCCAGCCGGTTGAAGAAATCGACCACCGGCAGCTGCACCGAGGCCTCGAACCGCAGCGCGCCGGCGGACTCGGCGTGCGCGCAGGCGGCGCGTACCAACGCCGCGCCCACTCCCGCGGCCAACCCGCGCCGGGCGGTGGTCGCGACCACCAGCCGGCTGCCCTCCCACCAGCCCAGATCGGGCTCGGTGGCCGGGGCGAGCCGCACCCCGCCGAGCACCGCGCCGTCCCGGTCCCGGGCGACCAGCACGATCGCCCGCGGATCCGCATCGACCTCGTCGGCATCGGTGCCGCCGGCGAAGAGTCCCTGTTCCTCGACGAATACCTGCCGGCGCAGCCGCTGGTACGCGGCCAGGTCGCCGGCCGCGGCCGTTCCGACGGTGAACTCCGGCTGGCGTGGGCGATCCAGTCCGGCCAGCGTCGCGCTGTAATCGAGGCCAACGGTCATCCTGCTCTCCCTTTCATGAACCGAGCGCGACTGCGTTGATCAGCCGGTCGCTGCGCGGCGCGGCGCCGTCCAAGCGGGCGGCGAACTGGCCGGCGATGACCCCGCCGAGGTGCTCGGCGTCGCGGGCCACCCCGGAGAACCGGCCCGAACCCCAGGTGTGCTGCCACGGCAGCCCGAGGAAGTAGAGGCCCGGCTCGCCGGTGATGCCGCGGTAGTGGGTCGGGTAGCCGCGTCCGGTGAAGACCGGCAGCTCGATCCAGCGGTAGTCCGGGCGGTAGCCGATGCACCAGATCACCGTGCTCACGCCGGCCGCGAGGAGGTCGAGCGAGCGCGGGTGGTCCGGCCCCGGGCGCCACACCGGCGTGTAGCGCGGCTCCTCGGGCGCGGCGAAGCCCTCGGCCGCGACGTACTTGTCGATGGTGTTCTTGATCGACTCCGACACCTCATCGGCATGGTCGAGGTTGGCCGCCAGGTCCGCGGCGAACTGCAGTTGGTCGCCCTTGGCGTCCTCGAGCCGGCCGTAGAGCCGCATCCCCTCGGCGGCAAACGCCCGCAGGTCGATATCGCGGCCGCCGTCGCGGCCGGTGACGTAGTGGTTGGTGTTCTCCCGTACGCCGACACCGAGCCGATGTTCGGTCACCGGCATGTCGTAGTAGCCCAGGTCCGACAGCCACGCCACGACGTCCCGCCCGCGATAGAACCGCGCGACCCGCGGTGCCCTACCGACAGCCAGGTGCACCCGCCGACCGGCCAGGTGCAGGTCCTCGGCGATCTGCGCGCCCGACTGTCCGGTGCCCACTACCAGCACGTCCCCGGCGGGGAGCTCGTGCGGGTTGCGGTATCGGGAGCTGTGCAGTTGGGTGATCCCGGCCGGCAGCCGTTCGGCGAAGCGCGGCACGATCGGCTCGTGGTAGCCGCCGGTCGCGACCACCACCTGGTCGGCCAGCAGGTCGCCCTTGTCGGTGTGCACGGCGAACGGCCGGCCGGGCTCCCGGACCAGCGCGGTCACCGCGACGCCGGTGCGCACCGGCGGGTGGAAGGATGCGGCGTACTCCTCGACGTACCGGATGATCTCGTCCTTGACCATGAACCCGTCCGGATCGCCACCTGTGTATGGGAATCCGGGCAGCTGGCACTGCCAGTTGGGGGTGACCAGGCAGAACGAGTCCCAGCGCGCATCGCGCCATTCGTGCCCGATGCGGTCCCGTTCCAGTACGAGGTGATCGATCCCGCGCCGGCTCAGGTGCCAGCTCATCGACAGCCCGGCCTGACCGCCGCCGACTACGACGACCGGCCAGCGTTCGTTCGGTGCGGTCATGCGGAGCCTTCCTACTAAAGGACGGGAGCCAGCTCGGTTTCGTACGCGCCCGGGCGCCGTTCGCGCAGGTGGTGCTGGACCCGGCGGGCCTGCTCGATCGCCGCGTCGACATCGATATCGGCGACCGTGAGGCCGGCCTTGGAGTCGCCGCAGGCCAGGACCGTGCCGCCGGGATCGACCACCTTGGCCCGGCCGAGGAAGCGCAGCCCGCCCATCGTTCCGGTCTGGTTGGCCGACACCACGACAACCTGGTTCTCCGCGGCCCGGGCCGTGTCGTACAGGTCGAAGAGCCGGGTCTGCCGGTCGTGAATGAGGCTGCTGGCCCGTCGGGTGATGCTCGCCGGCCAGGCCGACAGGAACGCCAGCGTGCGGGCACCGGCCAGGGCCAGGCTCCGGGCCGCCTCGGGAAACGTCTTGTCGTAATCGATCAGCATGCCCATCGGCCCAACCGGGGTGTCGAACGCGGCGAACTCCTCACCGTGGGAGTAGACCAGCGCCTCGCCCGGCGGCAGATGCACCTTGCGGTGCCGGCCGAGCACCCCGTCGCCGGACACGCATACGGCCGAGTCGTAGAGCGCGCCGCCAGCGGACTCGGTGTAGCCGACACAGACCACCAGGTTGCCGGCCAGGGCCGTGAGCTGACGTAGCCGCGGGTCGTCGGCGGCGAGTGCGGGTGGCAGCGACTCCGGCTCGAGGTGGCGCAGGTCGGCCAGGTACCCACCGAGCGCCGCGTGCGGCAGTACCAGCAGCCGGGCCTCGGCCTCGCGGGCGTGCTCGATGATCGTCGCGATCCGCAGTACGCACCGGTCGAGGTCCCGGCCGAAATGCGCCTGGGCGGCGGCGATCTTCACGGCTCAACCCGCCGTTCCGGTCGTCTCATACGTGTGCGACCAGTACAGGTCCGGTCGCCGGTCGCGCAGGTGGAACATCGACCGGCGGGCCGCGGCCAGCACCTCGGCCACGTCGATTTCCGCCTCGGCCACGCCCGGCCGGGTACCGGTGGTGGCCAGCACGTCGCCACCCGGGCCGACGATCTTGGCGCTGCAGACGAAACGCAGCGAGCCGAACGTTCCGGCCTGGTTGGAGGCGATCCAGATGACCTGGTTCTCCAGCGCGCGGGCCCGGTCGAAGAGGTCGAAGCGCTTGGTCCATCGGTCATCGGCCAGGTCCTGCGCCTGCGCGGTACGGCTGGCCGGCCACGCGGAGAGGCAGGCGACGATCTCGGCGCCATCCAGGCTGAGCGCCCGGGCTGCCTCGGGAAACGCCTTGTCGTAGCAGATCAGCATGCCGAGCCGGCCGACCGGCGTGTCGAACACCGGGAATTCGGAGCCGGCGGCATAGGACGCGTCCTCGCGCAGCGGCTGGTGCACCTTGCGGTAGCAGCCGAGCACGCCGTCGCCATTGAGGCAGACGGCGCTGTTGAACCGCTGGCCGCCGCGGCTCTCGCAGAAGCCGACACAGAGCACGATGTCGCCGGCGATCGCGCCCAGCCGGCGGATCAGCGCGCTGTCCAACGCGAATGCCGGCGGCAGCCCGGCACCCCCGTCGAGGTCGGCGAGGTATCCGCCCACAGCCGCCTCCGGCAGCACCAGAAGTCGCACACCGCGCCGCCGCGCCTCGGCGACGAGCCGCTCGATCTTGGCCAGACCTGCCTCCACGTCGCGGCCGAACGCACCGGCCACCGCGGCCACCCGAAGGGGCGTCATCCATCCTCCAATGTCGCTGATGCGCGATCAGCCGCCGATGCCGGACAGTGCGCTGCACGCGCCGCACGCCGCGCAGCCCGCACCCTGGTCGGCACCACGCATGCCGGCGGCCAGCAAGAGTTCGGCGACCCGGGCCGTGATGTCGGTGACCACGGCCGAATCGGGGCCCGGCTCGGTCGCGGCGAGGGTGCCGGCCAGCGGGCGGAAGGGCACCACGAACGGGTAGACGCCGGCCTCGATCAGCCGCGCCGCGCCGGCGATCAGCTCATCGGGATCCTCGCCCAGCCCTACGAGCAGGTACGTCGAGACCCGGTTGCGCCCGAAGACGCGTACCGCCTCCCGCCACGCCGCCCAGTACGCCGAGAGCGGGACGGTCGCCTTGCCGGGCATCCACCGGTGCCGCACCGCGTCGTCGAGGGACTCCACGTGGATGCCGATCGCATCGGCGCCGGCGCCGCGCAGGTCGTGCAGCGCGGCGAGATCCTCCGGTGGCTCGCACTGCACCTGGATCGGCAGGCTCGGTACGGCCCGTTTGATGCTCTGCACGCACCGGGCCAGGTGCCGGGCACCGCGATCGCGCCCGGTGCTGGTCCCGGTCGTGATCACCATCTGCCGGACGCCGTCCAGCCGTACGGCGGCCGCGGCCACCTCGGCCAGCTGCGCCGGCGTTTTCACCGCGGTGGTCGCACCGGCCCGCAGCGATTCCTCGATCGCGCAAAACCGGCAGCGGGTGGTCGGGTCGTAGCGCATGCAGGTCTGTACGGCGGTGGTGGCGAGCACGCCGTCGCCGTGCAGCCGGGCCAGCTGGTCGTAGCGGATCCCGTCGGTGGTCACCAGGTCGTAGAACCGCGGCCGGGCAACGGCCTCGACCGCCATTCCGGTGTCGGCGCCATCGAGGAGCAGCCGCCCGCCATCGAGCGTGTACGGGCTGTCCGGCACCACCGGGAGCGCGGCGGCCCGGCCGTCGAGCACAACGTGGCCGTCATCGCTGGGTCCGGCGCCGCCGCGCCGGCGCACCGGGGTAAAGGTCGCGACGCCTCGCAACGCGACATCAACGCGGGTGGACAGCACCGCCGTCACACCATGTAGGTCGAGTTGATGATCGCGCCTTTGCGGGCGTAGTGGATCAGCGCGTCCTGGACGTCGAGCGGATGGGACGGGATGACGCCCGCGAGCAGATCCTCTTCGCGCAGGCCGTGCAGGGACAGCCCGAACCGGCAGCAGTAAACGGTGCCGCCCTCGCTGATGAACGTCGATATCTGCCCGTTGATGTTCTGCTCGCCGGGAAATGCCGAATCACCCGTGGTGGGGAACCCGCGGGTCGCAATGCAGTTCATCGAGCCCGGCCCGTAGAAATACAGCACGGACTCGAATCCCTTACGCAGCGCCCGAGTAGCCTGCAGAATAGCGACAAAGCTCACTGACGACTCGTGCGCGATTCCGTGTACGAGAGTCAGGTAGCTCTCCCCCTTTTCGGCCTGATAATCGGGGAAGATCTTCGTCGAGCCGTAGATATTGCTCCCGGCGGGGAGCGACGGGTGGGCAATCTCGGCAATGCTGGTGGCCTGGTTGGCCTTGATCTCTTCGTCGGTGGCGATCACTGCGGTCATGCCGTTCTCCTTCTGTGGTGGGGACTTTCAGTCGTACAACGTGGCGAATGTGGTGGTGAAAACATGCCCGGCGAGCTCGCCGTCGCCGACCGCGGCAGCCAGCCGGGCGTATTCACCGGCAGCGTCCCCCCACGGCTCGTCGCTGGCATAAAGCACACGGTCGTGGCCGATGCCGCGGCGTTCGATTTCGACGGCCAACCAGCGCGGGGCAAAACCGATCGCCCAGCTCGTGTCGGTGTAAACCCTTTTCCCGGCGGCGATCCAGTCGAAGAAACGGCCGCCGATCAGCTTCATATGACCGCTCATGCCGCCGCCGAGATGCACGAGATGAATCGCGACCTCGTCGGCATAAAGCTCGACCAGGCGGCCGACCTCGTCAATGTCGCTCGCGGCCCCGGGCGAGGTATGCACGTGCACGACCAGTCCCCGGTCCCGCGCGACCGCGAATATCTCGTCCAGCAGTGGGCGGCATTCGGGATCGCTGACGCCGCCACCGAGCAGAAAGCTCAGCTTAAGCGCACGTACTCCTGGCTCGCCGGCCAATGCGAGCGCAGCCCTGGTGCGCTCCGCATCTCTCGGAAGAGCGGAGACCCACAGTCCACATCGGACACGTTCGTTCTTGCCCGCTGCCTCGAGCACCAGCTCGTTGAGCTTAAATGCGATCTCCGGTATCGGAACGCCGTAATTCGGCAGGACGAGCGCACGATCCACCCGCTCGGCGTCGAGGTCGGCAAGCAATTCGCCGACGGTGGCTCGTGCGGCGATATCCGCGGTAATCGGTGGACCGCCGTAGAAGCCGTACGCGGGCAGCACGCCGAGATGGCGGTGCGCATCCGCGATCGGCCGGGTCATGCAGACAACTGTGACGACGCGGTTTTGCCGGCTGGTTACTCATGGAATAAAGCTGGGTGACCGTGTGATTCCGCGCTGTTACGCCACCTTGATCGGAACCACATCATCCGCCAGTGGCGCGGACCGGGCCCAGCGGCGGGCCAGGCTGGCGCAGACCATCAGCTGGATCTGGTGAAACAGCATCAACGGCAACACGATCAACCCGACGTTGCCGCCGGCAAAGAGCACGGTCGCCATCGGCAGCCCGCTGGCGAGGCTCTTTTTCGAGCCGCAAAAGACAATGGTGATGCGCTCCTCCCGGCCGAATCCGAGCCGCGTCGCCGCAGACCAGGTCAGGCACAGCACGACGGTGAGCAGTGCGGCGCAGACGCCGATCAGGATGAATAGCCGTGGGACCGACAGCTTGTGCCAGATGCCGGCCACGACGCCCTCGCTGAACGCCGTGTAGACGACCAACAAGATCGAGCCCTTGTCGACGAAACCCAGGATCTTTTTGCGTTTGACCACCCAGTCGGCGATCCAGCGCCGCAACACCTGCCCGGCCAGGAACGGCACCAGGAGCTCCAGCACGATGTCGAGGACCGAACTGCCGGAAAACCCGGCGCTGCCGGCGCCGTGAATCAGCCCGGCCACCATCAATGGCGTCAGGATGATGCCGATCAGGTTGGAGAAGGACGCGCTGCAGATCGCCGCGGCGACGTCGCCCTTCGCGATCGAGGTGAACGCGATCGAGGACTGCACGGTCGAGGGCAACAGGCAGAGAAACAGCACGCCGGTGTAGAGCTGCGGGGTGAGCACCTCCGGGCGCAGCACCCGCATCGCCAGGCCCAGCAGCGGAAAGAGCACGAAGGTGGCGGAGAATACGACCAGGTGCAGTCGCCAATTCCGGGCGCCGTCCAGTGCCGCCTGGGGCGATAGCCGCGCGCCGTACAGGAAGAAGAGCAGCCCGACCGCGACCGTCGTGGCGTGGCTCGCGACCGTCGCGCCGGAGCCGCGCGCGGGCAGCAGCGCGGCCAGCCCGACCGTGCTCAGGATCGCCAGGATGTACGGATCGATCCGCAATCGCTCCAGCAGCTTGCCCACGCCCCGCATTGTCCCGCCATCGGCGCCATTTCAAAACAAGATCGGCGAACTAACAGCTATCACAAATCATGATGCCGGGTTTAGGCTCATGCTGTGTACGACCCGGTCCAGCTGCGCAGCTTCGTGGCGGTCGCGGGCGCGCGCAGCTTCACCCGCGGGGCGAGCCGGCTGGGCATCCAACAGTCGACGATCAGCCAGCACATCGGGAAGTTGGAACGGGCGGCCGGCCGGCCGCTGCTCGTCCGCGACACGCACGGGGTGCGGCTGACCGCCGACGGCGAGGCGATGCTGGGCTTCGCACAGTCGATCCTGACCGAGCACGACCGGGCCCAGCACTGGTTTGCCGGCTCGCCGCTGCGCGGGCGGTTGCGATTCGGCGTGTCCGAGGACCTGGTGCGGAGCCAGCTGCCGCAGGTGTTGCGCGACTTCCGGCGCAGCCACCCGCTCGTCGATCTCGAGCTGTCGGTCGAGCTGTCCGATGTGCTCTACCGCCGGCTGCGCACCGGCGGGCTGGACCTGGTCTATGCCAAGCGGCTGCCCGGCCAGACGCACGGCCAGCTGGTCAGCCGGGATCGGCTCGTCTGGATCGGCGCGCCCGGACTGCGCATCGACCGCGACGGTCCGGTGCCCCTCGTGCTCTACCCGGCGCCGAGCCTGACCCGGGCCCAGGCGCTGCGCGCGCTGCGGGAGGACGGTCGGCGGTGGCAGATCGGCTGCACCAGCGGCAGCCTGTCCGGGCTGTGCGCGGCGGCGCTGGCCGAGCTCGGCGTGCTGCCGTTCACCCGGAGCCTCACCCCGCCCGGACTGGTGGAGCTACCGTCGCGGAGCGGGCTGCCCGAGCTCGGTCGGGTGGAGCTGGTGCTGCTCGGCGGGTCCCGGATGGACGATCCGCCGGTCGCCGCCCTGGCCAAGGCGATCCACGCCGGCCCCGCGCATCCGACCCGCGACCGCACCTGAGCCATCGTCCATGATCGTGATGGCGAAACCCCTCGGATTCCGACGGTTTGCCCATCACGATCAAGAAAACCCACGCACAGACCAAGATCGTGAGTACCTGACCATACGAAAACCGACGCTGCACCACTCACGATCTTGATGCATCCGCGCCCACCGCGCAATCAGTGACGAATTCGACGGTAGGGCGCACTTCGATCGGATCGACCTTGACGTTCCCGCCTCTCCAGCCCCGTGATCATGCAGAAAACCTGAGAGACACGCCGCGCGAGACCTGCATTTGCGCATGATCACCGAGCGACGGGAGGCTTGGCAAAACGGGCAGCCCGCGCTCCTCCGATCGAAGTGCGCTCCACCGCGCAGTCCAGGGCCCGATCGGCGGTAGGGCGCACTTCGATCAGGTCGAGCGAGGGAAAGCGGTCACGCGAAGAGGGTTTCGCCCCAGTAGCCGTTGCTGTCGCGGACCCCGGGTGGGCAGACGAAGACCGCGCTGCTGGTGTGCGAAATGTATTCGTTCAGCGCATCGTGCGCGCCGAGCCTCCGCTGCAAGGTGATGAACTGCCGCGGATTCTTCTGGTAGGCAAGGAAGAACAGCCCTGCGTCGAGTTGCCCCTGCGCGTCCATTCCGTCGGTGAACGAATATCCGCGGCGCAGAATCTGTACGCCGCCGTTGGTCTCCCGACTGGCCAGTCGAATGTGCGCGTCGGCGCCGATTACCAGCTCCCGCGACGAATCCTTGGCCTTCAGATCGGGCCCATCGAATTCGCGTGCGCCGGTCAGCGGCGCACCGGTCACCTTGTGCCGGCCGATTACCGACTCCTGGTCGGCCAGGAAATCGTGGTCCCACGCCTCGATCTGCATTTTGATCCGGCGGGCAACCAGGAACGACCCGCCGTGCAGCCATTCCTGGTCCGACTCCTTACCCACCCACACGAACGAGTCCATTGTGGACTTATCTTCACCCCGGATATTGCGGGTACCGTCCTTGAATCCCAGCAGGTTGCGCGGGGTTGTCTGCGACGCGCTCGTGGACGCGGTCTTGCCGAAGCCCAGCTGCGACCAGCGCATGCTCGCGGTGCCCAGCGCCAGCCGGTTGAGGTTGCGCATCGCGTGGAATGCCACCTGCGGGTCGTTGGCGCAGGCTTGGATCGCGATATCGCCACCGCTGCGGTCCGGGTTGAGGTCGTCCCCGGGCAGCGCCGGCAGGTCGGCGAGCGCCGCCGGGCGCCGATCGGCCAGGCCGAATCGGCCATCGAAGAGCGACGGGCCGAAGCCGATCGTGATCGTCAGGCGGTTGGGTGGCAGCCCGGCCGCCTCGCCCGTATCGGCCGGCGGCACCTGATCGCTGGCCGAATCGCCCAGGACGGGCTGTCCGGCGGTTATCGCCGCGGCCGCGGTGGTCCAGGTGCGCAACATGTCGATCAGGTCAGACCGGCTCGTGGTGGTGAGGTCGAACGCCGCGAACGCCAGCGAGTCCTGGGTTTCGGTGGCGATGCCGGCCTGGTGCGCACCGTGGAAGGGCACTGTGCCCGTATTCGATGACGGCGCCGCGGCGGTCGCCTTTTCCGCCTTTGAACAGCCCGCCGCGACGGTGACCCCCACGCCGGCGCCGGCGAGCCCCAGCCCGCCGAGGAATCCCCTGCGCGATACCGACATCAGACGATCTCGCCGGCGACCTTGCTCAACGACTCCGACAGCGCATTGACGATAGTGGTCAGCTGGCGCCGATCGGCCGTTCCCACGGTCGAGTAGTCGACGTACGCGTCCCCCTTGCGGTATTTCGTCAGCGCCTTGACGACCGTGTCGAACTGGGTCGAAATCGTCGAGGTGAGCTTGGGGTCCTTCTTCTGCAGGATGGGTTGCAGCACCTGGAACGCCTCCCGGGCGCCGGCTACGTTCGCGTCGAAGTCCCACAGGTCGGTGTGGCTGTAGCGGTCCTCCTCGCCAGTTATCTTGCTCTTGGCGACCTCATCGAGCAGCCCGACCGATCCATTGGCAATCTGCGCCGGCTGGAACTTCGCCGTTTTGGTCAGCTTCTGCAGCTTCGTAATATCGGCGCTGAGCTTGTCGGCGATCGGGCCCATACCGGCCAGCGACTTGTCCTGCCACAATGCCTTTTCGATACGGTGGAATCCGGTCCAGTTTTTCTGGTTGGCGACGTCGTTGACCCGGGCGTCAATATCCGGGTCCAAATTCCCGAAGCTCTCCGCGACCGGCTCGATCATCTCGTAATACGTACGGGCCGGCGCAAACAGCGACTTCGCCTTCGGAATGTCACCGGCCTTGACCGCGGCGATGAACGGTGCGCTTCTGCTCACCAGCGTGTCGACCTGGTTGTTGATGTATTTGTCGTACGCCGTGACCGCGGCTTGCACCGATTGGTCCGTGGAACCCGCGGTGTCGGCCGCTTTTCCGGTTACGGTGAATTTCGTCTGGTCGGTTTTCGCGTTCGGGCAGTTGACCACGTATTCGCCCGGTTGCAGGCGCAGGGTGAACTTGCCGGACAGCCCGGGCGTGAGATTTTCCTTCTCACCAAGGATGAGCCCGTTTTGCATCAGCTCGGCCTCGCTGACCCGGCCGGAGTTTTTGTTCTGCACGTTGAAGGTCAGCGGACCGGCCTTGACCGAGGCGGGGCTGGGCACGCAGCTGTCGTCGGTAACCGCGATGGTCACCGTATCGGTGCCGGCTTTCGTCTTGGTCGATTCGGTGACGCCGCAGCCGGCCACCAGCAACCCACCCAACGCCAGCGGAACGGCATATATCAGACGCGACATCGGACAATCTCCTCGAATCAATTGATCAGTGAACCGAGCTGGTGGCGGCACTCGTGGCGGCCCGGGCGGGCCGCGGCCGGCGCCGCGGCCAACAGACAAAGAGCAACAGCGGCACCGCGTACACCAGCCAGCCGACGACCTCGATGACGGTCGGGCGCGGCTGCACGCCGAGCACACCGGTGAGCAGCGACTCCAGCGGCGTGCCGGGGCGGACCAGCCAGGTCAGGTCGACGGCCTGCCGCTGGCCGGCGGTGATCCAGCCGCCTTCGAAGGCCGTATGGAAGGCCGTCACCACGAGGCCCGCCGCCACCAACACCAGCACGGCGCCGGTGACGGTGAAGAAGCGGGCGAGATTCAGCCGGATCCCCCCGCGGTAGATCCCGTACCCGACCGCGGCGGCGAGCAGGATCCCGAGCGCGGCACCGGCCACGCCATACCCGGTGCTCTTGCTCGTCTGGAACGTCGCGAGCAGGAACACCGCGGTCTCGAAGCCCTCCCGCATCACCGCGAGGAACGCCATCACGACCAGCGCCCGGCCGGAGCCCTTGGCCAGTGCGGCGGCCGCGGCGCCCTCGAGCTCGCCCTTCATCTCGCGGGCGTGCCGGCGCATCCAGATGATCATGTAGGTGACCATCGCGACCGCCAGGATGCCCACGACGGTCTCCAGCCGCTCCTGCTGCTGCTGCCTGATCTCCCGGGACACCACGTAGAGCGCGATGCCGATCGCCAGGCAGATGGTGACCGCAATCGCCACCCCAATCCAGAGCGAGCGCAGCAGGTCGCGACGGTCGCGTCGATCCAGGAAGGTCGCGATGATCCCGACGATCAGCGCGGCTTCCAGGCCCTCACGCAGACCGATGACGAACGTGGGCAGCACCCGAACCCCCGAGCAGCATCAGGCCGACAATGTTTAGGACAGCCTAACCTAGGACTGGTCTACCAGTAACCCTTGGCCGGCGACACACCCGCGCTTGGGTGACGCCGCGTCGTACGCTGCGTGTGTGGGCGGGTACTGTGCTGTGGCGGTGGGCCGGGTGCACGGCCCCATTGGGCCGGCCGGGTCGGCGTGGACCGCGGCCGCACTGACGAAGCATGCGAGGTCACGGTGAAGGTAGTCGTTCAAATTCCCTGCTTGAACGAGGAGGAGACGCTACCGCTGGTCCTGTCGACCATTCCGCGGCAGATCGATGGCGTCGATGAGATCATCGTGCTGGTCATCGACGACGGCTCGCACGACCGGACGGTCGAGGTCGCCCGCGCGCATGGAGTCAAGGACTTCGTGCACCACACCGAGCGAATGGGCCTGGCCCGGTCGTTCCGGGACGGCGTGGAGCGCGCGCTGGAGCTCGGCGCGGACATCATCGTCAACACCGATGGCGACAATCAGTACCCGCAGGACCGCATCGGCGACCTGTGTCAGCCGGTGATCAGGGGCGAGGCCGACATCGTCGTGGCCGACCGGCAGACGCACAAGATCGAGCATTTCTCGCCGTTCAAAAAGAAGCTGCAGGCCTTCGGCAGCAAGGTCGTCAATGCCGCCGCCGGCACCGACGTCCCCGACGCGGCCAGCGGATTCCGCGCGTACTCGCGCGAGGCGGCGATCCGGCTGAACACGATCACCAAGTTCAGCTACTGCATGGAAACGATCATCCAGGCCGGCAACAAGCAGCTCGCGGTCAAGAGTGTCCCGGTCGACGTCAATCCCAAGACCCGCGAATCGCGGTTGTTCAAATCAAACTGGGAGCACGTCACCAAGTCCGGGTTCGCCATTACCCGGGCATACATGATGTACAAGCCGTACGTCTTCTTCATGACGTTGTCCGGAGTGCTGTTCGGACTCGGGCTGATTCCGTTCGTACGCTATTTGGTCATTCTCATCGACGGAATGCACGGCAGCCACCTTCAGTCGCTGATTCTCGGCGTGACGCTGTTGATCGCCGCGGCGTTGTCGCTGGTGCTCGGCGTCGTGGCCGACCTGATCCGTACCAACCGGATCCTGATCGAGGAGAGCCTCGAGCAGATCAAACGCAGTCGATTTCGCGACCCCAGCCTCGAGCTCATGGCTCATGCGGCCAAGGCCGCCAGTGCCACCGACTGGCGAGTGGATGCTCCGGAAGTCAGCCGGTCCCGGCAAGCCTGAGGACTAAGCCGACGCAAAACGGCCGCACCCGATCGCCGGGTGCGGCCGTTGCGTCGTTGGCGCCGCCGCGGTCGATCAGGCGCAGTGCTGGATGTCCACGGCGTGCCGGCGCAGCTCAACGGTTGGCGCGCAGGCCGCCCCACTGGGTAGCGAGCCCAGGGCGAGGAAATGGGCCGAGCAATAGGCCCGCGGTCCATGGTGCAGGTGGGTAACAATCACCACCGCCGGTGCCTCACACCGCCAGCAGCAAGAGTCGGGCTGGGCCTGTGAACGCTCATCGAGCTTCACCGTTCGCCTCCAGTGGAGACCTACAGTGCGGTCCGACCGAGCCGCCCCCCGCGAAGCTGCGATGCGACCGACGCTGCGATCTCCGGGATCGGATTGCCATGGCCGTATACGTAGAGGAATCGAATCGTGACTCCTTGACGTTACGCCCGCCGGAGCATTCCAAGGCGTACTTCCGGCTTAGCCGAAATAGGGGAGTGTCCCGGCAAAAACCCCGTTGGGGCGAAAACTCGGCGCCAACAACCCGCGCTTTAGCGGGCGAAGAAATGCCAGCCGACCCATACCCAAAAGAGCAGGGAGCAGGCCCGGCCCGTTCGGGTGGTCATGACGCGACTCAACAGCTCCTCGGCCGGGGGGACCTTCGACCGCTCCCGCCGACCCAGCAGCACCACCGCACCGACCGTCACCACGAAGGCGAGGATCGACAGGTCTCTGGTCATGGTGCCTGCGAGAATACGCAGTCAGCTCGTGCCGCGGGCCGGCCGTGATAGGACAGCGGCATGGCGGATGTCATTGTGGTCGGCGCCGGGCACAACGGGCTGGTCGCGGCCACGCTGCTGGCCCGCGCCGGGCTGCGGGTGCAGGTGCTGGAAGCGGCCGGCGAGGTCGGCGGCGCGTGCCGGACCGAGCACCCGTTCGCCAAGGCACCAGGTCTGGCCGCCTCGACCGGTGCCTACCTCCTTGGCCTGATGCCGCCGGAGCTGCTGCGCCTGCTCGATCTCGACGTGCCGCTGGTGCGCCGCGACCCGCACTACTTCATGCCAACGCTGGACAACCGTTACCTATTACTAGGGAGCGATCGCGCCGCGGCCCGCAAACTGTTCGCCGAGTTCTTCACCGAACGCGACGCCGCGGCCGATGAGGCGCTGGCCACCGAGTTGTCGGCGCTGCGCGACGACCTCGCGCCGGCCTGGCTGACCGAGCCGCTGTCGGTGGAGGCTACCGCCGAACGGTATATCCGCCCGAGCCTGCGGCAGCCGTTCATCGACCTGGTCCGCGGCAGTGCGATCGACTATCTCTCCCGGTTCGACTTCGCCTCCGAGGCGGTGGTGGCGATGTATGCGGTCACCGACGGTATGCCCGGCCTGACCGGGTCGCCGTGGTCGGCCGGCTCCGGGCACAACCTCATGGTGCACAACATGTGCCGGCTGCCCGGTGCCGGCGGTACTTGGATGGTGGTCCGCGGCGGAATGGGTACGGTCACCCGGCAGCTGGCCGACCGCGCTATGGCCGCCGGCGCGAGCATTCGTCTCGGCACGGCCGTCGCCCGCATCGAGGTTACCGGCGGCACCGCGGCCGGGGTGTCCACTGTGGATGGCGAGACGGTGACCGCTCCCGTGGTGCTGGTCGCGGCCGACCCGTTCCGGCTGCCGCAACTCCTGGGTGAGCACCTACCCGACGATCTCGCCAAGCGCGTCGCCGAATGGGAAGCCCGCTCCCCCGGGCAGACGATGAAGGTCAACCTCGCGCTGGACGGGCTGCCCCGGTTCAGCGCGCTGCCCGCGGACCGGGGCCAACACGGGACGACGGTGCACCTGTTGCCGCCGCCCGGCGCGGACGGCCTGCTCGCGGCGCTGCGCCGATCCTTCGCCGCGGCTTCGGCCGGGCAGCTGCCGGCGACCCCGCCGATCGAGTGGTACCTGCATTCCACGCTGGATCCGAGCCTGCGCGACGAGCACGGCCGGCATTCCAGCGCATTGTTTGTGCAGGGAGTGCCGCACCAGCCGGCCGGATCGTCCTGGGCCGCGGCGAAAGAGTCCTATGTGGACACCCTGCTCGGCGTGCTCGAGTCGTACGTGCCCGATATCCGGCGGCAGGTACTCGACATCGACGCGCTCACCCCACCCGAGATCACCGAGCGGTTCGGCATCACCGGCGGCAACATCCATCACGTCGACAACGCGATCTCGTTCACCGACCGGATGCCATATTTCACAGGGGTTCCGGGCGTGTACGCGGGGTCGGCCGGTGCGTTCCCGGCCGGCTCGGTGATCGGGGCGGCCGGGCACAATGCGGCCGGGCGGATTCTGACCGACCTGAGCACGTAGGACATGGAACGGCCCGATCGGGCATGCCGTCAGTAACCTCCGTACCATCGCAGGCGATATCTGTCACGATGGCTGCCGACACCGCCACCAACATCTGCCAGGGGTGAGCTCACGTGCCAGGCCCAACCAATGGGGTGGCCGGCCGGATCGAGGTATCCGGCCTGACCAAGACATTCGGCCAGGTCCGGGCCGTGAACAACCTCAGCTTCAGCGTCGAACCTGGCTCGGTGACCGGGTTCCTCGGCCCGAACGGCGCCGGTAAAACCACCACCCTGCGGATGCTGCTCGGGCTGGTCACCCCCAGCGCCGGCGTCGCGACCATCGGCGGCCAGCGCTACAACCGGCTGCACAATCCGATGCTGACGGTCGGTGCGGTGCTCGAGGCCGCCAGCTTCCACCCCGGCCGGTCCGGGCGCAACCACCTCCGCGTCTACTGCGCGGCCGCTGGGCTGCCGTCCAAGCGCGCCGATGAGGTGCTGTCGATGGTCGGCCTGGCCGAGGCCGCGCGCCGCAAGGTGAAGGGCTACTCGCTCGGTATGCGGCAGCGCCTCGGCCTGGCTGTGGCGATGCTCGGTGACCCGCAGGTGCTGATCCTGGACGAGCCGGCCAACGGTCTTGACCCGGCCGGGATCCAGTGGCTGCGGCAGTTCACCCAAAGTCTGGCCCAGCAGGGTCGTACCGTTCTGGTGTCCAGCCACCTGCTGTCCGAGGTCGAGCAGACCGTCGATCGGGTGGTCATCCTGGCCCGCGGTCAGCTGATCAAGCAGGGCACCGTCGACGAGCTGACCGCCGGTGCCGGGGAGAGCGTGGTGGTCCGCAGCCCGCAGGCCGACGCGCTCGGTTCGGCACTGCACCAGGGCGGCGCCCAGGTGACCTCGACCGGTCCGGGCACGCTGCAGGTGGTCGGCCTGGATGCGGCCGCGATCGGGCATCAGGCGTTTGTCGCCGGAGTGGAGCTGCACGAGCTGCGTACCGTTCGCTCCGACCTCGAGGACATCTTCTTCCAACTCACCGCCGAGCCCGGCGCCGACGGCCAACCACCGCCGACATCCGGTCCGGTCCCGGCCGGTGCCTTCGCCCAGCAGTCCTACAGTCAGCAGCCCTACGGCCAGCAGCAGGGAGGCGTTAACTGATGCGCGCATTGCATGCGGAATTCCGCAAGTTGGTGACCACCCGCACCGGCCTGTGGCTGACCATCGTGTCGGTCGTCGTCTCGGTCCTGTTCACCATCCTGATCTCGCTGAACGTCGACAAGACCGACAGCGCCTCGGATGCACTGCAGACAGTGATGTCGGTGACGTCCAACTTTGCCTACGTGTTTGCCGCGATCCTCGGCATCATCGGGCTGACCGGCGAATACCGCCACCAGACCGTGACGCCGACATTCCTGTCGGTCCCGGTTCGCTCCGGGGTGATCGTCGCCAAGCTGGTCTGCTACCTGCTGTGGGGCGTCCTGATGGGCGTGCTCAACCTGGTGGTCGCGGTCGCGCTCGGCGTCCCGCTGCTCAAGCACCGGATCTACGCCGATGTGTCCCTGAGCGCGTCCGGTGTGCACTCCACTATGGTGTCCGCGATCGTCATCAGCGCGATCTTCGGCATCATCGGGGTCGGCGTCGGCGCGCTGGTGCGCAACCAGGCCGCCGCGATCGTGGTCCTGGTGCTCTACCTGTTCCTGATCGAAAACATCCTCAGCGCCATCCACGCCGTGCAAAAGGTCTACACCTATCTTCCGGGCGCACTGGCCTCGGCGCTGACCGGCTCGCAGGGCCAACCCGACGGCGTTCACCTACTCCATCGCACGCCGGCGGCGCTGCTGCTGATCGCGTATGGCCTCGCTTTCGCGCTGGCCGGCGCCGTGCTGACCGTACGCCGGGATGTGACCTGACCGACCGTGCGCAACCAGCTGAGGAAACTCCCGTTACCCGCCCGATTGGTGGCGATCCTCGCCGTGTTCGGCGTCGCGGCGGCGCTGCTGACCGGCTGCAGCACCACGCGGTCAAAGTTTGTGCAGAACGCAAACAACGAATGCGCCAAGTATCAACAGCGGCTGGATGCCAAGAGCCCGCCCAAGTCGACCCGGCACGGCATTGACTTCGCGCTGAACTACTACACCGATCTGGATTTGGCGGTGAGCGCGCTCAACACCATGGCGCTGCCCTCGGCGGATGCCAGCCAAATCCGGGACCGCTGGTTCAAGCCGGCGCAGCGGTCGCTCGAGGCATTTCGCACCAACCTCGAAACCATCCGGAAAGCCAGCGTTGACGGCGATTCCGGGCTGGTCGACGAACAGCTCAACCTGTTGCTGCACGTTGGCAGCCAAGGCGTCGACGCGCAGTACCTCAAATCGCTGGGTGTATCCCGTTGTCTGCCGCTCTTTGGCACCCCGACGTGACCGCATGAAACGTCTGGTGCGTCACAGGGCGTTGACCACAATGGCCCAGTGGCAGGAATTTCCGGGCCGGCATTTGCCAGACCGTTACCAGACAATCCGCTAACCGCGTAACCTGAACGATCGCAAGGTTCTCGAGGTGGAACACGAAGTGAGGCGACCCGCCGCCGTGTCGACGAACACGCAGCAACCGGACAATCCGTCGCGGCCGAAAACGGCCGCGCAGAGTCCAACTCCCGACCAGTTCGGCCCTAATCAGTGGCTTGTTGAGGAGATGTACGAGAAGTACCTCGCCGACCCCGGCAGCGTCGACCGCGCATGGCACGACTTCTTCCGCGACTTCCGGCTCGACCCGGCCGGTACCTCGACGGCCGGCAGCCGGCTGCCGTTCTCCTCCAACGGTGCCGGCCCGGCCGGGACACCCAGCCGCAACGGCACCGCCGCGCACACGACGACTCCGACCCAATCGGCGCCGGCCGCGACCGCCGCCGCGCCGACCGCGCCGACCAAGCCCGCGCCCGCCCAGCCCGCGCCGTCGCCGGCGCCGAGCCCACCAGCGGCGGCCACCCGGCCGAGCACGCCGCAGCCCAAGCCGACGCCGGCGAGCACACCCACCACCGCGCCGGCCGACGCCAACACCACCACGCTGCGCGGGGCGGCCGCCCGGGTCGTGACCAACATGGACGCCTCCCTGGCGGTGCCGACGGCCACCAGCGTGCGGGCGGTGCCGGCGAAGCTGATGGCCGACAACCGGATCGTCATCAACAACCACCTGCGGCGCAGCCGCGGCGGCAAGGTCTCCTTCACCCACATCATCGGGTACGCGATGGTGAAGGCGTTGGTCACGACGCCGGAGATGAACAACTCGTTCGCGGTGATCGACGGCAAGCCGGCCGTGGTCCGGCCGGCGCACGTCAACCTGGGCCTGGCCATCGATCTGCACAAGGACGACGGCAGCCGGTCACTTGTGGTCGCGGCGATCAAGGCCTGCGAACGGATGGATTTCACCGCGTTCTGGGCGGCGTATGAAGAGCTGATCCGCAAGGCGCGTACCAACAAGCTGACCGCCGACGACTTCGCCGGGGTGACGATCAGCCTGACCAACCCCGGCGGTATCGGCACCGTGCATTCCATACCGCGGCTGATGAGCGGGCTCGGCACGATCATTGGTGTCGGCGCGATGGAGTACCCCGCCGAGTTCGGTGGCATGAGCGAGGAAATGCTTGCGCAGCAGGCAATCAGCAAGATCATTACGCTGACCTCGACGTATGACCACCGGATCATTCAGGGCGCGCAGTCCGGCGAGTTCCTGCGCCGCATGAACGAGCTGCTGTTGGGCGCGGACGGTTTCTACGACGAGATCTTCCGGTCGCTGCGCATTCCGTACGAGCCGGTGCGCTGGGTGCAGGACATCACCAACACCCACGAAGGCTATATCGGCAAGCCGGCTCGCGTCATCGAGCTGATCAATGCCTACCGCACCAACGGCCACCTGATGGCCGACACGAATCCGTTGGAATCGAGGTTCCACAGCCACCCCGACCTTGACATTCTCAAGCACGGGCTGACGCTGTGGGACCTGGATCGGGAATTCCCGGTCGGCGGTTTTGCCGGCGAGCGGGTAATGAAAATGCGCGACGTGCTCGGCGTGCTGCGCGACTCGTACTGCCGCCGGGTCGGCGTGGAATACATGCACATCACCGATCCCGAAGAGCGCGAGTGGATCCAAAAGCACATCGAGGTCAAGCACGAGCTGGTAAATCCGGCTGAGCAGAAGCACATTCTGGGCCGGCTGAATGTTGCTGAGGCGTTCGAGACGTTCCTGCAGACGAAATACGTTGGGCAGACCCGCTTTTCGCTGGAGGGCGCCGAAACGTCGATCGCCGTGCTGGATGCGGTGTTGCGCCGGTCCGCCCAGCTCGGCCTGGACGAGGCCGTGATGGCAATGCCACACCGCGGCCGGCTCAATGTCCTTGCCAACATCATCGGCAAGAGCTACGGGCAGATCTTCCGCGAGTTCTCCGGCAATATCGACCCGGCCAGCACACACGGCTCCGGCGACGTGAAATACCACCTGGGTGCCCGCGGTACGTTCACCGGTCCCGACGGCGCGAAGATTCCGGTTTCGATCACCTCGAACCCGAGCCATCTGGAAGCGGTCGACCCCGTACTCGAAGGAATTGTCCGGGCCAAGCAGGACCTGCTGGACAAGGGCGAGAGCGGGTTCACCGTGCTGCCCATCCTGGTCCACGGCGACGCTGCATTCGCCGGCCAGGGTGTGGTTGCCGAGACGCTCAACCTCTCGCTGCTGCGCGGATACCGCACCGGCGGCACGGTCCACCTGGTGATCAACAATCAGGTCGGCTTCACCACCAGCCCGGCGATGGCCCGCTCCAGCCTGTATTCCACCGACGTGGCGCGGATGATTCAGGCGCCGATATTCCACGTCAACGGCGACGATCCAGAGGCATGTGTACGGATCGCGAAGCTCGCCGTGGAATTCCGGCAGGAGTTCAAGAAGGACGTCGTTATCGACCTGGTCTGCTACCGGCGGCGCGGGCACAACGAGGGTGACGATCCCTCGGTCACCCAGCCGCTGATGTACGACATCATCGATGCGAAGCGTTCCGTTCGTAAGATCTACACCGAGGCGCTGATCGGCCGCGGCGACATCACGATCGCCGACGCCGAGGAGGCGTTGAAGGACTACCACGACCAGCTGGAAAAGGTGTTCGTCGAGACCCGCGGGGCGACCGGCGCACCGAAGCCGGAGCCGGTCATGGCCGAGACACCGGCCGAGACGGTGCCCACCGCGGTATCGCAGGAAGTGCTGAAGCGCATCGGCGACAGTTACGTCAGCGTGCCCGAGGGATTCACCGTCCACCCGCGGCTCAAGCGCATTCTCGACCGGCGGGCCGCGATGGCCAGCGAGGGCGGCGTCGATTGGGGCTTCGGCGAGCTACTGGCATTCGGCTCGTTGCTGCTCGACGGTATTCCGGTCCGACTGTCCGGTCAGGACAGTCGGCGCGGCACATTCGCCCAGCGGCACGCGGTGCTGGTCGACCGCAAGACGGGAGTGGAATACACCCCGCTGAAGGGTCTCGATCCCAACCAGGCGCGATTCTGGGCGTACGACTCGCTGCTTTCGGAATTCGCCGCGATGGGTTTCGAATACGGCTATTCGGTCGCCAACCGCAAGGCGCTTGTGGTGTGGGAGGCGCAATACGGCGACTTCGCCAACGGCGCGCAGTCCATATTGGACGAGTTCATCTCCTCCGGCGAGGCGAAATGGGGCCAGCGCTCGCGGGTCGTGCTGCTGCTGCCGCACGGATACGAGGGCGGCGGACCGGACCACTCCACCGGGCGCATCGAGCGGATCCTGCAGATGTGCGCCGAGGACAACATGACCGTGGCCAACTGCACGACCCCGGCCAACTACTTCCACCTGCTGCGGCGGCAGGCCCTCGGCCACACCCACCGACCGCTCATCGTCTTCACCCCGAAGTCGCTGCTGCGGGCCAAGGCCGCCACCTCCGCGGTCGAGGACTTCACCTCGGGTCGATTCGCGCCGGTGCTGGGCGATCCGGGGATCAACGGGCAGCCGCTGGATCCGGCCGGCGTGAGCCGGGTGCTGTTCTGCTCCGGCAAGGTGTTCTACGACCTGCTCGCCGCGCGGGCCCAAAACGGCGGCTCGCACACCGCGCTGATCCGGCTCGAGCAGCTCTACCCGCTGCCCGGTGACTCGCTGCGGGCGGCGCTGGCCGCCTATCCCAACGTGACCGACTACACCTGGGTGCAGGAGGAGCCGGCCAACCAGGGGGCGTGGCCGTTCCTCGCCCTCAACCTGCCGGCCCAGCTGCCCGGCGACCTACCGCTGCGACTGGCTTCGCGCCGAGCCGCGGCCAGCCCTTCCGCCGGGTCGAGCAAGGTGCACGAGGCCGAGCAGAAGGCACTGCTCACGCAGTTGTTCGGCTAGGGCCTGTGTACTTCACGGATCGGGGTATTGAGGAGCTCGCCGCCCGGCGCGGCGAGGAAACCGTGTCCCTGGCATGGCTGGCCGATGAGTTGCGGGCCTTCGTGGATGCGAACCCGGAGTTCGAGGTGCCGGTGGAGCGGCTGGCCACCTGGCTGGCCCGCGACGACGAGGACGAGGACTGACCGGGTCGGTGCTGGCGCGGATCGCCGTCGACGAGTCGCGGATCCGCGACCACGGCGCGTGGTACTGGGACCTGCCGGCGGTACGGGTCGTGCGCGCCGATGGGCTGGACCTGTCCGCCGGCGTCACCGTCCTGCTCGGGGAGAACGGCTCGGGCAAATCGACGCTGCTCGAGGCGACCGCGTTCGCCTGGTCGAAGCGGCTGCCCGCGGCGGTGCACCACTGGGGACCGCGCCCGTCGGGTGAGGACACCGACCTGCATTACTGCCTCGAGTTATCCGGTGAACGGCCGCCACCGCAGGGCGGTTGTTTCCTGCGGGCCGAGGCGATGCACGCGCATTTCGCCTCGATCGATGCGCAGGAGACGGAGCTGCGGGCGTTCGAGGGCCGCGCGTTGAATACCCGTTCCCACGGCGAGGGATTTCTGGCATTCCTCGAATCGCGGCGGTTCGAACGCGGGCTGTACCTGCTGGACGAACCCGAGGCGGCGCTCTCGTTCCGTTCCTGTCTGGTGCTGATAGCGCTACTGGCCGATGCGGTGGCCGCCGGTTCGCAGGTCTTGCTGGCGACCCACTCCCCCGTGCTGGCCGCTTTTCCCGGCGCCCAGCTGCTGCAGCTGGATTCCGCTGGAATTGCCGAAGTCGACTTCGACTCGCTGACGCTGATCCGCGACTGGCGCGAATTCCTGGCCGCACCGGAACGCTGGACCAAGCACCTGATCGACTAGCCGCTTAGGCAGACTTGACCGCGATCTCGAAGTCGGCCTGCCGGATCCAGGCCGGGCACGCCGCACCGGGGCTGCAGCTCGGCCGAATCGTGTAGCTCATCTGCGCGGTGCCCTTCTGGGCGGCGACATAGTGAAAGTCCCGCCCCGAGGCGCACTGCGGACGCAGCACGGCCGAGGGCGCCGCCGGCGTGCAGCTCTGCTTGCTTGGCGCCACCTTGACGTCGGTGCCGACCTGCACGACGAGCTGTTGCCCGACCACCATCCGGTACGTCCCGTGTGCGCGGTTCACATTCACCACAAGCGGTGAATGCGAGCTACTGGCCGAGCTGCTACTTGGCGGCTGCGACGTTGGCGTCGACGACGATTGGCCGGATGTGCCGGTCCCGTTCTCGTGATGGCTGCCGCACGCCGCCAGACCGCTGCTGGCAGCCACGAGTGCGGCGACAGTGATGATCTTGCGTGCTCTCATGATGCTGACCTCCCGAAGCCGGGTACGAGGGCTCTGACGGCGCCCGGCCGGTGGCGGTTCCCCAAATCGTGCCAACTTTTCGCCGCGATGTATCAGCGGGCGTACGGATAGATCGGCGGCGGCGGTCGAGCCGTCCGTGGGCGGGCGGCCACGCCCACGAGCACGCCGAGCAGGAAGCCGATCACGTGCACCAGGTAGGCGACCCCACCTCCGCCGCCGACACCCGCGCCCTCGGCATAGATCGCCTGCAGCACGAACCAGAAGATCAACACGACCCAGGCCGGCAGCGGAACCGGAAGAAAGAGCAGGAACGGCACCAGGCTGACCACCCTGGCCCGCGGGTAGAGGACCAGATAGGCGCCGAGTACACCCGCGATCGCGCCGGAGGCGCCCACCAGCGTCTGCTGTGAATCCGGTCCGGTGAGCGCGAACCCGTACGTGGCGGCCATCCCGGTCGCCAAATAGAACAGCAGGTATTTGATTCGGCCGAGCCGATCCTCCACGTTGTTGCCGAAGACCAGCAGAAACAGCATGTTGCCGAGGAGGTGCAGCCAGCCGCCGTGCACGAACATGTTGGTCAGCGCCGAGAGCGCCGGGATTTTGTCGTACGTCGGCGGGATCTGCTTGAAGCAGTGCGTCGCGTCGGCCGCGTTACCGATGCTGTAGTCCAGCGGCTTGTTGTGCACCAGCTCGTCGGGTACCGCGCCCCAGTGCAGAAAGAACGCCTGCTGCTTGCAGAGTTGCTGGGTGTCGGTGTGCCTCCCCGGAATGGTCGCGACCGGCGAGATCAGGAAAACGATGATGTTGGCCGCGATCAGCGCCCACGTGACGATCGGCGTGCGCCGGGTGGGATTTCGATCGTGTACGGGGATGACCACGTCCCTCAGCCTGCCCGGTCCACGGCCCGTTCGCACGCACCGACCGGATCGACCGTGGCCCGCGCCGCGGCGATCCGCCTGGCGGCCTCGGCGTACCTGGGATCGCGCAGGGCATGCAGCCGGATGGCGCCGCGAAGTCTGCTCAGCCTGTGCACCACGATTCCAGCGCGTAGGCGGGCGACCCGGTTGGCGAGCTCGCGTTGATCCCCGCCGCCCGGAACGAGCACCAGCGGTTTCCCGGCGGCCAGCACCCGGCCGACCATGCCGTGCCCGGCACCGCTGATCACGACCGCCGCCCGCTCGACCAGCGGAGCCAGCCGGCCGGGACCGGCGACGGCATTGCGCGGCAGCTCACCCACGTACTCCTGCAACATCGGCGCCACGATCCGTACCCCGCCGATTGTCAGGGCGGCGTCGAGCAATCCGGGTCGACCGGATGAGGCGGTCGAGCCGACGACGAGCACCAGTGGGGCGTTTCCTGCCGGTGGCCGCAATTCGACCGTGGCCGGATCCCACAGCAGCGGGCCCACGATATGAGTGTCCGCCGGCCAGTCCGGCCGGGCCGGTTCCAGCGCGGGCAGGGTCGCGATCAGCCGGCCGACCGGATCCGGCGCTGCAGCGGGTAATCCGGCCGCAACCCGGGCCGCCGCCCGTTGCCCCTCGCCGGCCCGGCGGGACCGGTCGGACAGTCGGCGCAGCAACGCATCCCGCCCACGGCCGAGCACGGTCACGCCGGGTGCCAGCCCGCTGCCCGGCGGCGGCAGCGCAACCGAGGGCTGGTGCAGCACGTGCGGCACCAGCTGAATCCAGGGCAGGTCCAGCAGCTCGGCGGCCATACCGCCGGCCGCGGTCAATACATCGACCACCACCAGATCCGGGCGCAGCGGCTCGATCGCGGCGGCCGCGTCCGGCGCCAGCTCGCCGGCCAGGCCGTGCAGCCGGTAGCCGAAGTCGGGCAGCAGCTCGGGATGTCGCGGCGGGCTGGTGGGCAGGAGCGCCGCCGGAATGCCGTCGGCGGCCAGCGCCGGCAGCCACCGCGGCCCAGTCAACACGGTGGTGTGGTGCCCGGCCGCGAGCAGCCGCTTGGCCAGCGCCGCCGCGGGGAAGACGTGCCCGGGATCGGCACCGGTTACCACCGCAACGCGCACCCGCTCACTCTCCCCCGCCGGCTCCTGCCCCGCACCCATTCCGCACCAACGTGACGTTCGCGCGGCTAACCTCAGCGACGGAAAGCGCTCTCCATTATCGATCTTGACCTTATGGCTGCCCGTTGCCCGATTTGTCCAGCAATAAGGTCAAGATCGGCGAGGGAAAGCGCTTTCCGACTCGCTCGGGTCGGGACGGAAAAGGAAAGAGCCAGTCGGGATCAAGCGGTGAGGAGGGCACGTTCCCCGGCCGCCGCGGCTACTGCTGCCGCGACCGCGGGTGCGACCCGGTCGTCGAACGGGCTGGGCACCACGTGATCGGGACGCAGCTCATCGGCGACGACCGCGGCGAGCGCATCCGCGGCGGCCAGCTTCATCGGCTCGGTGATGGCCGTGGCGCCGGCGTCGAACGCGCCGCGGAAGATTCCCGGAAAGGCCAGCACATTGTTGATCTGGTTGGGATGGTCGCTGCGGCCGGTCGCCACGACGGCGGCATAGCGGGTGGCGATCAGCGGGTCGATCTCCGGCCGCGGGTTGGCGAGAGCAAACACGATCGCATTCGGCGCCATGGTGGCCACGACATCCTCGGGCACCGTTCCCGCGGACACACCGATAAATACGTCGGCGCCGCGCAGAGCGTCGGCGAGCCCGCCGGTCATGCCGGCGATATTGGTCATCGACGCCAGCTCCCGTTTCGCCTCTGAGAGATCCGACCGTCCACTATGGATTATCCCGCGCGAGTCGACGATCGTAATATCGCCGAGCCCGGCAGCCAGCAAGATCTTCGCGCACGCGACACCAGCCGCGCCGGCTCCGGAAATGACCGCCCGGAGCGAGCCGAATGGTCGGCCGGTCAACAACGCCGCATTGCGCAATGCAGCGAGCACCACGATCGCGGTGCCATGCTGATCGTCATGCATTACGGGGATATCGAGCCGCGAGACGAGCCGACGTTCGATATCAAAGCACCGCGGCGCGCTGATGTCCTCGAGATTGATTCCGCCGAACGACGGGGCGATACGGGCCACCGTGTCGACGATCTCGTCGGGGTCGGTCGTGTCGAGCACAATCGGAATGGCGTCCAGATCGGCGAATCGCTTGAACAGGCAGGCCTTGCCCTCCATCACCGGCAACGCGGCTCGTGGGCCGATATTGCCGAGCCCGAGGACGGCCGTACCGTCACTCACCACCGCGACCAATCGACTCGTCCAGGTATAGCGTGCCGCCAGCGCCGGATCCTCGGCTATTGCCGAGCAGACCTGCGCAACGCCTGGCGTATACGCAATTGACAGGTCGTCGCGATCGACGAGCGCCGCCGTGCTGCGCATGGCCAGCTTGCCGCCGACATGTCGTTCGAAGATTTCCCGGGAATTCGTCATCAAGCCCTCCGTACACCGTTTTGCGGCATCGCCAAATACCGCGGAAATGAACAAGCGATTCGCATCCGGCGCCGTGATCGTGGCGGGCCCGGCTCGCCGATGTGGCGCGTGGGCTGGAGCGAAATGGTGAACGGGGGTCTCCCGACGTGCACCTGAGTGTCGCACACCCACAGGTTGCTGCACCGTGGCGCTCGACACGCTGGTACGGTCCGGCTCTGTGAAAGCACGCGAGCTACAGATACCGGACGCCTGGGAGTTCACGCCGGCCCAGTTTCCCGACGACCGCGGCGTATTCCTGAACTGGTACGTCGCCGACGCGGTGGCCGAAGCGGTCGGGCATCCGCTGGACCTGGCCCAGACCAACCACAGCGTCTCGCGCCGTGACGTGGTGCGGGGCGTGCACTTCGCGCTGCTGCCGCCGAGCCAGGCGAAATACGTCTACTGCCCGCGCGGGGCGGTGCTCGACATCATCGTCGACATCCGGGTCGGCTCGCCGACGTTCGGGCAGCACGATGTCGTCCGGCTGGACACGGTCGACTACCGCGCCGTCTACGTCGCCGAGGGCCTCGGGCACACCGTGGTCGCGCTCGAGGACGACAGCGTCGTCTGTTATCTCTGCTCAACCGGCTATAACCCCGGCCGGGAGAAGGGCATCACGCCCGTGGACCCGGCGCTCGGGCTCGACCTGCCGGCCGCGGCCGTCTTGTCCGAGAAGGACCGGGCCGCCCCGACACTGGCCGAGGCCGCAGATGCCGGCCTGCTGCCCACGTATCAGGAATGCACCGACTTCTACGCCAGCCTGCGCACTGGGTGATGACCCATGGGCGAGCTGCTGATCTGTCGGCACGGTGAGACCGAATGGAGCCGGTCCGGCCGGCACACCGGCGCCACCGACGTACCGCTGACGCCCGCTGGCCAGGCCAATGCCGGCGCGCTACGGCCACTGCTCGCCGATCGGCCGATCGCACACGCGCTGGTGAGCCCGCGGCAGCGTGCCCGCGACACCGCGCGCCTGGCCGGCATTGTCGATCCGATCGTCACCGACGACCTCGCCGAATGGGACTACGGCAAGTACGAAGGGCTCACCACCGCGGAGATTCGGCGGGACCGTCCGGGCTGGACGATC
>Ga0137412_10000100_pt1 | contig 48856 bp, 36 predicted proteins | sample CZODoug2_1_16fun_FD_122160 | JGI IMG/M metagenome (GOLD analysis project Ga0137412, IMG submission 122160) | Vadose zone soil fungal communities from Angelo Coast Range Reserve, California, USA - CZODoug2_1_16fungal (Hybrid Assembly) | ecosystem: Environmental > Terrestrial > Soil > Vadose zone...
TTCGCAGGCGTAGCCGACTTCGCCTTGGACGAAAGCGGCACCACCTATCGCAGTCTCATACAAAGCAAGTATCCGGGCTTGCAGATTCAGCATATCCATCACGCCGGCAACAGTTCCGGCGTGGTCGATGGCGCGGCCGCGGTATTGATTGCCTCGCCGGCGTATGCGCGCAAGCGCGGGCTGAAGGCGCGGGCCCGCGTGCTCGCCTACGCCAACATGGGAGATTCGCCCACGCTGATGCTCAATGCGCCGGTACCCGCGGCGAGAAAGGTGCTGCACCGCGCCGGACTCACGACGGCGGATATTGACCTGTGGGAGATCAACGAGGCCTTCGCAGTCGTTGCCGAGAAATTCATTCGCGATTTGCAACTGGATCGCGACAAGGTGAACGTCAATGGCGGCGCCATCGCGCTGGGTCACCCCATCGGCGCCACCGGTTCGATCCTGATAGGCACAATGCTGGATGAATTGGAGCGGCGCGATTTGAAGCGAGGTTTGATCACCATGTGCGCGGGCGGCGGCATGGCTCCGGCCATCATCATCGAGCGGATCTGAAGGCGCGGCAAGCTCGAGCCTAGGTCATCCGCCACCAGGTATCGCCATCGGGGCCATGGATCCCTTCGCCCGCGGCGCCGACGGGTTCTTGCTCGCCGGAGGTCAACCAGTGGATCGCCGCGCGATCGGCGCCGGAGACTCTGGCGATGAAGCGCGAACCGCGCGCCGAGCGCGCCACGATGACGCCCTGGCGAGCCGACCCTTCGCGATCGTAGAAGACCGTATAAGTTTCCACCGTTGCCGGGCCGATGTAGTGCTCTTCAATGGGCGGCACCGGAGCGCGGATCGCGTCCGCCTCGGTTTGAAAGTCGAAATTCTGTGGAAACGTATTGGCCGCGAATGCGGCTCGACCCAAGACCATCGAGTGGCTGTGCGTGGCGATTCCCCCGTTGGCGAACAGCAGGCCGTAGCGCCCGCGCTTGCGGAGCGCCAATACCATGCTGACAACCGCATGACTCATGTAATTCCCGACCGGTCCGCCGCCAAACGTCAGCCCGCCGAACACCGTCGCCGGCGCATGCAATGGCCAACCGATCACCCGGCGCGCCATTTTCGGCACACACGGAAAGCAGCTGTAGAGTTCCACGTAATCCAGGTCCGCAGTCGACAATTCATTCAACGCCAATGCCCGACGCAGTGAAACCGCCATGCTGGGCGATTCGGCGAAACCGGCGCGCGCCATGACATCGGTCGGCTCATGGGCCGCGGCGCCCCGACCGACGAAGATCATCTTGTCGTCCGCGACACCGCGGGCTCGCGCTTCGGCCAGGCTGGTCACTAAAAAGCCCGCGCCTTGATTGACGCTGCTGTTGGCCACCATCAGTTTGCAGTACGGAAAGGCAATCGGACGATTCGCAGGCGACACGGTTTTTATTTCATCGGCCGACACTCGCCGTCGCAGCCACGCTCCCGGGTTCTCCGCCGCCACCGCGGAGAAGCGCGACCATATTTCCGCGCTCTCCTCTTGACCCTGCGCCAATGTCTGGCCGTACGCGGCACGGCCGGCATTTTCGTACAGCGGATAGACGTCAACGGGCGCAACCAGTCCGTAGCGATGCCGGTATGAGGGTCCGCGACGCATGGCAACTGCGCGCACTGCATTGTCCGATGATGACGCGCCGGCAGGCGCCGCCAGTGCCGCGCGCCGAGCAGCGGTACGCAGTGCCTCGCCGCCGACGATCGCCGCGACCTTGATTTCTGCGGCACCGATGCGATTGGCCGCTTCGTTCAACAAGAGCAGCGGACTGTCGCCACTGCCATACGCTGATTTGTAGCAAAAGCGCGGAGTCGCGCCGAGGCGCCGAGCCAACGGCGTTGACACGTCGCCCAACTCCGGCCAGGAAATCTGATCAACGACTCCCAGAGAATCCAGCCTCGGCAGCCATGCGCCTCCGGCATCGTGGTCCGCGGCGCGCAGGGCCGCTTCCATGAGACCCAACGAATCGAGACCCAGGCTCGCCTTGCCTAAGCTCTCACGATCATTGACTTGGCCGACACCAATGATGACGGGAATCGGATTGTTCACGTCGGCACCACGGGCCGCCCTCCCATGACGATCTGATTCTTGCCGAGCCGTTTGGCCTCGTACAAGGCCTTGTCGGCGACATCAATCAGCGCGACTCCCGAATCGCCGCGCTGAGGGATCGTAAACGCCCCGCCGATGCTGACGGTTACCTGTTTGATGGGCAAAGATTCGCTGGTTGTCATGCGCAGATTTGCGACGCGTTTACACAACGCACTGCCCAGGGCTCGCGCCGGATCGGCCGGCGTGTCTGCCAACAGGACAATGAATTCTTCGCCGCCGAAGCGTGCTGAAATATCCGTCGGCCTGCGGAAAGTGGCGCGAATCGCGGTTGCGACCTGCTTCAAAACGTCGTCGCCGGCCAAATGTCCATGGGTGTCGTTATATTGTTTGAAATCATCGACATCAATCATCAAGATGGAGAAAGGTGATTGCTGGCGAACGCCGAGCTTCCAATACAAATCCAGGGAGTCGTTGAAATTTCGCCGGTTGCTGAGTCCGGTGAGCCCGTCCAGGTTGGTGAGCCGCTGCAGCTCGAGATTGATCTCAACCAGTTGGCGCTGACTTTCGCGCAGTGCCCGATAGGCCTCATCGCGCTGTTGCCGATACCAGTACGCGGCGGAATGGTGGCGCAACCGCGCGATCAATTCGATTGCGTCCGGCAGCTTGACGAGATAGTCGTTTGCACCCGCAGCGAAGGCTTCGCTCTTCACGTTCGGATCGTCTTTGGTTGACAGAACCACGATTGGTGTATCGGCCGTCAACGGATCGGCTCTAAAGCGGCGCACCAGCGTGAGCCCATCCACGCCGGGCATCACGAGGTCCTGCAAGATGACTGAGGGCTTGATTCGTCGCGCAACGGATAGCGCCGCGGCCGGATCATTGCAAAAGTGAAAGATGATGTCCGGTCTGCCGGACAGCGCGCGGCGCACCGCCTCGCCGATGATCGGCTGATCGTCGATGAGCAACACGATGATGGTGAAGTCCTGTGGAGTGATCAAGTCATCCGCGCCCATACAATGCTCCCTATCTATTGGCGGCAGAAAGTATCGATAAGCCGGGCCGCAATGCGTTCGATCGGTAGAACGTCGACGGCCGCACCCAGCGCAATCGCCGCCTTGGGCATCCCGTAAACTGCGCAGCTGGCCTGGTCTTGTGCGATGGTATAGTGCCCTTTGTCACGCAATGCCTTCAATCCCCTCGCACCATCACGCCCCATGCCTGTCAGCAGCACGCCAACCGCGTCGCCGCTCCACGATTGACAAATGCTGTTGAAAAACACATCGACCGAGGGCCTGTGGACGTGGTCGCTCGGTTCGAGCGTGTAACCCAGACGGTCTTTGGGTTTGAGCGACAAGTGATCATTGGTTGCCGCCAACAGGACGGTGCCGGGCAGGATCTGATCACCCTCGGCGGCGATGCGCACCGGGAGCGATGAGTCGCGGCTCAGCCACTCAGCCATGCCGACCGCGAACTTTTCGTCCACGTGCTGAACGATGACGATCGCTGCGGGAAACTCCTTCGGAATGCCCGCCAGCAATTTGGCGAGTGCGCCAGGCCCGCCCGCCGACGCGCCGATGGCGACCAGTCGAGGTTTGATGCGCATGATCGAAGTCGTATCGCTCACGAGACAGCCTCGCCGATCAAGTCGACCACGGCCCGCACCAGTGTATCGTCGTGAAAACTCCCCTTCGTCAAATAGTAATCGGCGCCGGCCTCGAGGCCGCGCCGCCGGTCTTCTTCGCGGTCCTTGTAGGAGACGATCATCACAGGCAGCGACTTGAGGCTTGGGTCCTTGCGGATCAAGCTCACCAGTTCGATGCCATCCATCCGCGGCATATCGATATCGGTGACCACCAGATCGAAGTTCCCGGTGCGAACAGCGTTCCACCCCTCCATGCCGTTCACCGCCACCTCAACCTCATAACCACGGCTGTCCAATAGCTTGCGTTCCAGCTCACGCACCGTCAGTGAATCGTCCACCACAAGCACGCGCTTGCGAGCCGCTCGGTTTTCTGCATTTGCTCCCTGCGGCAGCTTGTTCAGGCGTCCGGACGAGATGAGCTTCTCGACCGATTGCCGCAGATCCTCAACATCGATGATCAGCACCGGGGATCCATCCTCCATGAGTGCGGCCGCCGCGATGTCTTTGACCTTTCCGAGCCTGGCATCGAGCGGTCGCACGACGAGCTCGCGCTCGCCGAGAAAACGATCGACCACGAGCCCATAGCGGTTGGCCGGTTCACCGATGACAATGATGGTCGCGGAATCACCGGACGCCGGGCTTGGAGTACCGCCCAGCACCTGCGACGCATCGACCAGGCCCACCGGCCGGCCCTCGAATTCGAACAGCTGGCGGCCTTCGAGCATCTCAACCTGCCCGCGCGGCAGCGACAACGTGCGCGAGATGTAGGCCAACGGGAACGCATAGGGTTCGCCGCCCACCTCCGCGAGCAGCGTGCGCACGACGGACAGCGTCAGCGGCAGCTGCAAAACGAAACGCGTGCCGCTCCCCAGCTGCGATGTGACGCGCACCGTGCCGCGCAGCTGCTTCACCATGTTGAGCACGGCGTCCAGCCCGACGCCGCGGCCGGAAATTTCGGTCACCGTTTCCTTCAACGTGAACCCGGGCAGGAACAGGAACTCCAGCAATTCCGGCTCGCTCAAGCTCCGTGCAAAATCCGCCGTGGCCAATTTGCGTCGCACGATCGTTTCGCGCAGCGCTCCAACATCGACGCCAGCGCCATCGTCGGATATCAGGATTTGCAGAGTGCCGGCCGTGTGACGCGCCTCGAGGCGAATGACGCCTTCGGCCGCTTTGCCCGCCGCGCGCCGCCTTTCGGGGGATTCGATGCCGTGATCCACGGCGTTGCGCAAAAGATGCCCGAGAGGCGCATCGAGCTTTTCAAGTACATCCCGGTCCACCTGCGTCGCCGCGCCGAGAATCTCGAGGCGCGCAGGTCTACCCAGTTCCCGGCCCAGATCGCGGATCATTCGCGGGAAGCGCGGCACGGCGTCCGCGAATGGCCGCATGTTGCAGGCCAGCGCTTCATCGTACAATCGATTCGCAAGGTCTGTGGAACGGCCATCGAACATTTCCAACTGCAGCAGGCGCTGCGACAGCAGATGTTCGCAACCAAGAAGGCTTTTCTGCGAAGCGGCCAACGATTCGTCTGTCGTTTCGCTGAGCGCCTGCCCGATCAGGGACTCGCGTGCGGCGGTCAGCGCCGCACTCGCCTCGTGCTGCAGCCGCTTGAGCCGCAGCAGCGAATCGGCAAAGGGCTTGAGCCAGCGCGACTCGACCAGTGATTCGCCGGTCAACCCCAACAGACGGTTCAGATTCTCGGCGGTCACGCGCAGCACGCGTTCGCCCGTGTCGCTTGCCGCGGCCGATTCCGGCGGCGGCAGAACGGATTCAGCGGCTATCGTTATGGTGTCGGGCGGCGATTCGATGGCCTGTTGGAGTTCCACGAGAAAGCGGTTGACCTCGCCGGCTACTTCCGATGCCGTGCCGACGCGGGCCAGCAGATCGACGCCACGCAGCAGTCGATCGATCTGATGGTGCCGCAGCACGATGCGGCCCTGCTGTGCGGCCACAAAACAGTCCTCCATGGCATGTGCCACGCTGACTCCGGCAGGCTGGCCGACGATGCGCGCCGCACCCTTGAGCGAATGGGCCGCGCGCATGCACTCTTCGAGCCTGTCGGCGGCTGTCGGAGCGCGTTCCAAGGCCAGAAGTCCAGCCGTCAGCACTTCGCCTTGAGTCTCGACTTCCATGCGAAACAAATCCAGCATCGACTTATCTTTCAGGTCGACGTGGCTGATTGGCAGCTCCGGTTCAAAGTGTGAAAGAGCAGCTCCGCATCGAGTACTCCCACCGATCGCCGTTTCCAGGAGAGCACTGCCTTGGTGTAGGTCATGGCGGCTCCGGCGAGCGTTGCGGGCACTTGTTTGAGGTCTTGGAGCTGGAATCGCTCGATGCCGTGAACTTCATCGACCGGGCACACGGTGCGAGCATTGTCTTGCTGAATCACGAGCATGCGACGCACGCTCCCCGCAACCGACCCGGCCGCATCCACGCCGAGAATATGCTCGAGCGATGTGCACACCAGCAGTTCCCCGCGTATGTTGACCACGCCAAGCAGCGCCCCGTTGCGCCGATGCGGAAGCGAATGGATCAGACGATCGCCGGCGATTTCCCTGAAGATGGCCGATGGCAGCGCCAGCCATTCGGCGGCGATGCGGAAAATAACCACGGAAAGTGTTTCGACGGGTGCCGCGGGTTTTTCCGCGGCGACGTGTTGAGTCCACTCCTGGGTGTAGTGACCGGGTGTCTCGACGTCCAGCAGTTGGGCCGCAGCCGAGGCATGCACCGGGCAGTTGCGGCAGTGGATATGCTGCACCAGTTCAACGCATGAGGCGTCCCCATAGATACCGATTGCCTTCCAACAACCCTGGATGGGGCGCGCACTCACGAGGCTGTCCCGTCGGCGCGCGATTCAATTCGCCGTGCTCGCCGGGAGAGCACTTTCGCGCCGGCCGCATCGCCCCGCTTCTCGAGCAACAGACCCAGATGAATCAGCGCCTCGTAATCATTCGGATCGAGGTATAGGGCGCTGCGATAGTTCGCGGCGGCGGCGTCCAAATCACCGGCCTCAGCTCGAATCATGGCGATCAGGCGGAAGGCGCGCGCCGAAGGTCCGAATTGCCTCATCCACTGCGTGCACATCGCCTCGGCCTCCGCAAACCGTGCCGCGTCGGCAAGCGCAACGGCTTCATCGAGTCCACGGGAAGGTTCGGTCGCCTGGGACCCGACCCGCACCGACACGACCGGTTGGCGAGGCGCGGGCGGCCGTACGCGCGGTAAGGCGACGACTCGTGCCGCCGGTTTTTGCATCACCGGCGCGGTATCCTGTCTTTGGAAGGCGAAGGCGAGCGGAGCTTTGATTGCGTCGAAACCGCGGCTCAGCAAGAGACTCGTTTCCGAGGGACCGACGAACACGATGCCCTTGGGAGCCAGCAGGCGCTCGAGCACGGAAAGGGCGTGATCTTGAGTCTTTCGATCAAAATAGATCAACACGTTGCGGCAAAAAATGACGTCGTAGCGCTCGGCCCCAGGCAGAAAATCGTGTGCAAACAAGTTGCTCTGTTGAAACCGTACATGTGATTGCACGGACTCGCGCAGGTGCCACGCGCCGTCGGCGGCATCGAAATGATGATCACGAAAGGCCAGCTCCGCGCCGCGAAACGAGTTCTTGCCGTAAATCGCGCGCCGCGCCAGTGCCAGTGCGCGTTCGCTGATGTCCACAGCATCGATGCTCAATCGGCCGGCAGGAAACCCGGCGTCCAACAGCGTCATGGCCATGGAGTACGGCTCCTCACCGCTGGAGCATGGCAAGCTCAGCAAACGCAGCAGACCCCGCGGATTTTTGGGCAGCCACGACTCGAATGCCCAGCGCGACAGCAGGGCGAAGGCCTGGGGATCGCGCCAAAACCAGGTCTCGGGTACGACGATGGTCTCAATCAGCTGCTGCAGCTCCGCCGCCGAGGCGCGCGCGAACTCGATGTACGCTCGCAAGTCGGAAAGCTTGCTCGCCGCCATGCGCATCTGTACGGCGCGGTCGACCGCGGATGCGCCGATGGATGCAGCATCCAGCCCCATGGCCTCCTTCAGCAGAACTTCGAGAGCCTGTTGCATCAGTTCTGGAACAGCACGTTACGCACCGCCGGCGGCAGCAATTGGGATACGCTGAGCCACTGAATCAATCCTTGCTCATGCCGGGCCACCGGCCCCAGATAGGCCGTCTCGCCATTCGAGACTCCCGACTCTTTGAACTGCGCCGGATCCAAACGCACCGTGGTTGTGGCCTTCTCGGCGATCAGGCCCAGTACATGAGGTACGTCGTGGGTGCCAGGGTAATTCACGATCACGATGCGTGTATTCAAGCGGCGCTGCGCGGTGCGCCCCAAAATCACCACGCTCAAGTCGACGGCAGGAACCGGCAGGCCGTGGTAATCGAAGATGCCGGCGATGCCCTGCGGCGCGCTGGAAAGGGGTTTGAGGTTCACCAAGGGCAGCACTTCGATCAGCTGCCCGGAATCCAGCGCGTAGCGATCGCCGTCGAGCTCAAATACCAGAAATAGCACGCGCGCACCTAGGCCACGAGCTTGAAGCGCGAAACGCCGCTGCGCAGCCCGCTCGACACCTGGTTCAAATCCTCGATGGCGCGGCTCGATTGGGCTTGGGACTCCACGGTCTGGCGCGCCGCTTGGCCCAATTGCGTGAGCGCTTCGCTGATCTGTTCGGCCCCGGTCGCCTGCGCCTGCATGCCCTCGTTGACGGCTTCGAAACGCGGCGCCAATGCCTGGACTTGATGAATGATTTGCGTCAATTGACCGCTGACCTGCTGGATCTCAGACATGCCGCGGCGCACTTCTTCCGAAAACTTGTCCATGCCCATGACACCGGCGGAAACGGCCGAATGAATTTCCTTGACCATTTGTTCGATGTCGTAGGTGGCCACGGCGGTCTGATCCGCCAGCCGACGGATCTCGGAGGCGACCACCGCAAAGCCGCGGCCGTATTCACCGGCCTTTTCTGCTTCGATCGCCGCGTTGAGCGACAGCAGATTCGTCTGATCGGCCACCTTGGTGATGGTGATGACCATCTGATTGATGTTGCCGGCCTTTTCATTGAGCACGCCAAGCTTCGCATTGATCGAACCCGCCGCGTCGACGACGCGCTGCATGGTCTGCTCCATGCGCGCCAACCCCGTCTGACCGTCGCCGGCGAGCGTCGCGGCTTGCTCCCCGACCGACGATACGTCGCGCATGGTTTTGACCAGTTCACGGGACGTCGCGGAAATCTCGCGCGAGGTGGCGCCGATTTCTGTCGTGGTCACCGCGATCTCATTGGCCGTGGCCTGTTGCTCCTTGGCCGTCGCGGCAATCTCCGTCACCGAGGAAGTGACGCGAATGCCGGATTTTTGCACTTCGCCGAACAGCGACGCCAAATCATCCGCCATGGCATTGAAGGACTGCCCCAAGGCGCCGAACTCGTCCTGTCGATTGATACGATGCGTGAAATCTCCCTGGCGCATTCGCCCCATCGCGTTTACCAGTCCTTCGAGCGGACGCGTGATCGATCGCAACAGATAGTAGATGCAGGCAATCGAGAGCAGCAGAGCGATCGCGAAACTCACGAGAATCGCCTGCTTCGCTGCCGCGGCAGACTCGACGATGAGGCGCGCCGAACGGTCCGCTTCGTTCTTGTTTCTGTCGACCAGCGCTGTCAGCAACACGCGAATCTTGTCGTATTCCGGATCGAGCACGTCGCGCACCATCACCTCGATTCGATGCCTGCCGCTCGGGTCGGAAGCCAACTTCAAGAGATCGTCCTGAATACGCAAGTACGGAATGGTCTGTTTCACGTATGCCTCATACTGAGCCTGCTCGTCAGGATCGGTGATCGTCGCCAGGTATTTCTTGGCGAGTTCCGAGGTGTTGACCCGATTCTCCTGAGCCGCTCGCAGCAGCGCAGTGATCGCGGCCGGATTCTGCTCGAAAGCAAATTCCTGCGAAACGGCATATTCTTCGTTGAATGCGTTGAGCATTTGGGAAACGTAATACAGCGCCGGCAGCGAGAATTCCTTGACATCTCTGGTTTCGCGCGTGACAGCGCCGAGATGCACATAGAGGACTGCGCCCATGATGAGCATGATTGCCATGATGAGGGTGTAACAGCCCAGAATCCGCTGGCGAATGGTTAAGTGCATTGCAAAATTCCTCTAAGATTCCCTGAGCAACTGAAGTCCGAAACAGAACAGAAAAGTTTCGCCGTCCACGGTACCCGCTCTGATTGATGTCGAGATACGGAAGCGGCCAATTCGGTGATGGTGGCTCTGTGCGCGGCGAGTATCGCTGCGTCGAACTGCACGAATGCGTTGGTAGAGCGTCGCGGCACCTTCGTCCTTATCTGCCGATATCTCAATTCCTTTAGCGAGCGTTGCCGACGCTCACGTGGCGTGGGGACTGCGAGTTACACCGTATATGACCAGGAACGCCATAAGAGTGTCGCAGTAGCCCAATTACCGACAAAATTGTGGAGAAGTGAGAGCCACCGCGCACTCCGAGCATTGCTTTGCGCGGTGAATGCGCCACGCCTACTACGGTCCTTGGCTGTCGGAATCATCTCTCCGCAAAGTCGGTGCAGCGCTTGTACGCGTTCTTCCGGGTGCCCTGTAGTCCATTCACCTACAGTGGTCTGTAACGCGCTGATCTGTGGGCCGTTCCTCGCAGAACCGTGAATGGGAACTTCGAACCGGGGGTGGCCTGTCAAAAATAGACATAGCAACTGAAGGAGCTTGTCATGCGCAGAACTCGGAGCTCAATTGCTGCGTCTCGCATCCTGTCCCTGCTCACGATCGCGGCAGCCGTCACCGGGTGCGCATCGAAGCACGATACGCGAGGACCTTTCGTTGCGTCGGCTCCATTCAGCAAGACGATTCCCGGTTCGGGCGATGCCGTCTGTTGGAGCGTGAAGCGCGCGCTACTCGGTCAAGGCTACATGTTGGAGCGATCCAGCGAAACCGGTGTGCTCACCGGAACGCGGGACTCCCAGCCCACGGAGAAGATGAATATCACAGTGCATCTGCAAACCACCTGTGCGGACAATCGCAACGGAACGAGCATTGTTTTCGTTACCGCAGATCGAGAGGTGAGCAAGCTGCAGAGAATGAAGCAGTCAACCAGCGCGGGAATTGGCCCGGCGACCATTACGATGCCGGCCGGTTCTGCCAAGGTCTTAGGGATCGTGAGACGAGAAACGATTGAGGATCCGAATTTCTACCACAGCTTCTTTGCCCTGGTCGAAGGGTTCGTCGCGCAAGAAGGGCGATCGCACGCGGAACAACACGCTGAAATATCCAAACAGGGCGATCAGAGCAACTAGTACGGCGCGCGGATACCCATCCGCAACCGCCGACCCCACTGCAGGCCATCAGAAAGGAGGTACTATGCACCGCAAGGCGCTAATCGCATTTGCCGTTGGATCAATCCTCGGCGCAACGCTGCCAGCAGCGTACGCCGCCGACCAGCAACCCGCAGCCGCTCCGAGCCAGACCAATCCGCAGCAGGCTGCGACTACCACCAACCGCGACCAAAGCGACATCAATGCGGACCGTAAAGATATCGCGCGAGACCGGACGGATGTTCGGTTGGACCAAAAGGATATCCAGGCGGATCACAAAGACATCCAATCGGATCGCAAGGACATTCAGGCAGACCGCAAAGATATCGCGCAGGATCGGGCGGATATTCGCGCCGATCAGCGCGACCTCCGTCAAGACTACGCTGAGCGGCGCGAGGGTGTGAATAACCAAGCCGACATCGCCCGCGACAAGGCCGACATCCGCTCGGACCGCAGGGACATCCAGGCTGACCGTAAAGATATCCAGGCGGATCACAAAGACATCCGGTCGGATCGCCAGGATATTCAGGCAGACCGCAAAGACATCGCACAGGATCGGACCGATATTCGCGCCGATCAGCGCGACGTTCGTCACGACCAGGCTGAGCGGCACGATGGCGTGAATGGCCAAGCCGATATGACGCGCGACAAAGCCGATATTCGGTCGGACCGTAAGGACATCCAGGCGGACCACAAAGACATCCGGGCGGACCACAAAGACATCCAGGCGGACCGAAGAGATATTCAGGCGGACCGCAGGGACATCGCGCAGGATCGGACCGATATTCGTGCCGACCAGCGCGATCTCCGTCAAGACTACGCTGAGCGGCGCAATGGTGTGAACAACCAAGCCGACATCACGCGCGACAAGGCCGATATTCGGTCGGACCGAAAGGACATCCAGGCGGACCACAAAGACATCCATGCGGACCGCAGGGATATCGCGCGAGATCGGACGGATATTCGTGCCGATCAGCGGGACATGCGCGCCGGCCGCCAGGACCTGCGAGCCGATCGGGGCGATCTGCGTAACGACCGCGGCAACTTGCGTAGCGGTGTCCAAGATGGACGTCGCAACGATGTGCCAGACCAACGAGGTAAGCGCATGGACGGCGTGAAGCCAGGGATAAGCTCTGCGACGCTGGCGGGCAATACGGCTGAGAATAATAAGAAGGCGCAAGCTGCGCAGCACCTGCACAAGGCGTGGTATCACTTCTGGTAATAGAGACCGCCTAGTGGTCGATGCGCCTGCACGGAACTCGGAGTTCCGTGCAGGCCAGGAGCGGCATGCTTGACGCTCAGATCCATTTCTTTGAGGATTACGAGGCAGCTTTCGTATAGTAGCGCGCACCGATGCAATTTGAGAGAATCGCTCGCAGCGATGAGGATGCTGCTCGAGTCGTCTTAGAACTGCAATAATTACAAGGAGAGATCGTGGATGGATCAAGGGCGTTGCAGCGTGGTGATTACTGCGACGCTTGGCCTCGCAATCATGATTCTTGCATGGGCCGTCGCCTACTCCCAGCCGGCGCGGAAGGATAACTCGCTCCCGTCGACCAACTTTTCAGCAGACGGTAGCGTCGATCGTAGCTCGCTCCCGCGTCCCGCCCCCGGTTTCGCACATGCCCGCGTCGCTACCAACCCCCAGGCGCCTGATGCCAAGGCGGTCGGGGAAAAGACCTGCATTGCATGTCATCAATTGGAAGCTGAGCACTTTACGCACACCTTGCATTCTCTCGGACTGCATGTTGCGAATCGCTCGGATCCGACCATACCGGTGTGTGAAGCATGCCATGGGCCCGGGTCCGAGCACGCCGCCAAGCCGCTGCTCAAGGGGCTCATCATCGGCTACACGAAGAATTCCGGAACGCCCATCGAAACGCAGACCAACACCTGCCTGACCTGTCACGCGGGCGGCCCCAGGGATCACTGGCTGGGTTCGGTGCATCAACGCAATGATCTATCGTGCAGCGATTGCCACAACACCATGGCCAAGTTCTCGGTTGAAGGGTTGATGGCGAAGTCATCGATCAATGACACCTGCGCGCAGTGTCATAAGGATATCCGACTGCAATTCAACCGGCGTTCGCATATGCCGCTGCCGGAAGGTCAAATGAGCTGCGACGATTGCCACAATCCGCACGGTACCTTGACCAGCCCGTTGTTGAAAACGAATACGGTCAACGAAACGTGCTACCAGTGTCATGCAGAAAAGCGCGGGCCCTTCTTGTTCGAGCATGCGCCGGTGCGCGAGAACTGCCTCAATTGCCATACTCCGCATGGCTCCAACCAGAACACGCTTCTGGTCGCACCGGTTCCGTTCCTCTGCCAGCAATGTCATACGAATTTCCTGCACCCGAACGACTTGCAGACGCGCCAATCCTTGGGTACCGGCTTGCATCCCGATGAGAGAGTGCTGGGCCGAGGATGCCTCTCGTGTCACGCCAACATTCACGGATCCAATGCGCCTTCGGGTGTGCGCTTCCACGAGTAGTGCGCGAGGAGCCAACGATGGGTACTAAACGGGAGCGGATATTAAGACTTGCGCCGGCGATTGCCCTATTGGCGGCGCCGACCCTGAGCTGGAGCGACAGTGGCGTCGGCGTCGATACCTGGCGTGCCAACAAGCTTGATCCCACGGGCGGTCAAGCGACCGAAGTCCTCGATCCCAATGGCACCAGCTGGCTCGAGCCGGGGCAACACCGCACGCCGACCGGAAACCTGTACGGGACTCCACCGGATGAGCCGCATCCGGAGCACTTGAGCGTCTGGCTGATCTACGGGACCTTCGATGTCGGCTATTTGCATACTACCGGCGCGAAAACCGCGCTCTATGATCGCTATGCCCGATGGCCGACCAACGGTCCGGCTTTCGACTTCGACATCAATGCCGAGCGACCCTCGGACGGCAGCTATGCAGAAGTGCGCGGCAGCCGGATCAGCGCCGAGGACCAATACTATCAAGCCGTGTACGGCAAGGCCGGTTCATTCAAAGCCGAAGCCTTCGTGCGCGACATGCCGAATCTCTTATCGACGGATGCGAGATCGATCTTCAACGGCGTGGGAACCAATAACCTAACGCTGGCCGGCGGCTTGGTGCCGGGCGGCAGCACCTCGGCCCAGGTCGCGGCCGTCTCCGCCGCTGCGCCGGTGACTTCGCTCGGAACTGAGCGCAACAAACAGGGCATCGCGTTATCCGCATTTCTCACGCCACGCTGGACCGTGTACCTCAACGCAAGCGACGAAGAGCGCAAAGGCAGCCGTCCGTTTGGCGGACCGTTCTTCTTTAATTTTCAAGGCATCGGCGGTGCCATTGAAGAGACGGTCAAGCCGATCGACGACAACACGGTGAATATTACTGCCGGCGCACGTTACGCCGGATCCGAGTGGCGCTTCGATATCGGATACTCCGGCTCTGTTTACCGCGATCGATACCTTTCCTACACATTCCAGCAGCCATTCGCCCTGGGTCCTACGCTCCTACCCGGCGGAACGGCGGCGCCCATCAGCCAAGGTCAGATGTCGATGGAACCTGACAATGAATATCATAATCTGCATGCCACGGCGACCCATACGCTGCCGCTAAACGGAGAGGCCTCACTGACCGCAGGTGCCGGGGAAATGCGACAGAACGACTCACTGATTCCGCCCACCAACTGCCAGGGCGTTTTCGGGATCTCGACCAACGGCACATTTAACGTAGGTGCAGGCAACCCTCAGCTTTTTCCCTGTAATCAATGGAACACGACGGCCGCGCTTTCGCAGCAGACCGCGAATATGCTCATCGTCACCAACCTCGTTCAAGGGTCGATCGTATTGCAGCCAACCAGCGAAGTGAGCGTGCACGCGGGCGGCAAGTACTATCGCGAGGACTATCGCAATCAGTATGTGATGTACAACCCGCAGAACGGCGATTACGGCTACGTGGCCGAAAACGGCGCCCAGGCAAGCATCGTGCCGGGTGACCCTGGTTTCTGGAATGCCGTCACCTATCCCAACGCTACAGACACGCAGGTTGAAAGCATTCCCTTCAGCTGGCGCAACATCGAGGCCTTTGCCGGTGCGGACTGGAAATTCACGCGGCACGATTCGCTCGGTCTTACCTACACACACGATCACTACGATCCGGGACATCGAGAAGTCAGCTATGTCGATGACAACAGGGTCAAGCTCAACTGGACCGATAAGAACCTCAGTTGGCTCACTTTCCGCTTGAACTACACCTACCTGAAGCAATCCGGAAGCGTCTACAACTCCGACCCGTATGCCTTCGCTTTCTTTCAAAATTTACCCGGATTCGTCCCCGCGGACGCCACTATTGCCGCCTGGACCGTCAACGCGCAGCGCAAGTACGACATCTCCGATCGAAACGAACACAAGATTGATTTAATGGCAACACTGATGCCACGTCCGGACATGACTTTCACCGCCTCGGTACGCGGAGATTGGAACCAGTATCCGACAGAGATCGGCCGCCAAGGCTACAACACGATGGCGTCCGCGCTGCAGTGGGAGTGGCAGTTCCAGGCGCTCAGCAGTCTGAACATGTGGCTTGGTTACGATAGATCGAGCATGCACCTATCGGACGTCAACGATGCCGCCGGCACGACGGACGGCACGCTCGGCGGCCCGAACTACCCGCTCGCGAACCAGTGGTGGGCAAACGACAAGCAGCGCAACTGGTCCGGAGGCGCCTCTGTCACTCATCACTTCGGGCCTGCGCGCTTGGATTTCGATTGGAACTACCAGTCGTCGCGCGGTCTCACCAGTTACACCTACGCGTCGCCGAGCGCGCTGGCTTACCCCACCGACACCCTTGCCCAGTCAGGCAGCCAATTTCCCGCGATGACCTATGTTGTTAATTCCCTCACGTTGAGTTTCACGGTGCCGTTGAGCGACCGCGCGTCGCTGCGCCTCTATGACTACTATGAGCATGGTCAAATCAGCGACTGGCACTATGCCGGGTTTAACAACACCCTGGTCTACGGTAATCGGGTGTATACCGACGCCGGTCCTCAGGGCTACAACACCAACGTTGTCGGCTTGTTCGTCAACGTCAAGCTATGAGGCGCGCGATGACAAAATCCATCCGCATGTTGGTGTTGGCGATGAGCGGAGTTGCCTTCCTCACGGGTGCGCTATCTCTGGCTGCTACTGCCACATCGGCCGCGCAGCGATACACGGACCTGCGACGAATAGAACCCGTTCATGGTGATGCGGCGGCAGGGGCTCAAAAGGCAACGCCCTGTCATGCCTGTCATGGTGCCAATGGCGTATCGGTCGCACCCACGTTTCCCCGATTGGCAGGTCAGCGCGCCGATTATTTGTATCATCGCCTCGTCTCTTTCAAACAAGCGGACCCTAAGGACCCGTACTACTTGAAATCTCCGATGACCGCCCTGGCCGCGCGCTTGAGCGATAGCGACATGCGCGACCTCGCCAGCTATTTTGCGGCGCAAATACCCCAGGCGACCGATGTGGCTGCAGCGGCGACCGCTTCCGGCCGGGGCGAGTTCTTGTACCGTTCCGGCGATCCTTCGAACGGCGTGCCGCCATGCCAGGGTTGTCACGGCACCGAAGCGCAGGGCGTAAGTACGCCATTGGATCAATATGCTGCTTACCCAGCGCTGCGCGGCCAATACGGCCCGTACCTCATCGCAAGGCTGACGAGCTTTCGGCAGGGCCTTCCGCATGAAAGCAGCAATGACTTCATCATGAGTGGCGTCGCTCGAACCCTCGATGACGATGCGATACAGGCCGTTGCCGCATGGCTAAGTTCACTGGCTCCGACCAAGAGCCTGTGATATTCGACTTCATATCGCTTATTACTGCCTGTATGAGGGCGAGCCGAGGCCACACCAAGGTCAATGTCATTGCACATCAGTGGACATCGCCGCAGGAAGTCGTTTGCACGCCCGCCGCAACTTGCGTCGATGAAGCAACAAGTAGGCCGCTGGCAGAACAAGCATTGATAGCAACGGCGCGGTAATCATGCCGCCGACCATAGGCGCCGCGATTCTGCGCATGACTTCAGAGCCCGTCCCGTTTCCCAACATGATGGGCAAAAGACCGGCGACGATGACTGCGACCGTCATCGATTTCGGCCGCACTCGAAGCACAGCACCTTCTTCTATTGCTTCAATCAGATCGCGCTCCGTCGTAAACCTATCTGTAGCACGCCGCTTTTCTATTGCGTGATCGAGATAGATCAGCATGACGATGCCGAACTCCGCGGAAACGCCGGCCAATGCGATGAAGCCGATGGCAGAGGCGATCGATAGGTTATAACCGAGGACGAATAGCAGCCACAAAGCGCCGACCAGCGCAAACGGCAGCGTGCCCATGATCAGTGCCGCAGAAGCGAAGTTACGGAACGCCAAGTACAACAACACGAAAATAATCACCAGGGTGAACGGTACAACCAGTTTTAGCTTCTGCGTCGCACGTTCGAGATACTCGAATTGGCCCGACCATACGATCGAGTATCCAGGTGGCAACGCGACTCGCTGCCCCACCAGCTTCTGCGCTTGCGCCACATACCGCCCAAGATCGCGCCCGCTGATGTCCACGTACACCCAGCCATTGAGCCGAGCATTCTCGCTTCGAATCTGAGGCGGCCCGTCAGTTACAACAAGTTCGGCTACTGCGCCCAAGGTCGTCGTCGCCCCCGCCGCGGTGACGATTGGCAACAGGGTAAGCTTCTCGACCGAGTCGCGAAGTTCGCGCGGATAGCGCATGTTGATCGGGAAGCGCTGCAGGCCCTCTACAGTCTCGCCAACATTTTCGCCGCCAATGGCGAGTGCCACCACCTGCTGCACATCGGCAAGGCTCAATCCGAAGCGAGCTGCCTGCACGCGATCTATCCGGACTTCGATGTAGCGTCCGCCCTGCACTCGTTCAGCGTAGGCGGAGCGGGTACCAGGCACCTGCTTCACGGCCGCCTCGACCTCCTCGCCGAGCTTCTCGATCACTTTCAAATCCGGGCCTGCGATTTTGATGCCGACCGGACTCTTGATGCCTGTCGAAAGCATGTCGATGCGATTTCGGATCGGTTGCACCCACAGGTTTGACAGCCCGGGAATCTGCAGCGAGGAGTTCATTTCCTCGATGAGTTCATCCTGCGTCTTACCTTTCGGCCACTGCGAGCGAGGCTTGAAGCGCACCGTTGTCTCGAACATTTCGAGGCCCGCGGGGTCGGTGGCGGTCTCGGCCCGACCGACCTTGCCGAAAACCCGCTCGACTTCTGGAAACTGCATCAGCACCTTGTCTGTCTGCTGCAGCAATTGGGACGCCTTGTCGGCGGACAAGCCCGGTAACGCGGAGGGCATGAACAAGAGGTCGCCCTCGACCAGGGGCGGCATGAACTCGCTCCCAAGGCGGGTTAGCGGCACGATGGTCAACGCGATCACGAGCGCCGACGCGAAAAGCACTGTCTTCGGATGCCGGAGCACGAAATCAAGCAATGGCCGGTACAGGTAGATCAGAAATCGGTTCAAAGGGTTGCTGCGCTCATCCGGAATCCGGCCGCGGATAAAGTAATACATCAGCACCGGAATGAGGGTTACCGACAGCCCCGCCGCGGCGGCCATCGAGTACGTTTTGGTGAATGCCAGCGGCCCAAACAACTTACCTTCTTGGGCCTCGAGGGTGAACACCGGCACGAAGCTCAACGTGATGATTACCAGGCTGAAAAACAGCGCCGGCCCGACCTCGGCCGCAGCCTCAGTGATCAGCCTCACTTGCTCCGCGGGAGTCGGCCGCCGGTCCGGATTCTCGTGATTCCAGGCCTCCAGATGCTTATGTGCATTCTCGATCATAACCACTGCGGCATCGACCATGGCGCCAATCGCGATCGCGATACCGCCCAAGGACATGATGTTGGCGTTGACCCCCTGCCAGTTCATGACGGTGAAGGCAGCGAGAATGCCGAGCGGGAGACTGACAATTGCGACGAACGCCGAGCGCAGGTGGAACAAGAACAGCGCGCAAACCAAAGTAACGACGATGAACTCTTCGATCAGTCGGTCCCGAAGCGTCGCGACCGATTTATGAATGAGCTCCGAACGATCATAGGTTGGGATGATCTCCACGCCTTTGGGCAAGCCGCGTTGCAAACTCGCGATCTTCGCCTTGAGCGCATCAATCGTTTCCAGCGCATTCTTACCGGCGCGCATGACGATGACACCGCCCACCGCCTCGCCTTTGCCGTCCAACTCCGAAATTCCGCGGCGGATCTCGGGGCCGATCTGGATTCGTGCTACCTCGCCGAGGAGAATCGGTGTGCCGCCCGCTCCCAGGCCCACCGGCACGTTGCGAAAATCATCGAGACTCTTGAGATACCCGGTCGCGCGCACCGCGTATTCGGCCTCGCCGAGTTCCAGTACCGAGCCACCGGTCTCGTTGTTCGAATCGCGTAGCGCCGTTTTCACCTTGTCGATGGTGATGCCGAGTGCCCGCATGCGATCTGGATCAAGCACCACCTGGTATTGCTTGACGAGACCACCGACGCTTGCGACTTCGGCGACGTTTGGCACGCTCTTGAGCTCATACCTTAGGAACCAGTCCTGTAGCGAGCGCAATTCGGAGATGTCGTATTGGCCGCTGTGATCAACCAAGGCGTATTCGTAAATCCAACCCACACCGGTGCCGTCAGGCCCCAGGATCGGCTTTGCGGTTGGCGGCAATCGCCCGGTGACCTGACTTAGGTATTCGAGCACTCGCGATCGCGCCCAATAAAGGTCGGTCTTGTCATCGAAGATGATGTAGACGTAGGAATCCCCGAAAAAGGAATAGCCGCGCACGGTGCGCGCGCCGGGCACTGATAGCATCGTCGTGGTCAAGGGATAGGTGACCTGGTCTTCGACCACCTGCGGTGCCTGCCCCGGGAATTCCGTGCGAATGATGACTTGCGTATCGGAGAGATCCGGTAATGCGTCGAGCGGTGTCGACAACGTCGCGTGCACGCCCCAGGCGGCCAGTAACAGAGTCCCTATCAACACCAAGAAACGGTTCTGGATCGACCAACGGATCAGTGATGCCAGCATCTTTAGTGGCTCCCATTCGGAGATTTCATCGAAGGCGCGGGCATCATCGTCGGCTCTGCCCGCTCGCCGAGGGATTCGTTTGAGCCGGCGAGATTGTCAAAGGCACCGCGCAGATTGGCTTCGGAGTCGATGAGAAATTGACCCGAGGCGACCACGTTTTGCCCCAAGACAAGCCCCTCCAGGATTTCCGAGCGGCCGCCTTGCTCGGCACCCACTCGCACCCGCGTGGGACGAAAGTGGGTGTCATCGTCGGCGACGATCACGAAACTGCGCATCCCGGTCTTTATGACCGACTCACTCGGTACGGTGAGCGCATGGTCTTGAGTCATGCTCTGAAAATGTGCTGCTGCAAACATGCCTGGCCGCAAGTGCTTGTGCGGATTTTTAACGACGACTCGCACTTTCAGCGTACGCGTGGCTTGCGTCAGCTCCGGGTACAGATAGTCAACCTGACCCTCAAAGCGTTCGCCCGGCAGCGCCGGGACCTCGACTTCGGCACGATCACCCGGCTTGAGCCAGGCGGCCTGCGTTTCGGGTACCTCCGCAGTGACCCACACGCTGTTCAAGTCGGCGAGCTGGAACAGCATGGTGCCGGGCTGAACTTCGGCGCCTTGGCGTGCGCCGAGGTCCATCACATACCCGTCCAGCGGTGCGTAGTAGTCCACTCGCCTCTCCACCTGTTGAGTTTTTTCAACGCGCGAGATCTGCGTTTCCGACAGCCCAAAGAGCGCGAGTCGCCGCCGGGTCGCCTCGATTAGCTGGGGGTCATTTGAGCCCAGCGCGATGAGGAGCTCCTGCTGCGTGGCTAGAAGATCCGGCGAATAGATACCGGCAAGCAGCTGGCCACGGCGCACCGAATCACCGGCCGCGCGCACGTCGAGTCGCTCGACCCATCCTGGCTGTCGCACTTGCACGGCCTCAATGCGGTGTTCATCGACGCCCACAGATCCCACGGTATCAACAACGCGTGCGAAACTGCCCTGCTCTACTTTCGCAAGACGAAGCCCGAGGTTTTGAACGACGCGCGAGTCGACCGCGATGCTGCCCGGCGCTGCGTCTTTCGCGTACTTGGGAACCAGCTGCATGTCCATGAATGGGGACTTGCCCGGTTTGTCGAAATGCTCGGCCGGGCGCATCGGGTCGTACCAATACTGCGGTTTGCTCTCGGCGGTTGCGGCGATCACGCCGACAGCGGAGACCCCACCTTGGGGCTCTGGGCATTTGGGCACCAATTGCATGTCCATAAACGGGGATTTACCGGGCTTGTCGAAATGCTCGCTGGGGCGCATCGGGTCGTACCAATAACTGGGCGCCGCTTTTCCGCAGGCGTCCTGCCGCACAACCGCGGAGTCTCGATGACGAAAGGTCACGAACCCGACGGCTGCTATTGCAATACCTAGACAAACGAGCAGCGCGATCTTGACATTCGGCCTCATGGCGATTCTCCGGAGAAAGTTTGCGAAGCACTCCAATAATCGAGACGGACTTGCGCGCGTGCCGATTCCACCGCAAGCGCCAGTCGTTGGAGCTGCACATCGAGTAAGCTGCGGCGCGCCGGCAGCACGGCGTCGAAACTGCCTCGACCGCTTTGATACGCGCTGCGCGCCGCATCGACTCGGTGCTGTGCGTCGGGAATGATCGACGCATCGAAGTCGGCGACGCGTTCCTGAAAGTGCCGCCTGTCGACATAGTCCTGGCTTATCTGCGTGTGCAACTCGCGCAATAGGTCGCGTTTGCGGTCTTCACTGGCGTGCGATTGCTCGATAGCCGCGGCCACGCCGCGGTCTTGGCGGTTCTTGGTAAAGTACGGTAAGCCCACCTTGAACTGGATACCGACGAAATCGGCGAAGTCGCGTCGGTAGGCGTAGTAAATCTCGACTGAATAATCCGGCTTGTATGACTGTCTTGCCAAGGCGACCTCCGTCGCCGAGGCCTCGATCTGCTTATCCAGATTGCCAATGACGGGATGATGGTCGGCGCCGGCGATCAGGCCCGATAATGGAGTCAACGTGCCGGGCATCGTGAGTGACTCGGCGATCGACCGCCTTGCCTCATCGCCGATCCACCGCGCAAGCCCCTCGCGCATACGAAGTTCGTGGTGCAACCAATCGTGTGCCTTGTCTGCGGCCAGACCGGCGTCAGTTTTCGCGGCAAACCAGTCGGCCTGGGATGCCTTGCCATTGCTGTAATCCTTCTCGAGTGACTGGACTTGCAGCATCGCCTCATCTGCCAGCCGCTGACTGAGCTTCAAACCCTGTTCCGTCTCGTACAGGTCGAGCCATGCAAGCGACGCGTCACGGCGCACCATGCGCTGCTCGTTGTCGAGGGCTGCGCGGTCTGCATCGGCGTCGAGTTGTTTGCGAGCGCCTTGCAGCCGACGCTTCTCGGCGCGCGGAAACTCCTGGCTCAAACCGATCGTAAATTCGGTGAAGTTGTCGCGGCGCGTACTGAAGGCCTCGGGCGTGTCGATGGGCAACTCTTTGAGTCCTCCCGATAACTGCGGATCAGGTAGCTGCGCGGCGGCAACGGCCTGCTGGTCCTCTGCTTGAATCTTCGCCCGACGTCCGGTCAGCAAAGGTTGATCCACCGCAGCCAGGCGCGCCGCCTCTTCCATCGTCAATGGCGAAGCCGCAGGATCAGAACCTGCCTGTGCCGTTGCAACCACGAGAACGCACACAAGCACGAATGCGAAACTCGACCCACAAACGGCGCGCAGTTGCCGACAGCGCGGCCATGGCGCCCGGGCGCCCACGAAAAAACGAGACATGTCTACTCTCCAAAGCTTGATCGAGCCGAAGATGGCGGCGAAATCCAAACGCCGCCACGGAGCGACTACCGACGTCGCCGTTTCCGTTGTTAAAACGGAACTCGAGCGGCTTTAGAGAATGGGCGGGCGAATGAGCGGCGATTCGCCGCGAGAGGAAAAATGCGTCGACGGGAATTGTGGGGGCAGCGTTGCAAGCCCAAGCCAATTCAATGCTTTCGGTAGTACCGTGACCGCGCCGGCAACAGTCCCCGTGCAAGCTTCGAGGCAGCAGCTCATCGAGTGTTGGCCTTTTGGACAACATGAGTCTTGAACCACATCCGAGTGCGAAATTGCGGTGGTTTGGCAATCCGTCGAAATCAAGGGAGAGATTCCCGCGAATGCGACCACAGATCCCTGCAGGCCGAAAGCGAGCATCACAATGAGAGCGATGAACTGATGGTTCATGAAAAGAATAATAACACTCGACCTGCGTTTGCGCAGCCAAAACCGCGCTCATCGCCGTGATGTGATTCAAAATGCCGGCGCTAGGCTTGGAACCCAGCGATAAGACTGATTTCCAATTCAAGGGCTGATTCGAGGCAGTGAGGTGTGTCCGGATTCCTGCGAACTGCGCGAAAGCCGCGGCCGGAACCAAAAAAATTCCCAGAAATAAAATTTTTGCGACGGCTGGTAGAATTCCATTCTGTCCGTTCGTCGTTGTAGTGAAGGGCGGGCAGAGAACGCCGCCTGAAAGGCTACTATCGGAGATTCCTCAAAATCCGGCCGAATAGAAAATCACTTAGCGACGGAGACTCGCAATGAGAAAGCTCAAAATCATCGAACATATCTCGCTGGACGGCGTGATCCAGCACTCCGCCGATGGCGGCGATTTCCCCTACGGCGACTGGACCGCGCCCTATCGGACCCCCGCTGGCCGGGATGAAATTATTGCCGCGCACGGCGCGCGCTTCGATCTGCTGCTTGGCCGCCGCACCTACGATGCGTGGTCGGGCTACTGGCCAAAGGCGCCCAGCAGTCCGATGGCGGACGGCCTCAATGCGGCAACAAAATATATCTGTACCCATCGGCCTGAAAGTCTTGAATGGGGCCCGTTCAAGGATCTTGGACCGGACATCGTCGAGGGCGTTCGCCGCATCAAGTCGCAGGACGGCCCAGACCTTATCCTCTCGGGTAGCTCCACGCTGACATCGACGCTGCTCGAACATGGCCTTGCGGATGAAGTCCTGCTGATGGTCTATCCTGTCCTGTTGGGCACGGGGAAGCGCTTCTTCGCGGAGGGAACCCCGCCACGCTCACTCGAGCTCGTCCGCACGAAAGCAATGCCGTCCGGCATCATCCTCAGTGCTTACAAGCTCGCCGGGCCTTTGAAGACCGGATAGTTCGACGACGCGACATCGTCAGTGAATTCCGGAACGCCTTGCGAAGTCGAGCGTCCGATCACCCTATAATGGAGGCGAACGCTCTTTAAACCTGCAGGATGAAGTCGTGACCGGGATGACATTCGGTGAGGCCGCTATGGAACTGCTTGCCGCCTATGAGGTGGACACGGTGTTCGGCATGGCGGGAACGATGACCCTCGAGTTGTATCGGGGCATCGCACGCACCGGCATCCGACATGTGCAGTGTCGCAACGAGCAGGGCGCGAGCCTCATGGCGGACGGCTATGCGCGCGCGACGGGCAAGCCGGGCGTCTGCACCATCATCGGCGGCCCCGGCGTCACCAATGCCTCGACCGGTATCGCCCAGGCCTACTGCGACTCGCAGCCCATGCTGGTGCTGTCGGGAGCGACAGCCACGGGAACTCATGGCAAGGGCTGGGGTGCCATCCATGAATTGGACGACCAGCAGGCCGTGACCAAGGGAATCACCGCCTTGAGCGCCATGGTTCGCCATCCGGAGGAGTTTCCAGAGTGGGTGGCGCGTGCCTACGCGCTTTTTGGCGGTACTCGTCCGCGGCCGGTGCACCTGTCACTGCCGCGGGACATCCTGGCGATGCCGGTGGCGACTGCATGGAAGAGACGGCGCGCGCCTTCGCGGCCCATGCCGGATCCCGCCTTCATCGGCGAGGCCGCGGTCCGCTTGGCGCAGGCACGGCATCCGCTCATCTTCGTCGGCGGCGGTGCGGTCGGCACTCGCGCGGCCCTGACCGGCATCGCGGAGCGGATCGGTGCCCCGGTGCTGTCGAGCAATGCCGGCAAGGGCATCCTGCCGAACTCGCATTCTCTATCGCTCGGCTGTTCGGTCCTGCAGGCTGCCAGCCGGCGCGCCCTGGCCGAGGCCGACGTGGTACTGCTCGTGGGCTCTGAGATCGCGGCGGGCGATCACTTCCTGCCGCAGCTTGAGATCAAAGGCGAGATCATTCGCATCGACATCGATCCCCATGAACTCAGCTCGCAGTATGCCGCGGCTATTCCCATCCAAGCAGACGCCGGCGCGGCGCTGCGCGCGCTGGCGGACGCCCTCGCCCAACGAACACCTGCGGCAACGCGCATAGAAGGCGAAGCACGCGTGCGCAAGATCCTTGCCGCCAACGATGCCGCCCTCACCGACCTTGAAAAATTACACCTGCGCGTCTGGCAGATCCTGCGCGCCGCCCTGCCCGACGACACCATCATCATGGGCGACATGACGCAGATCGTTTACACCGGCTGCTTCGCAATGCCGATGGAAGTGGAGCGCTGCTGGTACTACTCCGGGAATTACTGCGCCCTGGGGGTTGCGCTGCCGATGGCCATCGGCGCCAAGATCGGCGCGCCGCATCGACCGGTGATCGCCGTCGCCGGCGACGGCGGCTTGATGTTCACCGTCAATGAACTCGCCACCGCGGCGGAAGAAGGCCTGGCGCTGCCCGTCGTCGTCTGGAACAACGATGCGCTGAATGCCATCGTCGAAGGCATGGATCTGCAGAAAATTCCGCGCATCGGCGTTGAACCGCGGAGCCCTGATTTCCTGAAACTCGCCGAAAGCCTGGGCTGTCACGCCACCCGTCCGGCCGGCGCCGATCAGCTTTCGCTGGCGATTCGCGCCGCACTGACGGCTGACCGCCCCACCCTGATCGAAATCCGACAGGATGCGCCTTGGTTGAAAAGCTAGGGCTTCTCGGCCCTAAGGGTTCAGGGCACGCGGACGGCGCAGCGGCTGCTGGTCGTTGATCTCATCGCGCGGGCGATAGGGAGCCTCGAGGAAGGCGCGCTCTGCGGCGTCGAGCTTGAGCAAGAGGCTTTCCACTGCAACGTCAAGATGCGCGGCTTTGCTGGCGCCCACGATGGGAATGTTGGGACGGGAATTCCCGGCGAGCCAAGCCATGCCGACGTGCGCGGCGCTGACGCCGCGCTTGTGGGCGATTTCACGCACGCGGTGCGCGATTTCGCGATCGATCTCATCACCGTAGAAATCTTGGTAGGCATCCTCGCTCGTGCGGAGGGTGCGCCCGTCGCGCGCGAGAAAGCCGCGCGCGAGGGGACTGAATGTCGTCACGGCGATTCCCTCAGCCTGGCAGTAGGGAAACATTTCCCGCTCCTCTTCGCGATAGAGCACGTTATATTGGCACTGCATGTTGACGAAGCGGGTCAATCCCAGCCGTTCGGCCGCATGATTCATGGTGGCGAACTGCCAGGCGTACATGGTCGAGGCACCCAGGTAGCGCACCTTGCCGGTGCGCACCGTCTCGTGCAGAGCCTCCATGGTTTCCTCGGCGGGCGTTTCCGGATCGAAGGCGTGGATCACGTACAAATCCACGTAGTCGGTCCCCATGCGCTGCAGCGACCGATCGATGGAGTGCAGGATGTGCTTGCGCGACAGTCCGCGATCGTCCGCGTCCTCGCTCATGGGGTAGAACACCTTGGTGGCGAGCACCAAATCCTTGCGAGCGCTCATCTTGAGAAGATTTCGGCCAACCACCTCTTCGTTGCGGCCAACGGAGTACCAATCGGCCATGTCGAAGAAATTGATGCCGAGATCCAGCGCCTGCTTGAGGATGGGAATCGAGGCCGGTTCATCCAGTACCCAGCTCTTCCAGGCCGAGCTGCCCATCGACATGGTGCCCAGACAGATGGGGGATACCTTGAGCGCTGTGGATCCGAAGCGGATGTAGTCCATCGAACCTGCCTTTCCTGATTTTGGGAAGCAGGCATTGTGAGGCGAGCTGCCAGCAACCGGCAACCGCCCCGCCTGAACATCCGTTCAACGACGGCGACCACGGAGCGGTAGACACCGCGCGCGAATCGCGCGACCGCCGAAAAGAACTTTCCCGCCCCCTAGTTCTGTGTTACCAATTACCCGGGCGTTCCACCAGGCGCCGCGGAGCAAGGCCCTCAAGGAGTCAACTAACAGAGGAGCCGCACCTCTGCTCTTCCTGGGAATGCCTCGCGAAACATATAAAGCAAATGGGATGAATGATGAACCAATACTCCAGGCTATCGTATGCGATTGCCGCCATCCTGGGCGGCGGCGCATTGGGTCATACTCTTCCGGCAAGTGCCGCGGATGCACCGAGCGCCGATCAGATTCAGGAAATTATGGTCACCGCCCAGCGCCGCACTGAAAACGTGCAGGACGTACCGATCGCCATCCAGGCGCTCAGTGGCGAGACGCTGTCGCAGCTCAACATCACCAACTTCGACGAGATGGTCCGCTATCTGCCGAACGTGTCGCATGCCAACTCAGGCCCGGGCCAATCGGAACTGTTCATGCGCGGCTTGAGCGTCGGCAGCCAGGGCACTCAATCAGGCGGCTCGATCAACGGCTTCCCGAACGTCGCCGTCTACCTGGACGATCAGTCGGCTCAGCTCCCCGGGAGAAACCTGGATATCTACGCGGCCGACATGGAGCGCATTGAGGTGCTGGAGGGACCTCAGGGCACGTTGTTCGGCGCCGGCGCCCAGGCGGGAGCCATCCGCTACATCACCAACAAGCCCAAGCTGAACGTCACCGAGGGCAGCGTTACCGGCGGCTACGGACTGACCAGCGGCGGCGATCCGAACACCGATCTGATCGCGGTCCTCAACGTGCCGCTGATCGCGGACAAGCTGGCGGCGCGGGTGGTCATCTATGACGACCGCCGCGGCGGTTACATCGACAATGTGCCGGCAAACTTCACGCGCAAGCCCACGGACCTCGGTATAGGCTACGCTAACTTTCCAACCGGCTGTTCAGCCGACACCACACCCTGTCAGGTGCCGCCCAGCGCGCTGCCAATCAACAACGCGACGACCGCCGCCAACAACATCAATCCGCTGACGTACCAGGGTTTGCGGGCCTCGCTCCTCTGGCAGATCAATGACGACTGGAACGTGCTCCTCACGCAAAGCTACCAGGACATGGATGCCGAGGGCGTGTTCTACCAGATGCCGCACAGCTCTGACGGCGTGCCCCTGCAGCCGCTGCAGGTGACGTTGTTCAACAACTCCTTTGACAAGGACAAGTTCGAGAACACGGCTTGGACACTCAACGGCAAGCTGGGCCCGCTGAAGGCCGTGTACACCGGTGCGTATCTGACGCGCTCCGTGACGCAGATCCAGGACTACACCAACTACTCGCGCGGCGTGTATGCGGACTATTACCAATGCCACGGTGCGGAACCGGCGAACGGACTGCAATCCACCTGCTTTTCGCCGAGCAGCGTCTGGACCGATCGCGAGCACAACAGCCATCAGAGCCATGAATTCCGTCTGAGCACGCCGGACGACTGGCGCGTGCGCGGCATCGTGGGTGCCTTCTGGGAACAGTTGAAGATCCAGGATCAACTCGAGTGGCAGTACAAGAGCTTGCCGCCCTGCACCGACACCGTGACTGTTGGATGCATGACCGATGTGGCGCCAGCGCCCGGCGCGACGGTCTCGAATCCCGGCATTCGCAACGACAAGGTCGCCTTCTTCAACGACGTGCAGCGCGGCTACCGACAGACCGCGTTCTTCGCATCCGCGGATTTCGACATCGTGCCCCATGTGCTCACCGTGACCGGCGGCACGCGCTGGTACCGCTTCGTGAACGATGAACGGGGCGATGCCACCAGCAGCTTCGGCTGCTACGAGGCGGGACCCGCTCCCTGCCTCGCGGGAGCGACCAACATCGACGCCCTGGATCTGCACAGCGTCTTCAAGGGGTTCAAGAGTCGCGCCAACATCAGCTGGCACTTCCTGCCGGATGCCCTGGTGTACTTCACTTGGTCGCAGGGCTTTCGGCCCGGCGCCTTCAACCGTACCGTCGGCTGCTGGATCCCGAATGCAGACGGCGTCGGGCAGTACTGTCAACCCACCGGTTATGCCTCGGACAACCTGACCAACAACGAACTCGGCTGGAAAACCGAATTCTTCGATCACCGTCTGCAGTGGAACGGCGCGCTGTACCGCGAAAACTGGAGCAACGTGCAGATCAACCTGTTCGACCCGCCCACGCTCGGCAACGTGGGTTTTGCCACCAATGGCCCCACTTATCGCGTGCAGGGCATCGAAACTTCATTTATTGCGGTGATCGTCAAGGGCTTGACGGCCCAGGGCAGCGCGGCCTGGAATCACAGTGAACAGACCAATTCACCCCAGCTCACCGTCAACAACCCGGCACTCGCCGGCGATCCTTCCTTCGGCAAGGCGATCACCAGCGTGAACCCCTATGGCGACGTCGGCAGCCCGAGCGCCAACTCGCCGCCGCTGCAGTTCAACTTGCGTCTGCGCTACGAGTTCTCGCTCGGCGACTACCACAGCTTCGCGCAGATCGGTGCCACCCATACCGGTCACTCGTTCACGCAGGCCGGCAGCAACCCGTCGCTGTCGGTAGGGTCGATCGTCAGCACCACGCTCCTGCGCTTCGAGAATCCTGCCTATTCCGAGTACGACATGTCGCTCGGCGTGGCCAAGGACAATTGGTCGGCGAATTTTTTCATCGACAACCTGACCAATGTGCTGAAAAGTACTTTCACCTCGACCACGCAGTTCATCCCGGCAGAAGTGGTGACGCGGCCGCGGGTGTTGGGCGTCAAGCTGGGGTATCACTTCTGAAGCATGCCGAAGGGCCCGCGAGCGCCCATGCTGCTAGCGCGCGGGAAACTCGGCGATCCAGTGGCGCGCTATAGCCTCGCGCGTGCAAAAGAGCACCGCCGTATGCGACTGGATGTGATCCAGCAGGCGGGCCAGCGCGCCGATGCGGCCTGGGCGCCCGATGATCCGGCCGTGCAGCCCGAGAGAGAGCATGCGCGGCCGGCCCGAGCGCCCCTGCGCATACAGCCAATCGAAGGCATCCCGGCAGTAGCCAAAGTACTCCTCGCCGCAGGCGAAGTCCGCGCCGCGTTGCAGCCGGCTGTCGTTGGTGTCGAAGGCATAGGGCACGACAAGGTGCGGTTTGCGGTCCACGCGCGTCCAGTAAGGCAGGTCGTCGCTGTAGGCATCGCTGTCGTACAGAAACCCGCCTGACTCCACGACAAGGCGCCGCGTATTGGGGCCGGGCCGGCCGGTGTACCAGCCTACCGGCGGGCGGCCAATGAGGCGCGTAATCACCTCGACGTTGCGGGCCATGTGATCGCGCTCGACATTCTCGGCAACGCACTGATAGTCGATCCAGCGCTGGCCATGGCAGGCGACTTCCCAATCGCTGGAGGCCAGTGCGGCGGCCGCCTCGGGATTGCGCTCGAGCGCCATCCCGACAGCGAAGGCCGTCGCCGGCAGATGACGCGAGCGAATCTGCCGGAAGACTTCCCAGAAGCCCACCCGCGATCCGTACTCGAAGATGGATTCAACGTTGAGATTGCGCCTGCCCTCAAGCGCTTCCGCGCCGACGTCGGTGAGCACCGCCTCCGAGGCGGCATCCCCGTGCAGCACGCAATTCTCGCCTCCTTCCTCGTAGTTAAGCACCAGCGAGACCACGATTGCGGCCTCGCCCGGCCAGCGAACCACCGGCGGATTCGCGCCGTAGCCAATGAGGTCCCGTGGATAGGTGGTGTCGCTCATCGAGACTGCGACAACCAGTCCATGTAGGCATGGAATGCCTGCCGCACCGGCCGAGGACGCCAACCCGTTTCCGCCTGGATGCGGGAAATGTCATACGCGCCCCACATGCCATCCTTGAGCGTGGGATCCTGCACAAGATCGGCCTCCGCCGCGGGTGCGACTTCGGCCTGGAAAGCCGGTACCTTCTCGGCGGCCCAGGCGACGAAGTCGCGCACGCTGCTGGTGGTGCCCGAGGCGATGTTGTACGCGCGGTACGCGAGGCGCGGCGCGGCGAGCAGCCTGAGGACGGCGCGTGCCACATCCTCGACGTGAATGTAGTCACCCACACCATCAAGTGAATTGACGCGCAGGGGACCGCGACCTTCGAGCGCGCAATGCGCGATCCGGTTCGGTGCGTGTCGGAAATTACGGCTGGCGGTGATGCGGTCCATGGTGCCATACACCGAGGAGGGCCGTACGCTTACCGCCGATAAGCCGAACAGACTCGCATAGCGTTCGGTGATCAGTTCCGAAGCCAATTTGGAAATGCCATAGAGACGGCGCGGCATCACGTAGCCATCCTCGGGCAGGGGCTCACCCGGGCAATCCGGACCGTGTTCCTTGTACACGGCGCCGGAGCTTACATAGAGAAAGCGCTGGATCTTGGACCGTGTGCGCGCCCACTCGAGCAGCGCCACCGTCCCCATGACGTTGACGTCGATGATGCGTGCCGGTTGCTCGGCCTCCGGCTCGCGGCCATCTTCCGCCGCCGTGCCGCGCGAGATTGGCGTAATGGTGGCGCCGTGCACCACGTGCGTGATGGCATGGGCTTCGAGCGCCGCGCGCCAGGATTCCGGGCGCGTCAGATCCGCGACGATGACATTGAGCCGCTGCGCCACCGGCGCGAAGTAGAGACGCGCGGCCTCGTCCAGCGGCGCAACATCGAGCACGGTGAGATGCGCTGCGGAATGTGCAGCGAGCCACTCACGTCCGAGCACGCTCATCACGAACCCCGCAGCGCCGGTGACAAGCAGGTGCATGCTAGAACGGAAATTCCAGGATCAGGCGCTGCAGGGCACGCGCACCCACCGCGAAGTCCGCCAGCTCCATGCTCTCTTCGGCATTGTGGCTGCCATGATCGTTGCGCACGAAGATCATGGCGCTCGGAATACCGACCGCGGCGAACGTGGCCGCATCGTGGCCTGCGCCGCTCGCCATTTCGAACGGCTGCACGAGCAGGTTCATCAGCGCACGGCGCAGGCGCGAATCCATCAGCGCCGGCGGCGAGTCGCTGGTGTCGCCGAGATCGAAGCGCACGCGGTACTCTCGGCCAAGGCGCTTTGCCGCCGAGCGCGCCTCCTCGGCCACCGCGTCCATGGTGTCGTTCGACACGCTGCGGATGTCGAGCACGAAGTGCGTCTCGCCGGACACCTTGCTGGGCGCGTGCATGGTGGCGTCGGTATAGATCTCGCCGGAAGTGAAGACGAGATCCGCGCCGGATTTCTCCTGCGCGATCCACACGGACTCCAAGTGGTGCAGCAGCGCGACGGTGGCCGCCACAGCGTCCTGACGGTAGGCGCGTTCCGTGGCCCCCGAGTGGCCGTACCGGCCGAGGCACCGTGCATTGCGAAAGCGCTTGCAGCCGCGGATCGCGGTCACCACACCCGCGGGTAAGCCACGCTCCACCAGCGTCGGACCCTGCTCGATATGCAATTCCAGATAGGCGCGGATGCTCTTGGGATCGAGCAGGCGGCGGCGCTCGCGAATCGCCTCCGGATCGAGCTTGAGCGCGCGCAACGTCTCCTCGAGCGTGCGGCCGTTGTCAGAGCGCCGGATGCTCAAGCAGTTCGGGTCGAGCAGTCCGAACGCCCCGCCGCTCCCGAGGTAAGAAACATCGAACCAGGCGGATTCTTCCGCGCGGATGGCCATGACGGTGACATCGCAGGCGGGGGTGAGGCCGGCGCGGCGCAGGCCCGACAGAACAGAGAGGCCCGCGACCACACCCGCAGCCCCATCGTAGTTGCCACCCTGAGGCACACTGTCCAGGTGCGAACCGATCAGAATGCCCGGTACCTGGCGAGCGGCGCCCGGCTGCGTCATTAAAAGATTGCCGATGGCATCGATCGAGACCTCGAGCCCCAAGGTCTCGGCGGCCGCGCGCATCAGATCGTGCGCCGCCTGTTCGCCCGGTCCGTAGGAATCACGTTCGATGCCGACGCCCTTGCGCGTCCTGCTGCTCAAATCGGCGAACAGCCGCTCGGCAAGGTCGATGTCCGGTTCGACCGATTGCGATATGCTAGCCGGCACGTATGTCCTCACTACTTCTCGGAAAGGTCGCCATCGTCACCGGCGCGAGCTCCGGGATCGGCCGAGCAATAGCCCGAAAATTCGCGGCCGAAGGTGCACAGGTCGTCATCGCCGACATCGTACCGGAGCCACTTGAGGGTGGCGAGGAGACACTCAAGCAAATCGCCCGCGATGGATTCGAGGCGACGTTCATGCACGCCGATGTGTCGAAGTGGGACGAGGTCGATGCGCTCATCGGCAACACCGTCGAGCGCTTTGGCCGGCTCGACGTCATGGTCAACAACGCCGCCATCTATTCCGGCACGCCGTTGCTCGACACCACCGAAGCTCAGTGGCACCGGGTGCTGGAGGTGAACCTTACCGGCATGTTCAACGGCTGCAAGCGTGCCGTCCAGCAGATGCTGCGGCAGGAGCCCAAGGACGAAGTACGGGGCCGTCTGATCAATCTCGGCTCTCAGCAGGGAATCGTCACTGCGCCGCGGGATACCCCTTACGGGGTCAGCAAAGCCGGCGCCATCTATCTCACCAAGCAAATCGCGGTCGACTACGCCGCACAGGGCATCGTCTGCAACTGCATCTCGCCCGGCAAGATCGTCACCGGCCAACCGGGACTTCCCATGGATCCTGCGCTGCTCGAGAACGCGCGGCGGCGCACGCCGTGGCCTCGGCTTGGGCGCCCCGAAGACATCGCCAACGCCGCCGTGTTCCTGGCGAGCGACCTTGCCACCTACATCACGGCAGCCAATCTCGTGGTGGACGGCGGCTGGCTGGCGCGCTGACGCTTCAGTGGTTCTCGATCGAGTACAGCTTGCCGCGATAGGGTTTGTCGAGTTCGTCCACGGCGGTCACGTATAAGATCTTCTCGTCGGGACTGAAGGCGAAATTCGGCACCTGCAATGACGGCAGGAGCAGCGTGCGCTTGCGCGTGGCCTTCGAGTCGACGACGAAGATGGTTCCCGCCAGGGGAACGCCGAGCTCGCGCGGACTCTGGCCGATGTAGATATCGCCGTGCGAATCGATCTTCACGCCGTCCGGCCAGATGTGCACCTTGTGACCGGTGAGATCGTCCAAATTCACGAACACTCGCCGACCCGACAGCGTGCCGTCGGCCGCTACATCGAACACCGCCAGACGATTTGCATCGGTTTCGACCAGGTAAAGATGTTTGCCATCCTTCGATAGCGCGATGCCGTTGGCATTGCGCACATCCGTGATCTTCTGGGTGATCGTGCCGTCGGGCGCGATGTAGAACACCCTGCCGTCCGTCACGGGGCCGTGGCTCATGTCTCCCGAGCAGGTGAAATAGAAGCCGCCCGCGGCGTCCGGTGCAAAATCGTTGGGTCCGACGAACTTGTTGCCGCGGCTGTCCTCGGTGTACGGCGGCAACGTCTTGCCCTGAGCGTCGAAGCGTCCGATGCTGCCGTTGTCATAGCAGGTAGTAAGGAATTCACCGCGCCGATTCACCACCACCGCCGACGGGCCGCAACCCTGCTGCGACCAGACCCGTTGGTTGCCGTGGCCGTCCCAAACCGTGATGGCGTCGCGCCCGTACTCGACATAGTACAGCTTGCCCTGGTGCCACACGGGACCCTCCGGGTAGGACGCGTCGGCATTCAACACGTTTACCGCGGGACCAGCCGCATGCACCGTGACGGCCACGGCGATGAGCGCAAGGCTATGGATCAGACGGCGCATCAGCCTTGCAGCACCGCATGACCCGTAGCGCGTTCTTGATCTTGAACGACGGTGCGCGCGGCCAGGACGAAGTGCCACGCCGCCCAGAATCCGGTCGGCGCCAAGATCAGCAGGGCGAGTCGCAGCGAGGCGGCGTCCGCACCCCGTGAGCCGGCGAACCAGTCGCTCAAGAGTCCAACCACTTGCGGCGCGATCACGAGGTTGAAGAGGTTGCCGACGAGCAGCGACCACGCTGTGAACATGTTGCGCATGTGGGGCGGTGCCAGATTCTGGACCAATCCCATGCACGGGCCGATATAGAAGTAGATCGCCGGGATGAAGATCCAGAACATCAGCTTGGCCAGCGGCAACGAGTGGGTCCAATAGGCTATGAACGACGGAATGGTGGCGACGGCGACACCGCCGGCCAGGAGCCACACCACCCGGCGCGGATTCGCCATCTTCGGCCGCGACAGCCACCAAGCGGTGGCGGCCGTGGCGATCAAACCACCGATCAGATGCACACGCCCCGTGACCGCGCCCGCCTCGCCGACGTTCAAATGGTAGGCCCGCATGAGGTAGGTCGTTGTCCACCACATGAGGCCCCAGCCCCAGAGCGCGCAGACGCCGCTTGCCATGACCACGTGGAACGCCGCGCGCTGCCGCCATAGGGTCGCCAACGTCTCCAGCACTGTCGCTTTGCCCTCGCCCGGCGTGGCATCGAGGCAGCCTCGTTGTGGCTCGCGGATCGTGAAGTAGACCAGCACGCCGAGCAGCACGCCGGGAATGCCGAGCGCCAACATGGTGGCTCGCCAGCCGTAGAGATTGGCCACCGCACCGGCGATGTCCGCACCCAGCCAGGCACCGATGGGTGCGCCCAATGCAAATACCCCTAAGGCCATCGGCCGGCGTGCCGGCGGAAAATAATCTGCGACGATGGCGTTGCAGGGCGGCGTGCCCCCTGCTTCGCCCACACCCACGCCGATGCGGCCGAGCAGGAACTGCCAGTAGTTGCGCGACAGGCCGCAAAGGGTCGTAAATGCCGACCAGGTGATGAGGGATATCGAGAGGATGTTGCGCCGATTGGAGCGGTCAGCGAGCCAGGAGATCGGAATACCAAAGCTGACATAGAAGAGCGCCAACGGGATGCCGGTCAGGAAGCCGACGCCGGCATCGCTGAGCTTCAGTTCCAGCCGGATGGGCTCGAGGACGGTGGTGACCACGTACCGATCCGCGATGTTGAGCGCGTAGACCAGGCAGACCACGATGAGCACGTACCAGCGCAGCGCCAGGGGCGTGCTCTCGGTACCGGGAACGGCGGCGGCAGTGACACTCAACGCAAATCCCACTTCCTGATATCGTATTGTCTCACTTACCCCACCTTACCATACCCGGTCTAACCCTCTTGTGCGACCGTTTAGTAAACAGCAGGAACCTGCGTGCGCCGCATCCATCTCTTGAATCTGTGCTTGATGCTGACCGCGGCTTTGGCGACGAGTGCCTGGGCCAAGCCACCCACCGTGACCACGCTGCGTCTGTATGTATTGAACTGTGGGGGACTGATCTACAACCAGCCGGAAGATTACGGTCTCGCGCGCGAGGAGGTGGCCAGCTCCAACATGGCCGTGTCCTGCTACCTGATCGTGCATCCCAAAGGCACACTATTGTTCGACACCGGCTTGGAAGATCGCCTCGTCGGCCAACCGTTCTGGGTAAACGTGGACGAAGGCTATGCGCAGGAGGTCACCACCCCACTGCGCGCGCAGCTCGCTTCCCTCGGCGTCGCCCCCTCGGACATTACTTATCTCGCCCTGAGCCATAGCGATTGGGACCATGTGGGCAATGCCAACGACTACGCCGGCGCGATGTGGCTGACCCCGAAGGCAGAGCGGGATTTCATGTTTCGCGGCGCAGTGACGCCCGAACGGCGCCGCACCTACGACAAGCTCGAGCATGCGAAAACTATCGTCTACTCCGGCGACCACGATGTATTCGGCGATGGCCAGGTGATCCTGAAAGCGACGCCGGGTCATACTCCCGGACACCAATCCTTGTATGTGCGGTTGGCGAAGACCGGCGGAGTGGTGTTGAGCGGCGATTTGTATCACTACGCTGAAGAGCGCGCCCTCGCTCGTATGCCCGAGGAAGAAAAGACGCGCGGCACTCCGGAGGCGCGCGCCGCCATCGAGATCTTCCTCGAGCACACGCGGTCCCAGCTCTGGATCGGGCACAGCATCGAGCTTTTCGCCAAGGCAAGAAAGCTCCCCGATTGGTACGAGTGACGCGATACACTTCAGCCGATGGCAAAACCCCGCAAAGTGGCGCTGCTCGCCAACTGCCTGCTCAACCAGAACGCCAAGGTGTGCGAGGGCGCCCGCTATCCCGGCGTCGCGAGCCCGGTGGTGGAGGCGCTGCGCAAGCGCGGCTATGAACTGCAGCAGCTTCCCTGTCCGGAGCTGGCCTTCGCCGGCGTCAGGCGCTGGTGGGCGGTCTACGAACAGTACGACACACCGGCCTATCGGAATCATTGCCGGCAGCTTGCCAAAGCCGTTGCGCCGCTGATTGAATCTTTCATCCGCCGCGGTGACGAGGTCATCTTGATCGGACTGGACGGCAGCCCTTCCTCCGGCGTGCGCTTCACGTCCAGCCAGCCGCAATGGGGCGGCCGTCCGAATCGCCCTCAGGATGACTGGGACATCGTGCCGCAGCGGGGCATCTGGATCGAAGAACTCGAGTTGGAACTCGCGCGCCGCGGGTTGCCGAAGATCCCGGCCACCGGCTGGGCGCTCGACATGGGCCGCTTCGATGAGGCGGGCTCACGCCATGACCTGGAAGAGTTTCTGGAGAGTCGCGAAAAGGCCGCGGCGCCGCGCGGCGGCAAGTTGCGTGGTGGCAAGGCAGCAACGTGAGCGTGGACGTGCGCGGCTGGCGCATCGCACTGATCGCCGATGCACTCTTGAACGCGGGACCGCGTGTCTCTCTCCCCGACGTGATCGCCATCCTCGAAGCGTCAAGCTACGGCGTGCTGCAGCTGCCGCCGGCGGGCGGTGCGCATGGCCTGCTGCTCGCCGTCACCGCCGATCAAGTCGCCGAATACGCCCACCATGGATACGCCGTCGTCGCCATTGGCTTGAAGGGCAAGGTCGAGTCCGGCCTGCACTGGCGCCGCCTGACATCTCTTCTGCGGCAGCGAAACAGCGCACTCCCACCGCGGCATGTAATCGCTCCGAAGATCGATGTCGAAAAAGAAGCGTGCAGACTCGCCGCATTCCTCGTCAGCTACGATGTCCCCGAGGATGAAAAGCGGCGTTGGCGCGTGTGAATCCGGTGGGAGACGCGTTAACGGGGTGCCGGCCAATCCTTCGGCAGTCTCTCGTGGTTCACGGACCAGTCGGCGAATCAGTTACCCAGCGCTGGGTTCTTTCGGTGTCGTTGTGGTGGTACAAGGCCGCGAGCGCGTATTTTATCCCCCTCGCCATGTTCTGTCTCGTTCTTATTGATTTTTAAAGAATTTTCTTTGAATGGTGGGCCGTGGGCGATTCGGACCGTTCCGCCGATTTTCGTTCACATGAAACTCAAATAATTTTAGAAGTCCTGTGTGGCCTAGCGCCCGCACCCTTGCCGCAGTCTGGACCGGCTTGATCTCCACCGCATGCTCGTACGCCATGTGCAGCCTCCCGCTAGCCGTGAATGTTCCCGGTCATGACATAAGCAGGCTGGCGTGAAATGACGCCGCTGGAGTAGTACGATATTCGGCGTCAAGTGGAGAGATTTAGAGCATCGAGGCAGGAACGATGACGACCATTGGATTGGGTCAGCCGCAACGAATTGCACTCTTGGCGATCTTCCTGCTCACCGCTTCGCTCGCCGGTAGCAACTTTCAGCGGGAACCTCCGCTCCTCGCTGCGATAGTTACCGCGCATGCCGGGAACATGTCTGTCGGCCGATTGTTGTGGCCCGGCGCGTTTTCGATTCAACTGGGAAGCTCACTTACCAACGCTGTGTTCGAGGCTTCCGGCCGGCGATATGTTGCGGAAACACGCTCGGACGGGTTTCTGGTCCGGCACGGTGTCCGCGCGAACAGTGCCATCGATGTGCGGTTCGTCAATGCGGGACACGACATTGTGGCGGAGTTAGGCGAACGGGTAGCGGGAAGGATGAGCGTACTCGAAGGGGTGGCGCGCACCGGGGTCCCGACCCATTGGGATCGCTTCTCAGTCGCCACTTTTCGCGAGGTCTATCGGGGAATTGCGGCTCGGTATCGCAGCAATGATGGCGATCTCGAACTCGATTTCCTCGTCGAACCTGGCGCCGACCCGCGGCTGATTCAGTTAGCCGCCGCCGACGGCACGCGATTTACCGTCGACGGTGGGACAAGTGACATCCTCGTCATTCGGGGCAACGAGCAGTTTCGATTGCACCGTCCGCGCGCTTTCCAGCCCGACGCTCGAGGGATGCGCGAAGTCGCGGTGCGCGCCGTGACAAATGATCACTCGCTGCACTTCGAGCTTGCCGACTATGACACGACGCGCGCCCTGATCATCGATCCGCTGATTGCCACATGGTCGACCTACCTCGGCACGAACACTGATGCCATGTACGACAATTCCGCGGCCCTCGCGACCGACAGCGACGGCAATCTGTACGTCGCCGGGTTGACGGAGCTCAGTATCGTGGATCAGCCCACGGATTCCTTTCCGACGACCGCGACGAGCCTCGATCCGCCCAACCCTCGCTCGCCCGGCGATAACTGCGCCTATCAGTGCGGTTACGTGCTGAAACTCACTCCAGCGCACCAGGTGGTCTACGGAGCGCTGATGTACGGCCTCACGGTGAAGGCAATTGCAGTCGACAGTGCCCACAACGCGTACATCACCGGCAGCACGCTCGACAGCACCACTTTCCCCGGTACGCCCGGCGCCTTCGACAGCGATCCGAGCGGGCAGGTCTTCATCTCCAAGATTTCGGCCGATGGCAGCAGTTTCGTGTACAGCGCGCAGTTTCCGGGCGACAGCGGCAACGGCATCGCCGTCGACGCCCTGGGCAATGCCTACGTCGTCGGCCAGGTATCCGCTCCGAATCTGCCGACCACGCCGGGCTCCATCAAGCCGAGCAGTCCGATTGGAACAATGCTCAACCAGGACGGTTTCCTATTGAAGATCAACCCCAGCGGATCAGCGCTGGTGTATGGCACTTATCTGGGCGGCAGCGGAGTGGATGTTGCCAATGCCGTGCAGGTCGATGCCGACGGTCAAGCGACCGTAGTCGGACAGACGGCATCCAGCGACTTCGCTGGCATGGCGGCTGCGGTATCCGGAGACAGCGACGCGTTCCTCATCAAGGTCTCGAGCGATGGAAGCCGGATCGTTACCGGACAGACCTTCGGAGGATCGTCGGACGACTTTGCTACCGGCGTGGCATCCGATGGTGCGGGTGGTTGGATCATGTGCGGCGCTACGACGTCGACAGACCTGCCCACGTCGAGCGGAGCGCTGCAACCTTACCTACTCGGTCAGCGTAACGGATGGGTGCGGCGGGTGGATTCGGCATTCAATACGATCTATTCGACTTATTTCGGTGGCTCTGCCATTGATGGGTGCCTCAATGTCGCAAGCGACGCCAGCGGCAATGCATATTTAGTGGGCGTAACGTTCTCCGCAGATCTCCCCGTGACCGCAGGCGCATTCCAGGATACGACCTCGGCAATCACCGATGATTATTCATTCGTGGGGCTCACCCAGTTCTACGTGATCAGCAACATGCCGGATCGCGAGTCGTATATTGCGGAGCTCTCCAGCACGGGCGCGCTGCTCTATGGAAGCTACCTTGGGGGTTTCAATACTTATCCAAGAAGTTACCCTCCCCTTACTATCGGTACCGGAATCACAGTCGCACCCTCCGGTGTCGTCAGCGTCAGCGGCGCCACCGAAGCGGCGGACTTTCCGGTTACGGATGGCGGACTACGCACTGGAATGGGCGGCGAAGGCGACGGCTTTATCGTCTCTTTCGCGGACTCGGGCTTCAGCATTACGACGCCCTCGCTGTTGCCGCTAGCACCCATCGGAATGCCGTACAACGTAACACTGGTGGCTGCAGGGGGTACGCCGCCGTACACATGGTCAAAAGTCGGTTTCGAGCTACCGGACGGCATCGCACTCTCCAGCACTGGTGTTCTCAGTGGCGCGGCGAACGTCCAACAGACGGAAAACACCGGTTATCAATTCACGGTGAAAGTAACTGATGCGGCGGCGCACGTTGCGTACAAAAGTCTCTTTATCGACTTCCCCAGTAGTACCTTCGATTGCGCAGGTTCAGGCTGCATCGGCACTCTCGGTTTGAACCAGGGAATCAGCTACCAGTTGCCCCCGATAGCGCGTGGCCTGTTTCCCCAAACGTTCAGCGAAACCGGGCAATTGCCACCGGGCATCAGCGTCAGCTCCACGGGAGCGATCACTGGAGCACCGACCCAGACGGGCGTTTACCAATTCGGATTCATTGTTAAGGACGCCGCCGGAAACACCGCGCCGCTCAACATACAACTGCAGGTTGTCACCCTCGGCACAAGTCCCACCGCGACACTCACGGCCACGCCAGCCTCGGTGTCGGCTGGGCAATCCTTTTCGTTGGCGTGGAGCTCATCCTCTACTAGCGGCTGCATTGCCAGCGGTGGGGGTGCGAGCGGCACCACCTGGTCCGGCAACCTGGCCGCCTTCGGCAGCACCACTCAGGCGGCAACTGTCACGGGCACTTTCGAGTATACGGTCACTTGCCCCGCGGGCACGTTCGGACCCGCGATTGCACATGCCAGCGTAACGGTAACAGGTACAACCGGCAGCAGCTCGGGGGGCCCGAATGGCTCAGCTCAAAGCTCGGGTGGTGGCGGCGGTTCCACGACCGCTGTGGAGATTGGATGTCTGGCGCTGCTCGCGGCGTTGAGCCGTCGCGGGCGAAGGACGCAACTCTACCTAAGAAAACTTGTAGTTTACGAGTGATTTGTTCGACTCAACGGACGCCCTTGAGGCCTAATGGATGGTGGGGGGCGGCTCAGGATCGCTTTGCAATGGATTGGCGCAGTGCCTTGATGAATTCGTCGATGTCCGCCTGTGTGGTATAGAGATAACACGAGGCACGAGCTGCCTCGCTGACACCGAAATGCTTCAAGAGCGGCAGAGCCGACAAATCCCCGGCGCGAATCGCGATGCCCGCATCGTCCAGATCGTGCAGAAGCGTTCCGGCCGCAATCCCCGCAATGTCGAAGGCGAACACCGGTATTCGATCCTTGGACTGTCGCGGCCCTAACACTCGGAGTCTTGGAATGTTTGCCAATTGCTCGAGCCCATAGCTCGTTATATGCTCCTCGTGAGCTCGGATAGCTTCGCGGCCGAGCGATTCAAGATAATCAACTGCGGCTGCCATCCCGATCGCATCTGCCACGTTCGGTGTTCCCGCTCCGAACTTGTAGGCCGCTTTCTCAAACTCCTGGCCGTTGAGATCAACCGCGTGCGCCATGTTGGACCCGGACTGATACGGTGACATCGAGTCGAGTAGCTCTGTACGCGCCCACAGCACTCCTGCACCCATCGGGCCCGCAATCTTGTGACTCGAAAAGGCCATGAAGTCGCACCCAATCGCCTGCACGTCGAGCGGCACGTGCGGAGCTGATTGAGCTGCGTCGATGAATATTCTCGCGCCGGCGCGATGCGCACGCGCACAGATCTCAGCAGCCGGATTGACGTACCCTCCTACGTTCGACACATGGCTGAAGACCACGAGCCGCGTGCGAGCTGACAGCTTTCGATCCAGATCCTCAAGTGAGATTCGGCCCTCATCGTCCACGTCGATGAATCCGACCCGTGCGCCGGTCTGCTCGGCGGCCAACCGCCAAGGCAGCAGATTCGAGGCGTGCTCCGCAATGGTCAGGAGGATCTCATCGCCGGGTCGAAGCGTACTGCGCGCCCAAGCGCTCGCCACAAGATTGATCCCTTCGGTGGTCCCACGAACCCATGCGATTTCATCCGCGCTGGGCGCGTTTATAAACCGAGCAAGTGTTTGGCGCGCTTTTTGATATTGCTCATAAGCCCGCCGTGCCATTGCGTGCTGAGTCTTTCCTGGATTGGCGTTGTCGTGTTCATAGAATTCGCGCAGTGCATTGATGACCGCCGCCGGCCGCTGCGCGGTCGCGGCGCTGTCAAGGTATACGTGGCGATGCCCCGCCGTGGAATGTCGCAGCGCCGGGAAGTCTTGGCGCCAACGCTCTGCGAGACCTGGACTGCCCACGGAGCGTCCGGTCGCAGTTGGAATCACCGCCGCTGCGGTGAGAGCGCCTGTCATCAGTCGGCCCAAGTCGCGTCGCGTCATGGCAGCCACCGAATTAGCGGCGCTCGCGGCGCGCGGACTTGGTCACGCGCTGGGTCGCCGTTGATTGACTTTTGGCGGATTCTTGCCGTTCTGAAGTCGCGTACGATTGGTACAGGCCGTCCAGCATCGGGCTCACGCGCTTGAGCAACGCGTCATCATCCACCTGCAGCGTGCGTATGCCGGAGACGATTGCCGCGAGTCCGGCTGCTTCAGCGACCGGGATGCCGCCCACATCGAGAAAGTGAACGAGCGATCCTAGACGAGAAAGACCGATATCGGTATCGAGGCTAAAGCTCGCCAACAACACCTCAAAAGTGACCTTGGAGTCCACGTGACTGAACTCGGCACCATCGAAGTCGAAACCGAGCGCCCTTTTCGGTTGATCCTTGATGTGCTTGAGCCACACAAACTTGGCCTGTTTGTCTATGAATCGGCGAATGAGCCACGCCGAGCACACCCGATCAATCCACATGCGCTCACGCGTCGCCCAGAGCTTGCCTTGAAAGTCTTTGACATCGCGTCGTGGAATCTTTCGATGCACCGCCTGCGGTTCATTCGGTGAGAATTGCGCGTTCAGTGCACTTTGCGCATCGACTAGCAGCTCCTGTAATTGTTTTGACGATTTCCCGGGAAAGAAGTCAACCGCCTGCAGGGCAGTGACATCGCGTGCAATCGCCGCAAACTGCCTGCGCGCGTCGAGCTCAGAAAGTCCTGCCACTGCCCGCTTCAACGCGTTGAGCTGCGTGTTGATCCCCTGATAGTCGGCCGAGCGATCGAACAGTTTCACAAACTCGGCTTGCTGTTCGGGTGAATCGCTTTCAAAGGGCATGACGTAGGCCGTGCCGCCGGCGCCGCTGATTTCCTGCCGCTGCTCTTCAAAGATCCGTCGCGCTGCGCTCGAATACGGCAAGAGGTACACCCCATCGCGGAGCAACTCGCCGCCGGCGGCCTTCAATGCCCGCCAAATGCGCATGCGAGGCGTCTGATTACGACCCGGCAGGTTCGTGATCAGCATCAGCCAACTGGGTGGGGGTATGGTCAGTGGCATTCCTTCTCCCGCGGATCGCCGCCCTGTGGTGTCACATACTCTACATGGTTGTAATACAGATGACAAAGGTGCACTATCGCTATCCCATCCTGACGGCAGGAGATCCGAATGGTCTGGATCACGCGCGAGCACCCTAAAATCGATCGAATTGCCTGTCCCTGGCTGACCCTGCGTTTCATGGCCCGCGTCCACATTGAGGACCCGAGCAAGTGACTCTCGCCGAATCCGCCTTACGTCGCCCCATGACCGTCGTTGTGGCGGTGGTCGCGGTGCTGTTTGCCGCCGTCCTGGCGTTGCAGGGGACGGCTCGCGACATCTTCCCCAATATCGGCACTCCGACGATCTACGTGGCGCAGCCCTACGGCGGCATGGATCCTGCCCAGATGGAGGGCTATCTCACTTACTACTACGAGTATCACTTCCTCTACATCACCGGCATCGAGCACATCGAGTCGAAGTCGATTCAAGGAGCCGCACTCGTCAAACTACAGTTCTACCCCGGCACCGATATGGCGCAGGCGATGGCAGAGACGGTCTCTTACGTCAATCGTGCCCGCGCGTTTATGCCGCCGGGCACCTTGCCGCCCTTTGTCATGCGTTTCGACGCGGGCAGCGTCCCGGTGGGCAACCTCGTCTTCGCGAGCAGCACCCGCTCCGTAGGCGAGATGCAGGATGCCGCTTTGAACCTGGTTCGACCGCTCTTTGCGACGCTGCCCGGTGTGTCGGCGCCGCCGCCATTCGGCGGCAGCGCCCGCACGATATTGATCAACGCGAAGCCTGAGCGCCTGCGGGCTTACAACATGTCGCCGGACGAACTGGTCGGTGCCTTGACCGCGGCCAACACGATCACGCCTTCCGGCAACGTTCCGCTCGGCGACAAGTATCCGATGGTGCCGCTCAATTCCGTGGTCAATAACATCAAGGATCTCGAGGCCGTGCCGGTGCGCAGCGCTGCCTATCCCGCCATTTTCGTGCGCGACGTAGCGACGGTGACGGACGGCTCGGATATCGTCACCAGCTACGCACTTGTGAACGGTCGCCGTACCGTTTACATCCCGGTCACCAAGCGCGCCGACGCCTCGACCTTGACCGTCGTGAATCTCGTCAAAAGCAGTTTGGGGAAATTCCAGAATGTGCTGCCTGAGGACATCAAGGTCAGTTACGAATTCGATCAGTCGGGGTATGTCACGAGCGCGATCACGACCCTCGTCACGGAAGGGGCTCTGGGAGCATTGCTGACCGGGCTCATGGTCCTGCTGTTCCTGCGCGATTGGCGCAGCGCCTCGATCGTGGTGATCAATATTCCGATCGCGCTCATGGGGGCGGTGCTGGCGCTCGCCATCACCGGCCAGACGGTGAACATCATGACCCTCGGCGGTATGGCTCTCGCCATCGGTGTGCTGGTGGACATGTCTACGGTGGTCGTGGAAAACATCGCGACGAAGCATGTGGCGGGCAGGTCCCTCGCCCACGCCGTCCTGGATTCGGCGCGCGAGGTCGCCGTGCCGCTGTTGCTGGCGATGCTGTGCGTGCTCGCCGTCTTCGTACCCGCGTTCTTCATGACCGGCACCGCAAAGGCGATGTTTTTGCCGCTGGCGCTGGCGGTGGGATTCTCGATGATCGCCTCCTACGTTCTGGCAAGTACGCTGGTACCCATTCTTGTGGTGTGGCTGGGCAAGCGTGCCGGCGAGCCCGCCCTGCATGAGCCACAGGCCGGGCGCTTCGAGCGGTTTCGGGAGCGCTACGCTCGGTTCACGCGCTGGGTGGTGGCGGTGCGAGGCCTCACCGCCACCGTTTATTTCGCACTCACGGTTCTGATCGTGGTGCTGCTCGGACCTCGACTGGGGAATGAGATCTTCCCGCAGGTCGATGCCGGTCAGTTGCAACTTCGCCTGCGCGCGCCTGCGGGCACGCGCGTCGAGACTACGGAAAAAATCGCACTCAAGGTGCTGGACCTGATCAAGGATGAGGCAGGCGGCGCGGATAAGCTCGATGTGACCCTGGGGCTCGTCGGCGTGCACCCGCCCAATTATCCAATCAACCTCATCTATCTGTGGAACGGCGGATCGGATGAGGCCGTCTTGCAGGTGCAATTCAAGTCAGGCAGCAAGCTGCGCATGGAACCGTTCAAGGAACGCCTGCGTGCCCGTTTTGCCGCTGAGTTGCCGGATGTCAGTTTTTCCTTCGAGCCCAGCGATATCGTCAGCCGGGTCATGAGCATGGGCTCCTCGACACCGATCGAGGTGGCCGTGACGGGCCCGAATCTCGCCGACGATCGCGCGTTTGCCGAGAAGGTCAGAAACGCGCTGCACCGAATGCCGCAGCTACGGGACGTGCAGTTTGGACAAACCCTCGACTACCCCACGGTGGACGTGAACGTCGATCGGGAACGCGCCGGCTTGATTGGCGTGAGCATGGCGGATGTCTCGCGTTCGCTCATAACCGCGACTTCCTCCAGCCGTTACGTGATTCCGAACTACTGGGCGGATACCAACACCGGCGTGTCCTATCAGGTGCAGGTGCAACTGCCCCAGGCCCTGATGAATTCGACGGAGGAAGTGCGCAACATCAGCGTGAGCACCCGCGGCGGCCAGAGCCAGCTGCTGCGCAACGTCGGCAGTGTGAGCGAGGGAAGCGCGATTGGAGAATATGCGCGCTACAACGGCCAGCGCATGGTGAGCGTGACAGCAAACCTCTTCAACGCCGACATCGGCAGCGCGGCGGCCGCCGTCGGGGAAACGATCTCCAAGCTGGGGAAACCTCCCGCAAAGGTCGCCGTTACGCTGCGGGGCCAGGTCGAGCCCTTGAACCAGATGTTGCGCGGCCTGCAAACGGGCCTGGGCGTCGCGATACTCGCGATCTTCCTCATGCTGGCGGCGAACTTTCAGTCGCTGCGACTTTCCCTCGCAGTCATGTCGGTACTCCCAGCAGCCCTTGCGGGCGTCGTGCTGGCGCTCTGGATTTCGGGTACCACCCTCAACATTCAGTCTTTCATGGGTGCGATCATGGCCGTGGGCGTGGCGGTGTCCAACGCCATTCTGCTGGTGACGTTTGCCGAGCGCGAGCGTGCGAGTAGCGACGCGGCGGCCGCTGCGGTGGAGGGCGGCCGCAGCCGTCTGCGGCCGATCCTGATGACGAGTCTTGCGATGATCGCCGGCATGCTGCCGATGGCATTGGGGTTAGGAGGATCCGGCGAACAGTCGGCACCGCTGGGCAGAGCGGTCGTGGGCGGATTGGCCCTGGCCACCGTCGCGACGTTGCTGGTGTTGCCCGCGATATTCGCACTATTGAGCCGCGGCACGAGGCAAACCGTTTCCTTGCTGCCGGACGACACTCAAGAAGCGCACGCATGAACGAGTGTGGCCGGCCCGACTTTGAAGATTCGACTATGCGATGCCCCCAAGTTGCAGTGGTAAATACATGAAGTGTCAGTCCGCCCGTTATCCGCTCGTCATCGCAACACTTGCGCTCTTGAGCGCCTGCGATCACCCCCAGGCTCAAAGTGCACAATCTGCTCAGGATCCGCCGGCGCAGGTACAAATCACTCATCTGTCCGCCGGCCCGATCACCCGCTCGATCATGTTGCCGGCGCAGGTCATCGCCTTCCAGGAGGCGACGCTCTACGCCAAAGTGTCCGGTTATCTCAAGAGCATTGCCGTGGACAAAGGTGACAAAGTCGCGGCGGGCGCCGTGCTCGCGCGCCTCGAAATACCGGAACTCGTGGCGGCCAGGGCGAAACAGCAAGCGGAACTCAAGGTAGCCCAGGCGGAATACAGCCGCCTGCAAGAGTCGTTGCAAAAGGCGCCGGATCTGGTCGTTCCGGAAATGGTTGACCAGGCGCGCGGGCGATTTGAGATCGCACGCGCGAGCCTCGACCAAAGCGAAACGCTCCTGGGCTATGCAACCATCACGGCCCCCTTCAGCGGCATCATTACCCGACGTGCTGTGGATCCGGGCGCACTCATTCAAGCCAGCTCCCCCATCCTGGGGTTGATGGATTTCAGCAAAGTGCGCCTGCAGATCGCCGTGCCGGAGGTCGAGGCAAGCCGCGTCACCGTGGGCCAACCGGTGCTGGTCACCACGGATAACCTGCCAGGGATGCATTTCGACGGAAAGGTTACGCGTTTCACGTATGCGTTGGACGCTGCGAGCAGGACCATGTTGACCGAGGTCATGCTGGACAATCCGCAGCTCGCGTTGCGCCCGGGCATGCTCGTCACGGCAAGGATGGACATCGAACACAAGGAAGGCGCGCGTCTCATGCCGGTGGAGTCGCTGGTGATGGAGAAGGCGAATGCATTCGCGTACACCGTTGACGGCAATAAAGCGGCAAAGCATCCGATCAAAATCGGTTTCAAAGACGGTAAGAACGTCGAAGTGCTGGATGGACTGGCGGCCAGCGACCCGGTCATCCTGGCTGCCGGCAAGCTCAAACTGAACAACGGCCAGGCGGTGCAGGTGGTGGCAGCGCCATGAACGGCACGAACGCGTCGCTTTTCGCTCGGAAAGCGCTGATCCTGCATTTCCTTCTGAGTGCGTCGTTGATGAGTGCGGCGGCTGCCGCACAGGAATCATCGCAACCCGGTGCCGCCGATTCGACGTACCAGATCGATCTGGCCACGGTGTTGCGGCTCGCCGGCGCGCAGAATCTCGACGTGCAACTGGCGCGCAATGCGGTGGATGAGGCCCACGCC
>Ga0137412_10000101_pt1 | contig 48796 bp, 51 predicted proteins | sample CZODoug2_1_16fun_FD_122160 | JGI IMG/M metagenome (GOLD analysis project Ga0137412, IMG submission 122160) | Vadose zone soil fungal communities from Angelo Coast Range Reserve, California, USA - CZODoug2_1_16fungal (Hybrid Assembly) | ecosystem: Environmental > Terrestrial > Soil > Vadose zone...
CGGTTGGTCGATCGGCGGCGGACGGAGGCGTCTCGCGGGCGGTGAAACGGGTCGCTTTTTCTTCCGCGACAATCTGCACGAACCCGGAGAAAAGACATTTCTCGGCAAGCGCTATCCCGAGACCGGGCAGGCGCAGGGTGAGGCGGTCCTCAACGATTTGGCGCGGCACCCGTCGACTGCGCGATTCATCGCGACCAAACTTGTGCGTCACTTCGTTGCCGACGAGCCGCCGCATGCTGCCGTCGATCGTATCGCCCGCGCCTTCGTGAAGTCGGACGGCGATTTGCCGCATGTGTATTCCGCGCTGATCGAGTCGCCCGAAGCGTGGGACGCGGCTGCGCGTAAATTCAAGACACCCGAGGATCTGGTTTTCTCGACGCTGCGCGCATTGGATGCTTCACCGAGCAAAGCGGATGAAGTCATTCGGAGCTTCGATTTGTTGGGTCAGCGCCAGTACACACCGGGTTCGCCCGCCGGTTGGCCGGATACAGCCAAAAGCTGGGATGGTTCGGATGCCCTGATGCACCGCGTACTGTGGGCGTCGCGCGTGGCAGAACGCTACGACCGAGGGGTCGATCCGCTCGATCTCGCCGCATCCACCCTGGGCCGCTACGCGCGCGCTGAAACATTGACCGCGCTGCGCCGCGCCGCCTCCGGCCCACAAGCGCTCGCGCTCTTGTTGATGAGCCCGGAATTTCAGCGGAGATAGCATGCACCGCCAAACAATATTCACACGACGACGCTTTCTTTGGGGGACAGGCGCATTGGCGGTCAACACGGCGCTGCCGAATGCGCTGTTTGCCAAAACCGGCGGCGCGGCGCGGCTGGTCGTCGTGGTACTACGCGGCGCGTTGGACGGCCTTGCGGCGGTGCCGCCCCACGGCGACCGCGATTACGCGGATCTGCATCGCGAGCTGGCGATTGCGGCGCCTGGCGCCGCCGACGGTGCGCTCGCGCTCGACAACACCTTTGGGCTGCACCCATCACTCGGGTTCCTGCACGAGCGCTACCTTGGCGGAGAACTCGTCGTATTCCATGCGGTGGCCTCGCCCTACCGCGAACGCTCGCACTTCGACGGTCAGAACGTGCTCGAGAATGGCCTTACCCAACCCATCGGTACCGCGGACGGCTGGTTGAATCGCGCCTTGGCGTCGTTGCCGGCACGCTCCGTGGGCCAGTGGGAGCGGGCCGTTGCGGTCAGCCAGAACGTTCCGCTGATATTGCGCGGCGACGTCCCCGTGTTGTCGAAGTCGCCGTTTACGACGCCGGACGTGGATGAAGATCTGCTGGCGCGGCTCGCCGACTTGTACTCGAAAGATGAGTGGTTTTCGGCCCGCTTGAGTGAGGCCGTCCAAAGCGAGCGGCTTGCGGACGCGCCAGGCATGAGCGCGGCGCAACCCGGCAAGCCGCCGGCGGGCGCCGGCCGTGTTGGAAGCGTGGCGCGCATGGCTGCCGCATTGATGCGAAGCGATGGAGGTCCCGAGGTGGCCGTCATCGAGGCAACCGGGTGGGATACGCATGCCAACCAAGGCGGATCCACGGGAACCCTTGCCCAGCGGCTCGCCGGTCTCGACGGCGCCCTGCGCGCGCTCGCCGATGGCTTGGGTCCGTTATGGCCGCAAACAGCCGTGCTCGTCGTCACCGAGTTCGGCCGCACGGCTGCCGTCAACGGCACGCGCGGCACCGATCACGGCACCGGCGGATGTGCATTCCTCGCCGGCGGCGCGGTGCGGGGCGGCCGGGTGATTGCAGATTGGCCCGGCCTCGCGCACGGCGCCCTGCTCGAAAACCGCGACCTTCGACCGACTTTGGATCTGCGCAGCATCTTCAAAGCCGTCCTCGGCGATCACATGCGCATCGATGCCGGAACCTTGACGACTCGCGTATTCCCGAACAGCAACGGCGCGCGCCCTCTCCAAGGGCTGATACGCGCCTGACGAGACCGCGACCCTAAGTTACGGCGTCGAAGTCTCCACGTTGGATGTGGTGCTCGGCTCCGAAGTCGGCTGAAGGTCGAATGACGCGGACGGCTCAGGCGTAGGCGGAGTTGACACCGGCGCGACGCTCTTGGGTCTCGCGACCTTTTTCCTGGCGACTTTCTTGGCCGCTTTCTTGCGAACGGGAGCCGCCTTGGCCTTCGCCTTTTTGCGCGCGGGCTTCGCCGCCTTCTTCGCAACTTTCTTTGCCTTGCTCGATGTCTTCGGACGTGTCTTCTTTTTCAGCGCTTTGCTTTTCGCGGCTGCGCGCTTCAATTTCCCCACGGGACGCTTCTTCGCTTTACTCTTCTTCTTTGCCATGATCACTTTTCTCCTCGCGGTCTGACGGCTACTCGCTGTGAGAGTAGTCCCGAAAAAGTCTGCTGTCATCTGCGCGTGACGCTGGAGTCGGTCGCACGGATTGCGTACGCTGCTCCCGTGCTACCCACAGAACCCATTCGCCCGCTGCATGATGTCTGGTTGAGGCCGCGACGTGTGTTTCGCGAGTTGGCATTGCGGCCCATTGGCGGCGCCGACTACTTGCTCGGCGCGGCGCAAGGTATCGCCGGGTGGCTCGCGCTCTGCCGGGCGGAAAACGCCGGCGCAACCAACAGCGTCGTGGAAATATTCGGCCAGGCGCTCCTCATGGGCTCCATCATGGGCGTCGCCAGTCTTTTTCTCATGGGCGCCATCTATGCGCGTTTGGCTTCTCGCGCGGGCAGAACTGCCGCTCGCAATCAGGTATTCCATGTTTTGGCTTACGGCGGAGTGCCGCTGGCCGCCTCGCTGGTCGTCTGGATATTCACCGCGCTGTTGACCGGCGAAGCGACGTTCGAGAAAGTTCCGCATCCCGACGTCGAAGGGTTTGTCGCTCTGCTGCTGCGGATGCAGTTCATCGCCTATGTCCTGCTCACGGTATGGAGCGTGGTCATTCAGGTCATGGGATTGAGTGAAATTCAGGGACTCACGACCCGCAAGGCCTTCGTGCTGTGGATACTGGGCCAAGTGATCGGCATTCTGGCGGCATTGCTGCTTTTTATTCTGATTGCAACTTTGTTTCCGAATGCCGTGACCACCTGAACGAGGCTTACGTTGCGCCGACCGGCGTACCGCCGGCCGGCGGCGTGCCGGCTCCCGGAGTATCGGACGGCGGCGCCGCGCTCTCGCTCGCCGGCGCGGCGGCTTTCTTCGCAGCGGCTTCGCCTCGTCCGGCCCCGCGGTCAGCACGTTTGGTCACCGCCAACCGTTTGATGACCGATCGCGCGACGTCGGCGGCGGATTGCTGCGGCTTGCCGGCCGGCTTGCGTTTCGGGGCGGCCCCGCGAGCGCGCTTCGAGCGCTCCGGGGTCACGGAGGTGCTCGATGAGCGCCGAGCGCCGACGGCTTTTGGTTTGGCGGCCTTCTCGATCGCAGCCTGCGCCGCGACTTTTTTCCTGGCTTGTTTGGCGGCTTTCTTCGCCGCCTTCAACGATTTACGAGCTTTCTTCAAGGAAGCCCTTGCCGCCCGCACCTCCTGCTTGGCGAGTTCGGCGCGCGCCGCGGCTTTCTCGGCATCAGCGGCCAAGCGCTGCATCCCTGCGCTCGGCTTGGTTTTAACAGATTTGGGATTCGCCACGATGTTGGCTCCGCTCAATAGGATGGCCGCTGAGCTTAGTCCCGGCCATACGCCTTGTCACGGAACGCTCGCTGCGGGCAGCACGCGCAGCAGGTAGTTGCGAATGTCGGCGACTTCCGCCGCGCAGACCGCGTGCGCCATGGGGTATTGATGCCACTCGATCGTGAACCCGAGAGCCTTCAGAAAATCACGCGACTCCAGCCCCATGCTGATGGGCAATGTCGCATCGGCCAGACCGTGGGCCATGAAAATGGGTGTGCCATTGTTGGCCGGCGCGCGTTCGGCGCTGAGACGGCTCGCGAGCGGCAAATAAGTGGATAAAGCCATGACGCCGGCCAAGCGTTCGGGGTACCGAGGTGCCGTATAAAGAGAGACCGCGCCCCCTTGCGAGAAACCCGCGAGGACGATGCGATTCGCCGGAATTCCGCGTTCCACCTCTTTGGAGATGAGCTGTCGAACGGCCAGATCCGAGTCGCGAAATCCCGCCTCGTCCTCCGCGGCTTTGCGGTCCAGGCTCCCGATGTCATACCACGCGCGCATCCGCATGCCGCCGTTGATCGTGATGGGACGAACGGCGGCATGCGGGAATATGAAACGCCAGGCGCGTTCGCCGCGCCTCACGATCTCGGGCACCATGGGCGCGAAATCATTGCCATCCGCACCTAGGCCGTGCAGCCATATCACTGCGGCGTCCGGCGTTGAAGCCGTTTGTATTTCAATGGTTTCCAGGGGCATACGCCGCAGGATACAAGGCCCCGCGGCCGAAGTCGCCCGCCTCGATCAATCACTGCCGGATCGACCGTTGACAGTCCGTGCATTTTTATGCAGACTGCGCGCAACTTTATGCACAGACCTCTCGTGATCGAATCCAGGCTGCCCTCCGACACCGGCAATTCCAGCGCACCGGCGCGGCGCGCCATGCTTGCGAAGATCATTCGCGAACAGGTTGTCGGCCGGCAGTCGGAGCTGGTTGCGATGCTGCGCAAACTGGGTGTAGGCGCGACCCAGTCGAGCGTGAGCCGGGACCTGCGCGAATTGGGAGTGGCCAAGCTGGGCGATCGCTATGTGCTGCCCGACGCGACGGTCACTCCCATCAACGATTTCTCGACGCTCAAGCAATTCGTCAACGCCCTGTTGACGGCGGGCACCAACCTGACGGTGCTGAAAACCGCCATCGGCTCCGCCCAGAGCGTGGCGGTGGCCATCGATACCGCCCGCTGGCCCGAAGTGGTGGGCACCATCTCAGGCGACGACACTATATTCATCGCTACCGCCGGAGCGCGCGAACAACGCAAGCTCGGCGACCGTCTCCGCGCGATTTTCGGACGCTAATCCTATGACATCGACCACCCTCAAGGGCGCCGAGCCCATTCTTTTGGCTTTTTCCGGCGGCCTGGACACCTCTTTTTGCGTGCCCTGGCTCATGGATACTTACAAGCGTCCGGTCATCACGGTGACCGTCGACACCGGCGGCATCGACGCTGCCGCTGCGCGCAGCTTGGGCTCGCGGTCCGTCGAACTCGGCGCGATAGAGCATCATCTGATCGATGCGCGCGCTGCGTATTTCGATCAGGTGCTCAAGTTCCTCATCATGGGCAACATCCGCCGCGGTGGAGTGTATCCGCTCTGCGTCGGCGCCGAGCGCGTGCTGCAGGCGCAAACCATCGCGCAAATGGCCTTGACGCTCAAGACCACGATGGTGGCGCACGGCTGCACGGCGGCGGGCAACGATCAGGTCCGCTTCGAGGTCGCGCTGCGCACATTGGCGCCGGATCTGGAGATCATCGCACCGGTGCGCGACCGCGCGTTCAAACGCCCGGAGCAGCTCAAGTATCTCGAGGATCACAAGCTGCCCATCCCGCCGTTCGGTGCCGCCTATTCGGTGAACCGCGGGCTTTGGGGCGTTACCATCGGCGGCAAAGAGACGTTGACCTCGGACGGCAGCATCCCCGACGACGCCTGGGTGCTGTCGAAGGACGCGTTCTCGAATCCGCGTGCGCCGCAACGGCACGTGATCGGCTTCGATGCGGGAATCCCCGTAAGTCTCGACGGCACCCGGCAATCGGCGGTCGCGATCATCGAACAACTCGAAGCGCTGGCCGGTCCATTCGGCATTGGGCGCGGCATTCACCTGGGCGACACCGTTATCGGGACCAAGGGGCGCGTGGCGTTCGAAGCGCCGGCCGCGGATGTTCTCCTGACGGCGCATCGGGAACTCGAAAAGCTGGTGTTGACCGGCAAGCAGGCGCGCATCAAGGAAACGGTTGCGCAACCGTATGGCGATCTGGTCCACGAAGGCCAGCACTTGGATCCCGTGTGCCGTGATATCGAAGCGCTGCTGATGTCGTCCCAGGCTCGCGTCACCGGAGAGGTGCGGGTGCTGTTCAGGCCGGGTGCCGTCTTCGTCGAGGGCATCGCATCGCCGTATTCACTGATGGCGGCTTCCAAAGGCGTGTATGGCGAGGCGGCGGGTGAATGGACACCCACCGACGCCTTGGGATACTCGAAGATGCTGGCGCTGACGGGAATTTTTTATAAGCGCGCAGGACAAAATCATCGGGTGGGCACGAACGAGCCCGCGGGAGCGAGCAAATCATGAGCGGTATGCGCACTGTGGTCGTCGACAAGATCGCCTCGGTCACTCAGGCTTGCGGCCTGTCGCACGAAATTCGCATCGCGGCGGAGATCCCCTGCGAGGAAGGCGTGGTGTTGGTGGTCGAGATCCTGAACAGCAAGTCCACCTACAACACGGTCGAACTCACCAGCGGCCGCATGGCCAAGGTGTCGCGCGGCGACATCGTGGTCGGCGCCCTGGGGCATCGCAAAGCCTTGTTCGGCTATTCGGGCCACATTCCCGAGGCGTTGAAGCCGGGCGACGTGATTCAAATGCTCAACATCGGCGGCGTCCTCGGCATTTGCGACTCGGCGACACCGGACAAGGGCAAGCCGTTCGACTGCAAGGTCTTGGGCACCGTACTGACCTTCCCCTATCTCGGCGAGCGCATCGGCGTCCCGGCCAAAGTCGGCTACAAGCCGCTGGATTACAGCGCCGTACTCAATATGCGCGGTGTGCCCGTGGTGGCACTCGCCGGCACCTGCATGGAGGCCGGTAAGACGGCGGCGGCGTCCGCCATCATAGCCCGCATGCGCCATCGCGGCCTCATCGTGGACGCCTTCAAGGCAACCGGCGTGTCCCTGCGCCGCGATATCCTCGCGTTCGAGGATTCCGGTGCTCGGCGCACCATGATCTTTACCGATCTGGGTATCGTGACCACGACGGAGAACTCCGGCCCGGCGCTGACGCGGACCATGTTGAGCGAGATGGCGAGCGGACAGCCTGATGTCATCGTGTTCGAGCTGGGCGATGGCTTGCTGGGCACCTACGGGGTGCAATCGATTCTGCGCGAGGCCGACATCAAGGCAGCGCTGACCGCGGTGGTGCTGTCGGCGAATGACCCGGTCGCCGCGTGGGGCGGGGTCAAGTTGCTGCGCGAGCGCTTCGGTATCGAACCGGCCGTCGTCACCGGCCCGGCGACCGACAATCTGGTCGGCGTCGAGCTCATTCGCGAACAGTTGAACGTCGAGGCGTTCAATGCCATCAGCAATCCCACCGATCTTGGCGATTTCCTCATCTCCAAGCTTGGGATCAGCAACGTCGGCGCATCGAAAGTGGTCGGCGCGTGAGCGAGCGGACCCCGGCCATCGTGCTGGGCGGCACCGGCTACGTGGCCGGTGAGCTGTTGCGGCTGATTGCGGGACATCCGCGGCTCGAGGTGGCGGCCATTTTATCCGACAGTCAACCCGGCGCCGCGGTCGCCGCTGCGTTTCCGCATTTGCGAGGCGCCTATCCCGAACTCAAGTTCAGCGGCCTCGATGATATCGAAGCGCTGATTCGGCAAACGCCTCGGTCCGCGCTCTTTTCCGCGGCACCGCACGGGGTGGCCGCGGGCATCATCGATCGGTTGCTGACTGCCGCCGAGACCGCCGGGAGGCGCATGATCTGCGTCGATATCTCAGCGGATTTTCGCTACGCCAGCGCCGACGCCTACGAATCGGTGTACAAACACACGCACGGTGCGCCTTCGCGTATTCGACAATTCACCTGCGCGATCCCTGAACACCTGCCGAGTTCGCCGACGCCGCATGTCTCGCACCCCGGATGCTTTGCGACGGCCACGCTGTTGGCCAGCGTGCCTCTGTTGGCATTGGGCTTGACCGATACGCGGCTCTTCGTCACCGGCATCACGGGCAGCACCGGCTCCGGCCGACGCCCAGGCGAGGGCACCCACCATCCGCAGCGCCACAGCGATCTGTACAGCTATGGTGCACTCAGCCATCGACACGTGCCGGAGATCACGGCCTGTGCGAAGTTGGCGACCGGCGTCGAGGCGGAATTCAACTTCGTCCCGCATTCGGGGCCGTTTGCGCGCGGCATCCACGTGACGGTGCAAGCCAGTCTCAAGAGGCCGATCGGCAGCGCGCAAGCCTTGCAAGCACTGGCCGCGTACTACAAGGACTGTCCCTTCGTCCGAGTGATGGACACGGCGCCACGGGTCAAGGACGTCGCGACCAGCAACTACTCGAACCTGAGCGCGGTCACCAACGGCACGTCGATTGCCGTCATGTCGGTGCTCGATAATTTGAACAAGGGCGCCGCCGGCGGCGGCGTGCAATGGATGAACCGTTTATTGGGTTTCGACGAGAGCATGGGGCTGCTCGCTCCGGCACCCGGTTGGACTTGAGACAGCGGCAAGGGCGAAAGATGGCAGCAACACCGGCGACGACTTCGACGACCCAGGCTCTGAAGAGCCACCTTGCGCAGGTATTCGCGCAGTATCCCATCGAAGTGGCGCACGGCGATGGCGTGTGGCTGCATGCGCGCGACGGCCGCAAGATTTTGGATTTTTACGGCGGCCATGCCGTGGCGGGATTGGGATACGCCCATCCGCGCTGGTTGGCCGCACTGGATCGCCAGGCTCGGCAGATGGCTTTTCAGACGAATGCGATACCCATGGGTGTTCGCGAGCGCGCCGCGGCGCGCTTGGCGAAATTCGCGGGTCTCGGGTTGGACACGGTGTTCTGGATCAACAGCGGCGCCGAGGCCAATGAAAACGCACTCAAGCTTGCGTTCAAAATCACCGGACGCGGTAAGGCGGTGGCGCTGGAGCAGAGTTTCCACGGCAGGACCGCCGCCGCCGGCGCGGTGACCTGGGGGGCACTCGAGAAATGGTATGGCTTTCCGCGCACGCCCTTCGAGGTCAGTTTCGCGCCGCGCGACAATCCGGCGGCCATCGAACGCTTCGTGGACCGCGAAACCGCCGCCGTCATCGTGGAGCCGGTGCAGGGCGTGGGCGGAGCGTACGATGTTGGGAAACCCATGTTGCAGGCGCTGCGTCAGCGTTGCGACGATGTCGGGGCGCTGCTGATATTCGATGAAGTGCAATGCGGCATGGGACGAACCGGCGCTCCCTTCGCCGCGAATTATTACGGCGTGACGCCCGACATCATCACGGCGGCCAAGGCCTTGGGCAATGGTTTTCCGGTATCGGCGCTGCTGCTGTCGAAACACGTCGCGGGACAGATCAAGCACGACGACATGGGCACCACCTTCGGCGGCGGCCCCATGGCCTGTGCGGTCGCCGAAGCCGTGATCGACACCATCGAATCGGAGTCGTTGCTGGCGAACGTGCGCCAAGTATCCACCTACATCCGTTCGAACTGCGTCATTGGCCCGGTCACCGGCACCCAGGGGGCGGGCTTCCTCCTGGGTCTCAAGACCTCGCGTCCTGCCAAAGAGGTGCAGGCCGCGCTGATGGATAAGAACATTCTCACCGGCACCAGCGGCGATGCGCATGTGCTGCGCCTGTTGCCCGCCTACATTTTGAATGAAGGCCATGTCGATCAGCTGCGCGACGCGCTGTCGAAGATTCCGGCATGAAACGCTTCCTGGACCTCGCCGATTTCAGCCGTGAACAAATCCTCGATTTGTTGGCGCTGGCGCAATCGTTGCAGGACAAACCACAGCCGCACGCGCTCGCCGGCAAGATTCTGGGCCTGGTCTTCTTCAATCCGTCGTTGCGCACTTTGGCCTCGTTCCAGGCCGGCATGGCGCGGCTCGGCGGCGACTCTTTCGTCATCACTCCCGGCCAGGGCACATGGCAGCTCGAGACCCGGTTGAACGCCGTCATGAACGGCGCCGCCGCGGAGCACATCCGCGAAGGCATACCGGTGCTGGCCTCATACTGCGACGCCCTCGGCGTACGGGCGTTCGCCGACGGCAGAAATCTCGAGAACGACCTCGACGAGACCTTGTTCCGAATGATCGACGGTCTGTGCGGCGACAAACCCTTGATCAACATGGAATCCGCCATGAATCATCCGTGCCAGGCGCTGGCGGATTGGCGCACCATGGACGAGCTGCAGCTGCCGCAGCGCGCCAAGTTCGTGTTGAGCTGGGTGTATCACCCCAAGGCGCTGCCGCTGGCCGTGCCCGCGGCCACGCTGCACATGGCCGCAATGCGCGGCATGGAGGTCGTGGTGGCGCGGCCCGAAGGGTTTGCGCTGCCGCCGCAGATCATGGACAAGGCGCGCTTGGCCGCCGCCGCCGCGGGCGGCTCCATCGCCGAGACCTCCGATCGTGCTGCGGCTCTCGCAGGCGCCAGCGTGCTGTATGCCAAGGAATGGGGCAGCACCACGCACTACGGCGACGTCGAAGCCGACTCACGCTTGCGTGCCGATCTATCGGACTGGTGCGTCAGAGAACGCTGGTTCACGGCCGCGAACCCTGATCTCAAGTTCATGCATTGTATGCCGGTGCGTCGCAATGTCGCCGTCGCCGACGAAGTACTGGACGGACCGCGGGCTGTCGTCAAGCGCGAGGCCTTCAATCGTATGGCGGTGCAGATGGCCGTTCTGCACCGCATGTTGGCCTGACGGCCGATTCGGAGTATTCCATGATCATGAGTCGACCCGACCCTTCCGTTGCCGTGTTGGCGCTAATGAGCGCCGCCCCCTACATCCGCATGTACAAGAACAAGGTGTTCGTCATCAAGGTGGGCGGTGCGGTCTTCAGCGATGAGATTTCCACGCGCGCGCTCATCGAACAAGTCGCGGTCCTGCATCAAGTAGGCATCAAGACCGTCCTGGTGCACGGCGGCGGTCCGCAGCTCGACAGCGTGCAGGCGACGCTGGGCATCGAGACGCGGATGGTGAACGGACGCCGCGTCACCGATCAGCGATCGATCGACGTGACCTCGATGGTGCTCAATGGCCTCATCAACACGCGCATCCTCGCGATCTGCCGCGAGCTCGGCATCGAGGCCATCGGCCTGTCCGGCGTCGATGCCGGCCTGATCCGCGCGCACAAACGGGCGCCGGTGCCGATCTCGGAAGGATCGAGCGAGACCGTGGATTACGGTTTTGTCGGCGACATCGATTCGGTCAATGTCGCGGTAATCGAAAAGCTGCTGGAAAACGGCCTGATGCCGGTGGTCAGCCCGTTGTCGGCGGACTCCAACGGAACCTTGCTCAACATCAACGCCGATACCGTGGCCGCCGCCATCGGCGGTGCGCTGTCCGCGGAGAAACTGGTGCTATGCACCGGTGCGCCCGGCATTCTGGAGCGGGTCGAGGATGTGAGCACGGTGATCTCCTACACCGACATCAAGGGCCTGAAGCGGCTGCGGGATGGAGGCAACTTGAAGGATGGCATGCTGCCGAAAGCCGCCGCGATCGAGAGTGCAATCCGCGGCGGCGTGCGGCGCGTGCACGTGATTACCTATAAATCGTCGGACAGCCTGCTCGCCGAGATTTTCACGAACGAAGGCACCGGCACGTTGGTGGTGGCGGATCTCAAGGCATTGAGCCCGGCCGAGCAGCAGGGTGCGGCAACGGCCTGACGAACATAAAATGACGCGACTCTGGGACAAGGGAACGCCGCTCGATGAGCGAGTGCTCGCCTACACGGCCGGCGACGATTACGCGCTGGACAATAGATTGGTCGAGTACGACGTTCGCGCCTCGATAGCGCATGCGGAAATGCTCGGCGATCAGGGTCTTTTATCATCGCCTGACCTCGCCGCGATCCGCGACGCGCTGACCGCCATCGGCGAGGAGCATGCGCTCGGGAAATGGCGCATTGCCCTCGAACAAGAGGACTGCCAAACGGCGATCGAAAATCTGTTGACGGCGCGCATCGGCGCGACCGGCGGCCGTTTGCACGCCGGCCGTTCGCGCAACGACCAGGTCCTCGCGGCGCTGCGGCTGTACCTGCGCGACGCGGCGCTTGACCTGCATGCCGGCGCCATCGCGGTGGCGGAAGCGCTCGACGCCCTTGCGGCGCGCGACGGGTCGGTCGAACTGCCCGGCTACACGCACATGCAGCAAGCGATGCCGAGTACGGTGGCGCTGTGGGCGCTCGGCTTTGCCTCCGAGATTCGCGATGACGCAGAAGGCCTGCAGCACACGCAGCGGCGGATCGGCAAAAATCCCTTGGGATCCGCGGCGGGATATGGCACGCCGAACCTCGATGTCGATCGCGAAGCGACGCGCCGGCGTCTGGGCTTCGCGGTGACGCACGAACCGGTGACTGCGGTTCAATTGTCGCGCGGCAAGGCTGAAGCGCAGCTGCTGTTCGAGATCACCCTGCTGACCCAGGATATGGGACGGCTCGCGGCCGACCTGCTGCTCTTCTATACCCAGGAGTACGGCTTCGTCAGCCTACCGGCTGGGTTTACCACCGGCTCTTCGATCATGCCGCAAAAACGCAATCCCGACGTATTCGAGCTGATGCGCGGGCGCAGCTGCGTGGCGTCGGCCGCGCTCAATGAAGTCTTGGGCATCACGCAAAAGCTGACCTCCGGCTATCACCGGGATCTGCAACTCATCAAGCCGCCCTTGTTCCGCGGCATCGACTCTTGCCTGCAGACACTCGACATCCTGCCGGGCGCGCTGGCCGGAGTGCGCTTCAACCCGAGCAATATTCGGCTGGACCCCGGCATCCATGCCGCGGCCGCCGCGAACGCCTTGGTGACGGCTGAGAACATTCCGTTTCGCGAGGCCTATCAGCGGGTGGCAGCGGCGCTGAAGGATCCCAAGTGAGCATTTGGCGCAGCCCACAGACGCTCGACGCGCTGAATGCGGTGCATGAAGGCACGCTGACCCGTAGTCTCGGCATCGTATTCAGTGAAATCGGCGATGATTTCCTTCGTGCGACCATGCCCGTGGACGAGCGCACGCGACAGCCCTACGGCTTGCTGCACGGCGGGGCATCGGTGGTGCTGGCGGAAACGCTCGGCAGCACGGGCGCCGTGATGTGCGTCGATCCCGCCGCGTACCTGTGCGTGGGCCAGGAGATCAACGCAAACCACGTGCGTTCCGCGAGCCGCGGCCAGGTCACCGGTACCGCACGCCCGGTGCATCTCGGCCGGCGCACGCAGGTTTGGAGCATCGACATCGTCAACGACGCGCAAGCTTTGGTGTGTGTTTCGCGCTTGACGATTGCCGTCGTCGAAATGGGCGCCCTGGACCTTGAGAAACCGCGCTAGCCGTTGCGGCATCTAGCCTTTGCGGCATGGAGAGGCGTATCTTTCACGCCATGAAACACACTACTGACCGATTTGTGCGAGCTTCCGGCATCTGCGTCTTGGCGGCGGCCGCGCCCATAGCCTGGGCACAGCAGACTCCCTCCCCGGCGCCGACGCCGGCGCCTGCCGCGGGTTCGCCCGCCGATACATCCAACGAGCAAACCAGCTATTTGTTCGGACTGACCTTCGGCGAACAAATGCACTCGGTGGGCATCACCAATCAAATCGATTCGGAGGCGGTCGCTCGCGGCGTCAAAGACGGGTTGCAGGGCAAGAAATCGACGCACGCCGATCAACAACAAATACAGGGATTCGTGCAATCGGTGATGGCTGAGTCCGTGGCGCACAACAAGGCGGCGGCCGTGGATTTCTTGGCGCACAACGGCCATGAAAAAGGCGTGAAGACCACGCCCGACGGTCTGCAATACAAGGTGCTCATCCCGGGAGATGCCAAGGCGGCGGCGATCTCTCCCAACGACGAGGTGACGGTCAACTATCGCGGGAAACTGCTCGACGGCAGCGAGTTCGACAGCTCTTACACGCGCGGCACGCCGGCGACCTTCAAGGTCAACGGGGTTATCAAGGGCTGGCAAGAAGCGTTGGTGCTCATGAAGCCAGGCGCGAAATGGCAGCTATTCGTACCCCCCGAACTCGCCTATGACACGAACCCGCGGCCGGGAATTCCGGCCGGTTCCTTGCTCACCTTCGACGTGGAATTGCTCAGCGTGAAGCCGAGCGGCCCGCCCGTGGCGACGCCGCCCCCGCACAAGCCGTCACCGCCGGTGACCCCGAACTAAGGGTCAGTGCTTCAAGTCGAGTGCGTTGGTCAAATCGCCCATGGGGTGTTCGGCGTGCTCTGCGAGGCCGCGATCGCGCATCGTGATCCCCGGCAGGACTTCGAGGTCGAAGCGGCGCGTAATCAACCGCAGAATGGATTCGGTGTCGTATTGAGTGTGGTCGACCGTCCCCATTCTTGCGAGGGGAGAGATTACGAGCGCCGGTATGCGCGTTCCGGGGCCCAGAAGATCGCCTTTCGGCGGCGCGACGTGGTCCCAAGCACCGCCAAATTCGTCGTAGGTAATTACGATCACCATATTGTTCCATTGCGGACCGGCTTGCAGCTTGGCGATGAGGGAGGCGATGTGCTCATCGCCGTCCGCGACCGACGCGTAGCCGGGGTGCTGATTGAGGTTGCCTTGCGGTTTGTAAAATACGACCTGGGGCAAATGCCCCCCAGCGATGTCGGCGACGAGGTCGTCGCCGTCCTTCAAATGCGCCGCTCGTTGGTCGGCGTGGACCTCTGGATCGAATCGCGCGTAATAATTGAACGGCTGATGATGGGGCTGAAAGTCCGGACTGCCGGCGGGTGCCGCCGGCGCATAGATGACCCGGCGCTTTTGCTCCGGGGGCTGTGCGCCATCGGCGATTGCGGCGTTCCAGGCGCCTGAGTACCACGTCCACGTGATGTTCTTGGCGCTCAATCGGTCGCCGATGGTGGCGCCGCTCTGGGCCGGCAGCGTCGTTGCGTTCTTAGGATCGGCATATCGTCCGACGGCATCATTGGGCGCAGGTACATTGCCGCTCGGTTGATAGGGGGGCTGCATGGTATTCACGGCATAGAACTTACCGTCTCCGAAATAATTGGCCGGTGTGATGTTGCCGCTTTTCACGAATTTGGGAGGCCCGTCGAGCGCCGAAGCGGGCGAGCCTTGCGCGACCTTGAGGCGCGCCGTCGGTCGGCCGTCGGCGCTCGTCTCGAGCACAGCGACGGACGGCTTGGCCGGCGAGGTATCGGCGTTGGGGTATTCCGGTGCGCAGGCGCAAATCAAGTACTGGTGATTGAGAAAGGATCCGCCGAACGCGCCCTGAAAAAAATGATCCGCCAATACGTATTGGCGCGCCAACGCGTAGAGCGCGGAGTGGCTGTAATCATAATGGCCCATGGTCAGGCCGCCGGCATCCGACCAAGCCGCATACCCATCGTTTCTGCCGCCGGCGATCTGCATTTGATGCTCGTAAAACCGGTGCACCAGATCACGCGTCACCGCTGCCGTGGTCAGCGACACCTTCGATTGCGCGGTGAAGGCGTGCTCGATCGAGAACGGCGCGTTGGGTAGGCCGGCGGTTTGCGCCTGCGTGACCACCGGCTGGTAGCCGGAAGCCGTCGCACCGCCCCAGGTCTGCGGCAAACTCTGCAACACCGAGCCGTCGCGATCCAGTTGCGGCACATAGGCCGGCAAAGGACGGCCATCGGCATCGGCCACTTCGGCAAGGCCATGCGCGCCGGGAAAATTGCCATATAAATTATCGAAGGCGCGGTTCTCGGCATAGATCACGACGATGGTCTTGACCTTGTCGCGCAGCGCTTGAGTCGTCGGGTCGCCCGCGCCGCCGTGCGGCTTGACGAATGTATTATTGGGGAGAGAGCAGGCGCAAAGAACCACTCCGGCCACGAGACCGGCCGCTACCCATAATCCCGCGGATCGGCGCCGCATATCTTGCTGTGTCATGACGCGAGTATAGTCGGCGCCGGAATCGTGCGGCGACATCTGCGCGTTACGCGGCGCGGTCAGGCGTCGACGAGGCCCGTTAGAAGGTCCACGTGGCTCCCACTGAAAACAGATCGGGATCGCCGTAGGGTGAGCTGATGCGTTCGTATTCGGCGCGAACCGAAAGGCCCCAGAACCTGGATTGCACGCCGGCGCCGTAGGCGAACCGCGTGTCCCAGACGGACCGCGAGAAAGGATTCCCGCCCACCCCGCCGCACGCTATATAGGGCTGGCAGGCCGGACCGTCGAAGCCATTGACGATGGTGTGAAGGCGAGCCGCGCCGGCTTTGCCGTATATGTCGAGGAATGGCAACGGCAGCGGAAGGTGCCCTACGCCGAAAGCCGCAATGGCGCGCGGATGCGAGTCGGGGCCGTAATTATAATAGCCATTATAATAATTGCTGTCGCTGCCCGGGTGTCCGAAGTCGATGTACTCGAGTTCGGCACCGAGTATGGAAATAGGTCGAACACCCGCGATCGCCTTCCATGCGAAATGATGGTCGGGACTGTTATAATAGCCGTCGTAGGGGTTATAGCTGTTGAAGCCATAGGTATTGTCGCTGCGGACCGTCGATTCGCCGACGCCGAGGCCCATATAAAATCCCAGGGGATTCTCGGCAAAAGCCGAGGTCGATGCGAGGCACGCGGACACGGCGGCCATCGATAAGGCCCCTGCGAATCTGTTCATCGAATTACTCCATGAGGTACCTTCAGTGTGGGACCGGCGCGCGACCTCAGAAGTTCCGGCGCCCGGCCGCGATGCACCGCCATGAAACACGCGACGTCGCTTATAATGAAGTTCATGCGAACCGTACCCCTGCTTGTCATCGTCAGCCTGGCGGGAATTATGCTGGGGTGTGGTCAGAAAGGCCCGCTGGTACTGCCTGACGCCCAGCATCCTCACAAGAAGATCGGAATCCCTAAGCCGCACCCTTCGACGCCCGCGCCCGCGCCCACGGCCACGCCAGCACCGGCACCGAATCCTCCGCCCACCGCTACAGATCCAGAACCGACGGCCCCCGCCCCGCAACCGTAGCGGGTCGGCACATTAAACTCTCTCCATGACCACTCCAAAACTGCTCTTGGTCGACGGTTCTTCGTATTTATACCGGGCATTTCACGCGCTGCCGCCGCTCGCCAATTCGAAAGGCGAGCCGACCGGAGCCGTGCTCGGTGTGATCAACATGCTGAACAAGCTCATGAAGGAAGAGTCGCCCGCACGCGTTGCGGTGGTCTTCGACGCGCCGGGCAGAACCTTCCGAGATGATCTGTTCGAGAAGTACAAGGCGCACCGCGCGCCCATGCCCGACGATCTGCGATCGCAGGTGCAGCCGCTCTTGGACGCTGTCGCAGCGCTGGGCCTGCCGCTGTTGCGCGTCGCCGGTGTCGAAGCCGACGATGTGATCGGCACGCTCGCACTGCAAGCGGCCGATGCGGGCTACGACGTTTTGATCTCGACCGGCGACAAGGATATGGCCCAACTGGTTGGTCCGCGCATCGGTCTCGTCAACACGATGAGCAACACGCGTCTCGATCGCGGCGGCGTCAAAGCGAAATTCGACGTGTTCCCGGAACAGATCGCCGACTATCTCGCGTTGGTCGGCGACAGCTCGGACAACATTCCGGGCGTGACGGGCGTGGGTCCGAAGACGGCGGCCAAATGGCTCAATCAGTATCACACCTTGGATTCACTGATCGGCCAGGCGGCGTCGATCACCGGCAAGGTCGGTGAGAATTTACGCAGCGAACTGCCGAAGCTCGAGTTGTCGCGCAAGCTCGCGACCATCGATACCGCCGTGCCCTTGGCCGTGAATGCGGAAGCGCTGTCCGCCGGGGCCCCGGACCTTGCGCGGCTGCGGGAGTTGTATACGCGCCTGGAATTGCGGCTGCTCTTGCGCTCTCTGGACGCCTCGCCGGGCGCGATCGCGGCGGCGCCGATAGGCGGCCCGGCCGCGGCCGTTTCGACAGCAGTGCTCAGCGATGCTGCGGGCGATCCGCTGGGTGTCGGCGTGGGACTCGCCGTGGCCGCCGACGGCATGCCGGCCGCGCCGCCAGCGCCCGCGCGGCGGCGTGAATACGAGACCGTCATGTCGCAGGAGTCATTCGACGCGTGGCTCGTAAAACTCGCCGCTGCTCCGCTCATCTCGTTCAATACCGAGACCGATAGTCTCGACTACATGCGGGCGCGAATAGTCGGCGTGTCGTTTGCCGTGTCGCCGGGCGAAGCGGCATACGTGCCGCTGTCGCATGATTATCCCGGCGCCCCCCCGCAGCTGGAGTGCGCTCGCGTCCTCGCCGCACTGAAGCCGCTGCTCGAGGACGGGGCGAAACCCAAACTAGGCCATCACCTGAAGTTCGAATGCCACAGTCTCGCTAATTATGGCATTGAGCTCGCGGGCCAACGCTATGACTCCATGCTCGAATCCTACGTGCTCAACAGCGTCGTCGTCGCGCGGCACGACATGGACTCGACCGTCGAGAAGTACCTGGGATTCAAAACCGTCCACTACGAGGACGTTTGCGGCAAGGGCGCAAAGCAAATCACGTTCAATCAGGTTGAGGTCGAACGCGCCGCCGAGTACGCCGCCGAGGATTCGGATGTCACGCTGCAATTGCATCAGGCGCTATGGCCGCAGCTGGAAGCGTTACCGCGGCTGAAGAACCTCTACGAATCGATCGAACAGCCGCTGGTTCGGGTGTTATATCGCATGGAGCGGACGGGTGTGCTGGTCGATCGGGAGCTTCTCAAGAAGCAGAGTACGGAACTCGCGACACGCATGCTGGAATTGCAAACGCAAGCTCACATCGAAGCGGGCGGCATCTTCAACTTGGACTCGCCCAAACAGCTGCAGGAAATCTTGTTCGGTAAGTTGGGCATTCCCGTCACCCGCAAGACGCCGACGGGACAGCCGTCGACGGCGGAAGACGTGCTCGAGGAATTGGCGGTGTCGTATCCGTTGCCGAAGTTGATCCTCGAATACCGTGGGGTCGCGAAACTCAAGTCGACCTATACGGACAAACTGCCCGAACAGATCAACCAGCAAACGGGACGCATACACACGTCCTACCATCAGGCCGTCGCGGCGACCGGCCGGCTCTCCTCGACCGACCCGAATCTGCAGAACATTCCGATTCGAACTCAGGAAGGACGGCGTATACGCCAAGCCTTCGTGGCGCCTCCCGGTTACTCCTTGGTTGCCGCCGACTATTCGCAAATCGAGTTGCGCATCATGGCGCACCTCTCGGGCGATACCAGCTTGCTGAACGCGTTCGCAGTAGACCGTGACATACACCAGGCAACCGCCGCAGAAGTCTTAGGTATACCACTGGACGCCGTCACCGCCGATCAGCGGCGTTCGGCAAAGGCGATCAATTTCGGATTGATATACGGCATGTCGGCGTTCGGCCTCGCTCGCCAGCTCGGCATCGGTCGTGGCGAGGCGCAAAAATACGTCGATCTTTACTTCGAGCGCTATCCCGGCGTGAAGCGCTACATGGATGAGACCAAGCAGAAGGCACGCGATGCCGGCTTCGTCGAGACCATTTTTGGACGCCGCTTGTATTTGCCCGAGATCCGGTCGCGAAACCAGGCGCTGCGCCAATATGCGGAACGCAGCGCCATCAACGCCCCCATGCAAGGCAGCGCCGCCGACATCATCAAGCGGGCCATGATCGAGGTCGATGCGTGGTTGCGAGCATCGAAGGCGCCGGCGCGGCTCATCATGCAAGTGCACGACGAACTGGTGCTGGAGGTCGCCGACGCCGCGGTCGAAACGATTGTGCAGTCACTCCGGCAGCACATGGCGCAAGCCGCCGAACTTACCGTGCCCCTGAAGGTCGATGTAGGAATCGGCCGTAATTGGGACGAGGCTCATTGAGGTAAACCCTGGCGCGAGAAGTGGCAAGAAAGGTAAAGTTAGCGCCGTTTCCCCAATTTATCGCCTATTCGAGGCCCCGTTGATCGAATTGTGCGATTCTGAACAAATGCTCGCGATCACCCTGGAACTTTCATAACCCATCCCCATCTAACCTAATGAGCGTTAAAGACGCTCCCCGCTCTTCTCCCTGAGCGGGCTAGACCCGGTTTGTCATCCCCATGCCGGGTTGGTCTGCCTCGGTGGCTGTGTCAAAACAACCACCGGGGCCTTTTTTTAGGCGGCCTCGAGCCAGCGATCCATCACGCTGCGTGCTTCGTCAAACCCTTGTTTTGCATGCGCCGAGAATAACTGCGCGGTCACTACCGTATCAGCACAGGCAGTTTTGGTTTCTTGCAACACGCGCTGCGAGTCCCTGCGGTTCAGCTTGTCCGCCTTGGTCAGCAATACGTGGGCCTGCCGGTCGCGGGCGAGCACCCACTCGAGCATGGCGGCGTCCTGCGCGCCGAGCCCGCGACGGCTGTCGACAATGAGGATCAGGCCGACCAGCGACTCGCGCACGTTGAAATAATGTTCCATGAGCTGCAACCATTTCATGCGCACCCGCTCCGGCACCTTGGCGAATCCATATCCGGGCAGATCGACCAACCGGCGTTCCGGCGCCAGTTCGAAGAAATTGATGAGCTGTGTGCGGCCGGGTGTGCGGCTGACTCGTGCCAGACCGGAACGTTGCGTGATGGCGTTGATCGCAGTGGACTTGCCTGAATTGGATCGGCCGGCAAAGGCAATCTCACGACCGGTATCCGGTGCGAGTTGATGCGCCTCGGCAGCGCTCGTCACGAATTTCACATGGGGATAGGTCGACATGGCTGTTGCTTGGACGCAAATTATTGACTCTAGTGTACAATTTCGAGGCATAAACGGTTCACTTTAGAATGGGGTTACAGGCGATCATGAAGCGGCTTTGGATTCTCGCAGCAACAATTTCGGGCGCGCTCGCGGGCAACGCGGGCGAAGCGGCCGGCAACCCTGAAACCGGCGCGGCCAAGGCCGTGGTGTGTCAAGCCTGTCACGGCGCGAACGGAAACAGCGTCAGTCCCGAGTGGCCGAGCCTCGCCGGGCTCGGCGCCGATTACATCGCCGACCAGCTGAAGAACTTCAAAGAGACCAAGCGCAATAATCCGATAATGATGCCGAATGCGGCGAATTTGAGCCCGGACGACATGGCGGACCTCGGCGCCTATTTCGACGCCCAGGTGAATACCGGCCTCGAATCGGATCCTTCTTATTGGCAGGCCGGGGAGAAGCTTTATCGCGCCGGCGATAAAGCCCGCGATATTCCCGCGTGCATGGCCTGTCACGGCCCCACCGGACGCGGCAACGAACCAGCGAAATTTCCCGCACTGCGCGGGCAACATTCGGTGTATGTCGTGAAACAGCTAAACGACTATGCCTCGGGAGCACGTACCACGGGACCCAACGGAATCATGCCGACCATTGCCAAGCGCTTGTCGCCGGACGACATGCGTAATCTCGCCTCCTACCTACAAGGACTTCGCTGAAGATGCGCGCGTCACGCCTACCATTGTTCTTGGGTCTAATACTCGCGTTGGCCGCCTGCGGTAAACAGCAGGCGGCGGACGAGCAGCAGCAAGCCGCAACGACCCCCGCCACCGCGTTGGCTCCGCCGGCGGACACGGCGGCGCCGACGGCCACAGCGAGTCAACGAGAGGAAGCGGGCCTCGCTCCGACTGCGCCCAGCAAGATTACCCGTCCCAACGAAGATGGTTCCGAGACGGTCGAGGAAACCACCGGCGACAGCAGCACGCAAAATCCTCTACTGGCGGCTGTCGCGTCCACAATGGCGGCAACCACGTCGGCCGCGTCCGCCGCCGCCACGGGTCCCACCCTGTGGCAGGAAGGCGTCAATTACACCCGCTTGGTTCCCGCGCAGCCGACTTCCGTAGCGGCGGGTCAGGTCGAGGTCCTCGAGTTTTTCTGGTACGGTTGTCCGCATTGCAATGCGATCGACCCACTGATCGAGTCATGGAAGAAGACCAAGCCGGGATTCATCAGTTTTTCGCGCGTGCCGGTCATGTGGAGCGAAGCGCATCGATCGACGGCCCGCCTCTATTACACGTTGGAGAGCATGGGCAAGCTCGACCAGATGCACGCCGAAGTGTTCAAGGAAATACACGTTAACGGCAACCCGTTGATCGCGAGCGATCCCAACGACACCGCGGGCGCCGAGCGAATTCAGACCGCGTTCGTCAAGAAGTTCGGCATCTCCGAGGACGCATTCAAGAAAGCTTATCACTCGTTTTCCGTGGAGACCGCCTTGCAAAGAGCGGATCAACTCGTGATGCGCTACCGCATCGAAGGGGTCCCGAGCATCGTCGTCAATGGTAAGTATGTGGCGGACGTGCGCTCTGCAGGCAGTGCGGAGAAATTGGTTTCATTGGTCGACGACCTCGCAACTCAAGAACACAAGCATTAATGGTTACCCACTCGGGTGGTTGTCATTGTGGCCGCGTCCGTTTCGAAGTTACGGCACCCGCGCGCCTCGAAGTATCGGACTGCAACTGTTCGATGTGCAGTAAGTTCGGTTATCTGCATTTAATCGTGCCGGCCGAGCGGTTCGCGCTCATTGCCGGCCGCGGCGATTTGACCACTTACACTTTCAACACAGGCGTCGCGAAACATTACTTTTGCTCGCACTGCGGCGTGAAATCTTTTTATATTCCGCGGTCGCATCCCGACGGTGTGAGCGTCAACGCTCGCTGCATCGACAGCAATACCATCGAATCGATGTCGGTTACGCCCTTCGACGGCCAAAACTGGGAAAGCGCGCGCCTCCAATTGCGCTGACCATGTTCCTCTTGAGCCGGTTTCCTCTTGAGCCGGTCTGCCATAGAACATAACGCTTTTTCTCGGGTAATTATGTTGTAATTCGGTGGCGGCGCGCGATGAGTTAGCGCAGATTCGTGATGTATGCCGTGCTCTCCGACGCCGATACTGGTGGATGCTGACCCTGTCGTTCGGGGTACGATGCAACATTCAACCAACATGTCCAACAGCGGCTCGAGTCACGATGCGCAGGCATGCTGCAGCACGCGCCACAGCGGCGTCTGCGACAGCATGATCGTGGGATTGGTGCTCTTGACGCTCGTGCGTACCACCGAAGTGCTGGCAGGCGAACAAGGTCCGCTTGCGGGTAGTGCGGCAAAGGCAGACTTCAACGCCTTGCGGCAACCCACGCCGTTATCCGCATCCATGCTGGTGCTCCCGATACCGGCGCCGTATCAGGCGGCAAACCAGCCCGACGCCAAAACCTTTTCGACTCAGGAATTTCGTCCGCGCGGACATTCGCTGCTGGAGAAGGATTCTCGCTTCGCCGCGGTGGACGATGCACCGACCCTGCGCGGGACGACGGTGTGGCAGCGATTATCGGAATATCGGTCGCGCGACCGGGTTCGACTGGTCACGTTGTGGGAAACCGACGGCAGCAGCATCTCTTTGCAGGCGGGCAGAAAAGGCAATCCTTCGCTGCAATGGACGAGCCGATTCATGAATCGCGGCGGCGCCACTCGCGGCGTCTTCGATCAGTTCCTGACCGCTTCCTTGGGTGGAGTCGGCCGAGGACTGCTCTTCGCGCCGCACAGGGCAAACTCGGAACCCGCGGGAAAGTCGGCAAAGCTCAACGACAATGGACCGGCAGGGATAAGCGGCATAAAGTAGCCTGAGGCGGTTCCGCGGCGCGGTCATCATCAGCCGCATCAAAGCAGGTCAGGCGAGGACGCGCGGCTCGATAAGCGCCGCAGCTTTGCCGCTGTGTTGTTGGCTCACAACCCCGCGATGGCTGCGCACGCGGCGGGCATTGCACGATAGATGGTATTCGTGAGTCCGACAGAGTCCGGGCGCAATGCCTTCGCCGACACGGCTTGTGCGTTCGGGAGAATGACGTACGCTTTCGCACCGTCGCCGGCCTCGCCGATCAATTCGCACAGCTTTGCATTCGCATTCTCCGCCGGCCCTCGCGCCGCCGCGAGGTATTGTAGGCTCCGCCGATTGCGCGATTCCCAATCGACGTACGGATTCGAGTAGGTTTCGGGAAGCGCCACGCTGGACCGGCCGGCGGCCATCACCGCAAGCGATGCCGGGTTGAGCGATTTGTCGGGCAATTCCGTGACGAACAGATCCTTGGGTGCGGTGTGGTGCGCGACCCAAACATAGGCGTTCCAATCGAAGGAGCTCGCGAGATCCAGGGCGCGTTGCCGCATTGAGGCATCGATGGGACGCAGCCAAAAGACGGCGGTGCCGCATACCGCCGCGGCGGTCCAGCCGGCGCCGGCCCAAATCTTCGGGCGGCCGGCGGCCCGCAATGCGAGCTTGATGCAAAGCCATGCCGCCATACCCGCGAGGCAGGTCAGTGCCGCCTGCAGATAGATGAACCAGTGGTGAACGGCGAGCACGAACACCGTACAGACGGCCGCGTGCGATGCCGGCCCGCAGGCGTAGTGCCGGGTGAGAAATGCAGCGGGCACGATGATCCACGCGGCGAAGATCGCCGCAGCCGTGCGGCTCACCGATGCTTGGGCGCGGAGGAGCCTCAACACTGGCAGCGCCAGCACTCCCGGAAGCGTCGTCAGCAGCATCCCGCGGCTCGGGGGCCAATCCGCAAACAGGGGATCGACAATGGCCCCGGGGCCCGCGTTCAGAATATGCAATCGGTACGAGTGGAGCAGCGGCCACAGCAACGGCAGGGTCCAGAACAGGGTCACGACAGCGACGATTGCGATCCATCGCAGGGTCTTGATCTCGAAGCCTCCGGCAGTCAATGCCGCGACCGGCACGATTGCCGCCAGTAGCAACGCAGGCACCGTGTGCGCGAGAAAGGTCAAGCCGATGGCGCTGCCGATCAACAGCGCATCGCCGACGCTCTGCGAGCGGATCCGCGCATGAATCAGCCAGACGCTGAGAAAGAACCCGGCCAAAGCCAGTATCGGTATCGACGACCACGGGTGATACGCCGCGCTCATCCAAGGGGGCAGTACCAAGCCATTGACGAGGACGAGCAGCACGGTGCCGAACACCGCGGCCGGTGCGCCGATGAGATTGCGGCTCATCAAGAAAAATCCCAAGGGCACGAGGAGATTCACCCATGGCGCGGCGGCCATGAGCAAGTGCAGGGGCGGGATTCCCGTCATGGCCGCCGCGGCGGCATAGAGTGCGTGAATCAACGGCGGGTAGTATCGCCACGCACCGCCGATCCCAGGATCGCCGAACCAATTGCCGTCCATGATTCCCTGCACGAATCCCGCATCACGAAACGTGTCCATGATCGCGGGCGAACTCAAGCCCCGCGTCACCCACAGGCCGCGGACTAAACAGAGCATCAGTAAAAAGCCTACCGGATACCAGGTCCAGCGCGCATGACGAGCTTCGAGTGGGGGCATGGGCGCATGTTGACGCATGCCGCGTCGGCGGCGCTGTGATGAGATCCCATAAACGGACGTCCGGGTATGAGAGCATGCCGCCATGGCCTCTCCGATCGTTGCAGCCTCGACCCTGGCGACCGACCCGCCGAGCAACCCCGCCGCCCTGCTCGAGGCTGAGACCGGCGCTCTGTCCGTCGGCCCGCTGCCCTCGGCCGGCGCCGGCACCATCCGGCTTTCGCTGATCATTCCGACCTACAACGAGTCGAAGAACATCGGCGCAATGGTGCAGCAGCTCACAACGGTGTTGGACAAGGCGTTCGGTGCTGCCTACGAAATCATCGTCGTCGACGACGACAGCCCGGACCGGACATGGGAGGCAGCGCAAGCGCTGACCACCCGATTTCCCACGCTCAAGGTCATGCGGCGGCAGCACGAACGCGGTTTGTCGAGTGCGGTCGTTCGGGGCTGGCAGGCGGCGCGCGGAGAATTGCTGGGCGTCATCGACGGCGATCTACAACATCCGCCGGATATCGTTCCCGCCCTATGGAGCGAAATCGAACGCGGCGCCGACGTCGCGATCGCCAGCCGCCACGTCGAGGGTGGCGGCGTCAGCGAGTGGAGCCTCATTCGCCGAATCATTTCCCGTTCAGCGCAGGTGCTCGGACTGTTGATACTGCCGAACACGGTCGGGCGCGTGTCGGATCCCATGACCGGCTTCTTCATGCTGCGACGTGTCGTCATTCAGGATGTGCTGCTCCGGCCCCTGGGATACAAGATCCTGATCGAGATCCTGGGCCGGGGAAAGGTGCGCTGGATCGCCGAGGTCCCCTACGTATTTCGCGAGCGAGTCGACGGCGAGAGTAAGCTCACCTCGCAGGTCTACGTCGACTACATCCGTCACTTGTTGCGGCTACGGATCGCGCGCTTGCCCATCGAGCGTTTTTTGCGGTTCGGCATCGTCGGACTCTCCGGCGTCGTCGTCGACATGGGACTCTTGTTCGTGCTCAGCGACCCGTCGATGCTCGGGTGGGGACTGACGCGAAGCAAGCTGTTGGGGTCCGAAGTCGCCATCGTCAATAATTTTCTTTGGAACGACATCTGGACCTTCGGCGACATCGCGAAGCGGCAAATCGGATGGCGGCAACGGCTGCGGCGCTTCGGCAAATTTCAGGCGATCTGTCTGGCCGGCTTGGCATTGAACGCGACGCTGCTCAATTTTCAGTTCAACGTTCTGGGAATGAATCGATACGTGGCAAACGGAGTGGCCATCGCCGTCGTGACGGGCTGGAATTTTTGGTTGAATTTGAAACTGAGTTGGCGGGTAGCGCAGCCAGACGCGGAGCGGACGGATTGACGTCAATACTGGCGCAGTCGACCGTACCTGGCGTCGCGTGCCCAAAGGAATGCCGCGCCCAAGGGTTGCTTGATGGTATCCAGCAACTTCGATTGGAACGGCGGCGTTGGCCTCATTTGGAACTGCTTGCGCAGAACATAGTTGGCGGCGTAAACATTCGCATACGCGTGATTCCACCAGTGATACAGAATGGCGGCGGACACTGAAATCTCGCCGCCGTTTTGAACCCAATGGGGAGCGTTGACCGGGATATGGACGCCGATTCCGGGCGATAAAGCCACGACATCCGCGTGACTCTGCAATTCAGGCTTGTATTTCGCGGCGTTGGTGTCCGCAGCCCACGAGCGTTCAATCTCCTCTTCCGGCAATACCTCACGATCGTACTTGCTGAACAGACTGATTTCCTTCCGGCCGCGAATCTGCAGAAGAAAATTGCATTCGCTGTCGATGTGATAAGTGCTCAGGCGATTCGGCGATGTAATGAAGATTGCCATCTGCGTACGCCGCATTTTCTTTTTTAGCTGCCTACCGCTGACCTGGAGCAGGTCGGAGATGCAACTGTCGAGCAGCTTGGCGTATTCGGGATTGCGCTCGGCGGATTTCAAGTCGATCCACGCACCGCATGATTCGATATTGCGGATCGTTTCGTCGACCGGAAAGTTTTTCGGCTGCGCCTCCCAACGCTGACCCACGTCGGTCACTCCGCGATCGTAATAAAGATCCTTAGGCCACTTTTGAGCGACTTCTTTTGCAAGCTCGAGCAACCGTGGTATCTGGAACAGCGGATGGCCGCTTAGAGCGTGCCCGACGAGGAAGTGTTGCTCGTTAAATTTACTTTCAAATTGCAGAGAATCGATCTTCAGGATTGGCCTGCAGCTGCCGGTACTCGGTTGAGGAACGACCTTCGGATCGTCTTCCATGACTGTGGTTTGCACGGAGCGCCTTTGACTTATGTTTGACGAACGACGGTGAATTCGGGCAACGGGAGCCGCGGAGATTACACAAAGGCAGGCGGAAGCGCCGTGCGCGAATTATCAGTTCGCAGAAAATACCCACCGTCGGAAGCGTTGCCTCAGTGCTTTCCGGAACCACGTATCTGAGGGCGAGTGGATATGTTAATGCGCTCGTACATACTATGGGGCGTCGCGCTCGTGCCGTCTGGCATCCAACTCGAGCGGCGCGCGCTCATACCCAACTGTCGCGATCTGGTTCAAGTACGTTTGCAGAAATGCGTCGATCGATCCCGCGGCCTCATACTGGTGCACGTGCCGCAATTCGTGCGAAACGAGTCGATTGAAAATATGTCCGTCCCGAACATAGATACCGTGGCCGAACGTGATGCCTCCGGTGCGTGGTCCGATGAGAGCCGTCTCACTGGCGATTGAACGAAGCTCCGGATGATCCGGCGCCGGAATCCGACCGACAACCTTGATCCGCACCCGGCCTGGATTCTGCACACCGACGGCCGCCGCCATCCGCGTTTCGATATCTGTCAGCGTCCGACCTGTCGCCAGAATGTCGGCCTCCCGGGCCTTAGCCCAGCTGACGGCAAGCGGCAGGAGGCGCGGCAGACGAGCGATTAGATGAGTCGTCGGCATCGGCATACCCCTGTAAGCGAAAGCTGGGCCGCTAGGCGGAACCAGAGCGACATTGGCGGAACATCGCCTAAGGGACCGCATTTCGTGGTGTATCGGTCAGTTTAGTCTCTTGACGCGCGTGGCGGACTTGGCCGATATATAAGCAAATCGGCCCCTGCTCCAGCCCGACATGGATGAAAATTAGACTTCGTTGGATGCCAGCCCGCCGCGGCACAATGAAATTGGTGCGCCCGCCGAGATTCGAACTCGGGACCTTCGGCTTCGGAGGCCGACACTCTATCCAGCTGAGCTACAGGCGCATGATACGGGGAGGCGATACTACCCGCCGCAACCGACTTGCGTCCAGCGCCACGGGCCGGCATCCTCATTTCGCGTGGACTACTGTTCTAGCCGCGAATTCCGCGATGCACCAGCCTCAAAATGCGGCGCGTCGACCGAAACGGTCCAGCCCGACGAACAGCGATCCCAATACGATGAAACCAATCAGAAGCCCGAGCGCGTTGACGATCGAGTGTCGATAGCCGATGGCAGAGACGTCCATGAAGCCGTAGGGGTAGATGCCGATGAGCTCCCCTCGCGCGAGAACATAAATAAAGTACGCGGCAGGGTAGAGGCTCCAAAAAAAAGGGTGCACCCATCGAAGCGATCCAGTCCGCGAATAGACTAGCCAGTACACGATGAAGAGGGCCGGTACGACGTAGTGCAGGAGCATGTCAGCGAGCAATTGCGCTCCTTGCGGATTCCAGATATTTCGCAACAGAAAATGATAAGAAATTGCGACGAACGCAATGTTTGCCGCAATTCCGCCGACCGCGAAAGGACCTGAGAGGAATTTGCCGGCTGGCGACGCCCGCACGATCAACGGCAACGTGAGCGCGAGACAGACCAGGATATTGGTAAGCACTGTGAAAAATCCCAGGAAAATGACCACGCCGTGCGCGATCGTTTGGCCGTTCGCCGTGGCCAGATTCAACGAGAGATAGCACTGCAGAAGCACTCCGAACCAAGCCACTGCCGCGGCCGTACTCATATACGGCCGGCAGCTGGAGGAACGAGTCACGCCGTTCTCGAACGCGAGCGCTCCGTCATTCGTCCTCCGGCACACCATCGAAAAAGTCGACGACGCCGGTTTCCAACGAATATTCCGCACCGACCACCAGCAGGCCGTCGTTGCGGACGAGCTTCTCTATGATTTCCGAGCCGTGCCGCAAGTGATTTACGGAAGCGCGGATGTTGGCGCGGACTGCCTGATGGAGCAGCGCATCCAAGTCATGCCTGAGGTCGGTCGCCAACAGGCCTTCGACCGACGGCCGTATCAAGTCCACTATCGAATGTAGATTGTGGGATTGGTTTTCTTTGGGCCGTTGCAGCTGCTCCAGCGTCGCACCGATGGCGCCGCATTGCGAATGCCCCAAGACGACTACCAATCGGGTGCCGAACTGTTCCGCGGCGAACTCGACGCTGCCGACCTGCGACGGCGCAACGATGTTGCCGGCCACGCGAATGACGAACAGATCGCCCAACCCTTGATCGAAGACGATCTCCACAGGCACTCTCGAATCGGAACACCCGAGGATGGCCGCGAAAGGGGCTTGACCGCCGGCCAATTCGATCCGGCGTGCTCGACTGGGCAGCGCATCATGGCTCCTGACGTCCGCCACGAAACGACGATTCCCGTCTCGCAGCAAAGCAAGCGAGTGACGAGCCGATATCATCGGAATTTCACCGCCCGACTCTCATCAGGCGTCGCGAGCGCCGCCGCGGCGGCTCGATTCGAGCCGGAGAGTGTGCGCAATATGGTGCGCGTACCTAGCTGATCCGCCTGGCCGAACCATCGCGGTAGCCGAGCAGGCGTGCCGGCAGGAATAAGATGGCTTTGAGCAGCGCGAACACCGCTTCGAATGTGATCGACACCAGGCGAAACGGCAGCGACAGCAACCACAGCAGCGGCCATAGAACGATTGCCAAAAGAGCGAGCGGCCAGCATAGGACGAACAACAAACACCAAGCTACGATAAATAATAGCGTTTTCAACGGACCATCTCCCGACTAACGGTGTCGCTGACCGGCCTCGAACGCAACCGGTGCTTGCACCTTCATCATCTTAATGGATTCCCGCAAACTTGCAGCGTGAAAATTCATCGGCGGCATCAGCGGTCACTGCTCAATGCCAGCTTGAGGCCCACGCGTATGAAAAGGCTGCCGACGGAGCGGTTGAACCATTTTTCGAATGCCTCGCCTCCGGTTGGCCGGCCGGGCATGTTCACCCATCAACGAACGCGCGCTTTTGCCTGAAGCGCCGCGCGACGCTCCAAGCTTTCCTTGGGCCAATACTCGGAGGCCCTGTAGTACTCCGCCACGGCGGGGACACCGGGCGGCAAAAATACCCACGGTTGTTTCGATGCAGTATAGATATGAATGTCCGGCGGCATTAGAGCGGGTTCATCGAGCGTTCCCACGCGCACGAAATTGAGTGCATCCCCGGCGCCTGCGTAATTGCTCCAGACTGCGATACGGCATTGCGGACACCGCGAAATCTTTTGGCCCTTCCCGCTCGAGCTCGGAGTGGCAATGACCTCGACCTTGCCGCTCAAGAGTGCTACGCGGTCCGCTTCAATCAGCGCGTTGTACGCAAATGCGGCGCCGGTTTCGCGTTGGCACCAGCGGCAGTGGCAACAATGAACGAACAGCGGGCCGCCATTCATGCGAAAGCGCACGAATCGACATGTACACCCGCCGTCATGAATTGCCTCTATCACCGTGCAAAGAATGGTCCCATCAGCGACGCTCTGGATCAAGTCACCTTGGGCGCCCGTCCATCGTGGTACCAAAGTCCCGCTGAAAAAGCGAACCACCAAAATGCCGCGAACCACAGCCCGCCGCCGCGCAGATAAATCCCTGACCACAGGACGGTGAGCGTCGCCAACACGCACCCGAGCGTTATTGAGGCGAGCGCGCGCAGCGACAGGTTCGCTCCAAAATATCGTTGCACGAGAAACGCGTAGCTGGCGGCGCCGAGAGCCGACGACAGCGCCAGCAGCAGCGCCGGCTCTGCCATGCCCGGAAGCCTCCTGATCAAGTGGCTTGCGTAAAAACTCGTCGTCGCGCTCAATGCACTGAGAGCGGCGCCGATCGCGACGAACGACAGCTTTCGCCACAGTGGCTGCGGTGCGCGCAATGTGACCGCCAACATCGAGGAATGCAGCGCGCCATATATTCCGAAAGATGCCAGGGCCCCATGCGTGGGACTGAAGCGGCTCGTTGCGGCCAGGACGGCGGCCATGCAGGTCAGCAAGATGAAATGCCGGACGTAGTGCAGAATGCCCATTAATTCTCGCCATTTCCTCGATTTGCGGTTCCAGTGCCGCGTCCACGGCTATTCCGCGAAGCGCTGGGTGTCGCTATACTGCCGCCATTCCCGGATCTTTTTTCATCGATTTTCAGTGAGTTACCGTGTCCCAGCCCGAATCGTCAGATACTCATTTCTTCAATTCCTTCAGTTTGATTCTCGGTGTTCTCATTTTTTTTGCGATCGTGTTATATGCGGTGGCGCGCACCGTGGGTAAGGATACGCAGGGCGAGAACGTGCTGCTGGAGCCGTTGCGCCTGAAGAGCGTGCAGCAGAACATAGCGCCGTTCGCCCATGTGGCCATCGCCGGACACGACAATAGCGCTCTCGCCGCATTGTCCGCGCCGAAGGGCGCCGCGGCGGATGTCCCCACCACCGGCGAGCAAGCATTCACGAAAGTCTGCTCGGCCTGTCACGGAACCGGGGTCAACGGGGCTCCGAAGGTGGGCGATCATGCGGCCTGGGGACCGCGTATCGCGCAGGGGAAGGACGCACTGTACACACATGCCATCGAGGGCAAGGGCGCCATGCCGCCGCGCGGGGGCACGACCTGGCCCGATGCGACCATTCACATGGCCGTTGACTACATGGTCTCCCTCAACAAGTAGGTCTCAAACAAGTAAGCCGATCCAGCGCACGGAGGCCTTACCTGCCTTTTGCCCACCCCAATGCACCAAGAGCCTTGGGCTATTGCGGCGTGAGTTTCGCTTCGAGTTCTTTCACACGCGCTTCCAGCGCCCCCAGCGCCCCCTGGGTACGCGCCAGCAATGCCGATTGGACATCGAATTCTTGGCGGCTCACCAAATCGAGCCTGCTGAGCTGCGCCTGCAGGATGGCCTTGAAATTCCCCTCCAAATCGCGGCCAAAACTACGTACAGACTCAGGCACCGCGTCCGCGAGCCGTCGGGCTAGCTCATCCAGGCCGCTGGAATTGAGAAAACTCATTTGATACCCCCGAGAACAAAAAAATCGCACCTTGATAACGCACCACACAGGGCTATTTGCACCAAATTAGTGCGAATTCAAGCCTCGCCGCGGGCAAATTGTCGATCCAGCGAGGCAGCCGGCCTGGCATGGAAGCTGCATTATCTAAATCCAATAGTACGCCCAGGTGGTATTGGAGGCCGCTCGATTAAACGACGAAGGCGGGGATAAGTGCATGAAGCTAATCACCGCGGTGATCAAGCCGTTCAAGGTAGATGAGGTTCGGCAAGCGGTGGCGGATATCGGCATCCAAGGCGTAACGGTAACCGAAGTTCAGGGCTACGGACTGCATCAGGGGCACACGGAGTTTTATCGCGGCGCTGAGTACAGCGTCGAGTTTTTGCCCAAGGCGAAGATTGAACTCGCGGTGGACGATTCGATAGCCGAACAGGTGATGGAGGCAGTTTGCAACGTGGCAAGAACGGGAAACGCAGGCGATGGCAAGGTCTGGGTTCTCGACCTTGAACAGGCATTGCGGGTCAGAACCGGGGAAACCGGCCCGGATGCCATTTGAAACAGGACATATGAATGCTATGCGGGGCCACTGCACATCAAAGACTGGCGAGGATTTCAGAGACCTCGCCCGTACTCGAGCGAGGCCGAAACCTCTGACGATTTAGGAGCATCTCGCGCCGGCAAGCCAGCCAACTCCCCCGTCGGTGCGATATCCCGGCGGCGCGGGTCCTTAACAGGGCCCGTGCCGTTTTTTAAATGATCGCGCGCCCGACGCAAGACGCTGTGCGTTTATACATCAGAAATTTGTAATACTCCATGCTGCTTCGCAGCAAATTATATTCGAACCCGCTGCTAGACTGCCGACTCAACAGACCAAGGAGTGTGCCCGCATGAAAATGCTCGTTGCCATCATCAAACCCTTCAAGCTCGACGACGTGCGTTCGGCACTGGCGGAGGTGGGGGTTCAGGGCATTACCGTGACAGAGGTCAAGGGCTTCGGACGTCAAAAGGGCCACACTGAGCTGTACCGAGGGGCCGAGTACGTGGTCGATTTCCTGCCCAAGGTAAAACTCGAGCTGGCAGTGGATGACGATCAGGTGGACCGGGTGATAGAGGCCATCATTGAAACCGCTCGTACGGGTAAAATAGGTGACGGCAAGATATTTGTGTCGGAGCTTGGCCATGCGGTGCGAATTCGTACCGGAGAGTCCGGCTCGCGCGCGTTGTAACTCTCGAGCGAGGATACGAACATGAAACGCGTTCTATTGTGCGCGGCGTTGATCGCCTGGTCCGGGATGGCATCGGCAGTCGTGTACAAGTGGGTCGACGCGCAAGGTAAACTTCAGTACGGCGACCGGCCGCCCGATGGAGTGCATGCGGAAGTCGTTGAGATGCTCGGCAACCATGCGGCTCGCTCGGTGCAATCGCGTCCCGCGGAGTTCCCTGCGAATTCAACCTCGCCGCCAAAGAGCCCCGCGCGAGCACCGACCACTCAAGACGTCAGCGCCCAACAGGCCGTAGCCGACGATGTGGCGCAAGCGCGCGACAAACAATGCGCGGATGCGCAGGCGCGCTACAAGACATTGATCGAAGGCCGCAAGCTGTATAAAGCCGGGGCCGACGGCGAACGCGAGTATTTGACTTCCGCAGAAATCGACTCTGAACGCCTCAACGCCAAGCGCGACGTCGACTCGATTTGCAATAGTACTACCTAGGATTGCAATAGTCCGACCTAGGAGCGTGGCCTGGGGACTGCGAACCGGACTTTGCCGCTCGGCGCACAAAGCCGTACGCTAGCCGCTCCAAAAATCAACAGCTGGATCGCGTATGCAAACGGGCTTCGTCGGACTGGGTGCCATGGGCGTGCACATGGCACGCAATCTACATCAAGCGGGTCTTCTTACCGGCGTTTGGAATCGCACGACCGCCAAGGCCACGGCGTTGGCTCAGGAGTTAAAGTGCCACGCCTTCACGAGTCTCGCGGAACTGGCCGGCAACTGCGAGGCCGTCGTGATTTGTGTTTCCGCGGACGACGACTTACGCGCGGTGGTGGCGGGTCTCGATCCGGGCCTGAGCCCCAATATGATCGTGATGGACTCATCGACCGTGGGAGCGGGAACGGCGCGCGACATGCATGCTCATCTCGCAGCCCTCGGCGTGGGCTTTCTCGATTGTCCGGTGAGCGGCGGCGTGGAAGGTGCCCGCAAAGCGTCGCTCGCCATCATGGCGGGCGGCGATGAGAGCGTTTTTGCTCGTGCGTTGCCGATATTGGAAAAGTTGGGCAAGACCATCGCTTACTTCGGCGCCAGCGGCGCCGGTCAAGCGGCGAAGGCTACCAACCAAATCATGTGCGCCGGGATCATCCAAGCGGTTGGCGAGGCAATGGCGTTCGCCCACGCGGAGGGACTGCCGCTCGACGTGCTGATCGAGACCTTGGGCAAAGGCGCCGGTACCAGCTGGTACTTCGTCAATCGAGCACCCTTCATGGCGAAAAATAATTTCCCGGCGGGTTTTCGCGTGCGCCTGCACGACAAGGATCTGCGCATCTGCCGCGACATGGCGGCGAAGCGCGGCGCTTCGCTGCCGGTCGTCGAATCGACCTTGCACGAATACGAAAAACTGATCGCAAGCGGCTTCGGCGACGAAGACATATCGGCCATTTATCGGCTGAAGTCGGCGCTATTCCCCGAATCTCCGCCAGAATCGACGTGACTGAGACGAAGCCGGCGGCGCTGCGGATAGCGACCCGAAAGAGTCAGCTGGCGCTATGGCAGGCCGAGCATGTGGCGATGCTGTTGCGCCATGCGCATGCCGGACTCGACGTGGAACTCGTGCCGATGTCGACCAAGGGCGATCGCATCCAAGATCGAAGCCTGGCCGCCATCGGCGGCAAGGGGCTTTTCATCAAAGAGCTGGAAACGGCCCTCGAAGAGCATCGCGCCGATATCGCCGTGCATTCGATGAAGGATGTGCCGGGCGAGCTGCCCGATGGACTGCTGATTGCCGCGGTTTTGCCGCGCGCCGATCCGCGCGATGCTCTGCTTACCGCGCACGCTGAACGGCTCGAGGATCTGCCTCTGGGGGCAAGGGTGGGCACCTCCAGCCTCAGGCGCCAGGCACAATTGTTGTCGGCGCGCCCGGATTTGCGCATCGAAGCGCTGCGCGGCAATGTCGATACCCGGGTGCGGCGGCTGGACGACGGCGGACTGGACGCCATCATCCTGGCCTGCGCCGGCCTCATTCGGTTGGGTTGGGAGTCCCGTATCACGGCGCGCTTGGATCCCCGCACCTGCTTGCCCGCGGTAGGCCAAGGGGTCATCGGAATCGAATGCCGCGTTGACGACTCACATTCGCGTTTGCTGTTGCAAGTTCTGAACGACCCGCCGACCCGCGCCGCGCTGGATGCAGAACGCGCGTTCGCGCACCGGCTCGGCGGCAGCTGCCAGTCGCCGATCGCCGCGCACGCCAGGCTCGATGGGAATGGTTTGACGCTCGATGGGCTGGTGGCGGAACCCGACGGATCGCGGCTGCTGCGCGACTCCATTACGGGCGGCGCCGACGAATCCCTCAGGCTGGGCGATGAACTCGCGGATCGCCTGCTGGCGGCCGGCGCGGGTACGCTGCTGGATCGGCTGCGCAGCGGCGGCTGAAGGCTCTGGCTGACCATGCTTCCATTGCAAGGCGTCGGAGTCCTGGTAACTCGGCCTGAGCAGCAAGCGATGCCGCTGTGCCGGCTGTTGGAGTCATGCGGGGCGATGGTCCTACGGCTACCGGCCATCAGCATCAAACCCGTAGGAGATACCCAAGACCTCCGGCGCCGGCTCGGGGCACTCGAAGCCTTCGACCTCATCATTTTTACCAGCGCGAATGCCGTGCGATTCGGCGCTCCGCTGCTCGATCAAAGACGCGATCTGACCCTTGCGGCCATTGGTCCCGCCACCGCACGCTCACTCCATCAGGCCGGGCTCAGCTCGAGCATGACGCCGAGAGAAGGATCCGATTCCGAAAGTTTACTGCTACAGCCGATGCTCGTGCACGCGGCGGGCCGGCGCATATTGATCGTCAAGGGCATGCACGGCCGGGAGCTCTTGCGAGAAGAACTCACCCGGCGGGGCGCGCAGGTCATCGTCGCCGACGTTTACAAACGCGAGCCCGCCGTTCACGGCGCCGCGGAGCTTGCCGGGCTGGAGGCAAAATTGACCGCGGGCGAAATTCAGGTAATCACCGCGACCAGCGTGGAGATCGCGGCCAGCTTGCTCCACATGGCGCCGGCATCGTTGCGCCGCGAATTCGACCGCGTCCATTGGCTGGTGCCCGGCGCGCGCGTTGCCGGAGCCGTGCGCGAGCGCGGGGTGACGGCTCCCATTCTGCAAGCGGACACCGCCGAGGATCAGGATTTGGTGGCAGCCATTGTGCGCTGGCGCTCGAGCGTGTCCGGCGCGTAGTCGAACGAGTCGAAACACAGCCGGGTTGGATCGCCGCCGCGCCGCGCGAATTCCTGCCGTAGAGCGCCGATCATGGCCGGCGGTCCGCTGGCGTAGATATCCGCGGCATCGATCCGCTCGAGATCGCGCAGCGCCGCCTCGTGCACCCAACCGCGCCGGCCCTGCCAATTTGGGCTCGGCTCGGAGAGAACCGCTTCGTAGCGAAAATTAGGCGCTCGATCCGCCAGGTCTTTGAGCTCCTCATGGGCGTAAAGATCGTCCTCGCCGCGCACGCCCCAGTACAGGCTGATTTGCCGATTCAAATCGTTTTCGATGACATGCCTCAAGATGCTCTTGAGCGGAGCGAAGCCGGTGCCCCCGCCGATGAGCAGCATCGGTGCCCCGCTCGCCGGCCGATACACGAAGTGTCCCAATGGGCCCTCGATCGACAGCAACGCGCTGCGCGCGTCCTCGGCAAAAAATCGCTCGGTAAATTCTCCGCCGCGGACGCGCCGTACGTGCAATTCGAGCAGCCGCGAGTCGTGCGGCGGCGAGGCTATGGAGAAACTGCGCCTGCGTCCGCCGGGCAACATGATGTCGACATATTGGCCGGGTTCGAACCGGAAGAGTTCGGCCGCGGGCAGGCGCAGGAACACGGCCACCACGTCATGCGACAAGGCCCGCACGTGCTCGATGCGGCCGGGTAAGCGCTTGATGACCGCCGTTTCGGGCGTGCTGATCTCGAGTGTCTCGATGGAAAGATCGCCGGCGGCGCGCGCCTGACACAGCAGGATAAAGCCTTCGGCTACTTCTGCGTCCGATAGCCCGAGCGGCGGGCCGTTCGGATATCTCACCTCGCCGTGCAGCAGCCGGGCCCGGCAAGCGCCGCAGTTGCCCCCCTTGCAGCTATGCGGCAGGTTGAGGCCGGCATCGAGGGCTGCATCGAGCACCGGCTGTTCCGGTGCGACGCTGAAACTCCGCTCGGGGTTGGACAGACTGACACGCACGCGGCGCGCTAGGAGGCAGGCTCCTAAGGCTGGCTCCGCTTGCTATCGAGCCACTCGCCGATCGGTTTCCACTGTTCCCAGTCAGGCGACGCCAGATACTCGGGCAGTTCGAGCACACCCATGCCGCGCGCATATGCGCGTACGTAGTTTTGCGCCTCGCGCAGACTGCCCAAATAAGGGACTTTCAACTTGGACAAATACTGATCCAGCTCCTCATAGATGAGGGTGTATTCCCGTACTCGGTTGGCAATCAGCGCCAAGCGCGCCTGTTTGCGCGACACCTTGCCGATTTCAAGGAGTTCCGCCATGAAGTGTGCACAGGCCTTCATATCGATGCTCGAAGGCAGCACCGGGACAATGATGGTTTCAGCGCGGCGCACCAGTTCGTTGAGCTCCGTGCCGTACACGCGGGCCGGTGCATCGATCACCAAAATCTCGGTGGAACGCGCCACGTTGCGCAGGCCTTCCTCGTATGCGGGCACTCCGCTGATCGCCGGAAGATCGGCAGGGCGCTGCGCCAGCCAGTCCAGGCTTGACCGCTGAGCGTCGTAGTCCGCAATGCATACTTGGTGCCCTTCTCTTGCAAAAAATACCGCGATATTGGTGGCCAACGTGCTCTTGCCGCATCCGCCCTTCGCGTTCAATACCATTACATGGCGCATAGTTCCCCAGCTTTTTATTTTCAGTAAGGTAAAACTCGCAGGTCGATTGCGCAACCCCCTGAACAGAAATCGCAGCCCATCGATAGTGATATGCTGTGCTCCCATGCGCATCGAGTTCTTGAAGATGCAGGGCTTAGGCAACGATTTCTTCGTGTTCGACGCCCCCCACGGCACGCTGTCCCCTATCGATTCGGACAAACTCCGTGCGTTGGCGGATCGGCACACCGGTGTCGGCTTCGATCAGGCGCTGATGCTCGAGCCTCCTCGCAACTCGCAGAGCCGGGTCTTCTATCGGGTTTTCAATGCCGACGGTGGTGAAGTCGAACAATGCGGCAACGGCGCGCGATGCATTGCCGCTTTGATGTACGCACGGCAGCCCGAGCTGGGGCGCGAATTGGCCATCGAGAGCCTCGGTGGAATGGTGCGCGCCCGTGTTCGGGAGGAGGGCCTCGTCGACGTGGACATGGGCGTACCGGATTTCGAGCCGCGCTCGCTGCCCATGGAGGCGCCCGCCGAATTGCCGGCGTATTCGCTTGAGATCGACGGCGCCGAAATCGAGTTTGGCGCCGTATCGATGGGCAATCCGCACGTGGTGTTGCGCGTTCCGGATGTGAAAACCGCGCCGGTCGAACGCTTTGGGCCTACTATCGAGCATCATCCGCGTTTTGCGCAGCGTACCAATGTCGGTTTCATGCAAATTGTGGATCGCTCGCGGATACGATTGCGCGTGTACGAACGCGGTGCCGGTGAAACCCGGGCGTGCGGCACGGGCGCATGCGCTGCGGTCGCCGTTGGACGCAACGGCGGGCTGCTGGATTCAGAGGTCCGCGTAGAATTGCCGGGCGGCACGGCAAGCGTTACCTGGCCGGGACCTGGGCAGCATCTGTGGCTGACGGGGCCGGCAACCACGGTTTTTGCCGGATCGATCGATATTTAACGGCATGTATGGGAGCTGAGCAATGACAACCAGTCAGGCACGCGGCATCAAACAAGAGGGCCTCAACGACTCGAGCGTTGCGGAATATTTACAGACTCATCCGGACTTCTTCGAGCGCAACGGTCCATTGCTCACGAAATTGCGGCTTCCGCATTTGCGCGACGCCGGAGCCACGGTGAGTTTGGTTGAGCGGCAGGTCGAAGTGCTGCGAGAACGCAATCAGTCCCTCGAGCGCAAATTGAAGGAACTGGTGGATGTGGCTCGCGCCAACGATGCGCTCGCCGACCGGATTCATCGCTTGAGTCAGCGGTTGATCCGAGCGCACAGCTTGTTGGAGACCATCAATGCGGTCGAGACGTCCCTGCGCGAGGATTTCGACGCCAAGCACTCGGTCCTGGTGCTGTTTCTCGAGGAGGCTCGAGGTTTGGAGGCGGGTCGATTCTTGCGCGCCGACGATCCGGTCAGCGCCGACATCAAGACCTTCGAATCGCTGATGCAGTCCGGCAAGCCCCGCTGCGGACAAATCCGCGACTCGCAGCGCGACTATCTCTTCGGCAAGGATTCGATCGAGATCGGCTCGGTGGCGCTCACCCCGCTGGGACCCAAAGGCGCCTTGGGAATTCTGGCCATCGGGGCGAGCGACGCGGAACGATTTCACCCGGCGATGAGCACGGAATTTCTCTCGCGAATCGGCGAACTCGTGACCTACGCACTGATCCGCTGAACCTTCAATGCCCGCACCGTGACCTCAGATCAGAGCGTCTGGATCGATCGCTTTGTGGCGCACCTGTCGCACGAGCGCCGTGTGAGCGCTCACACGGGCGCGGCGTACCGGCGCGACTTGAGCAGACTGCTCGGATTTTGCGAACGCCGCGGCATTCGCGAATGGAGCGCGCTCGACAACGTTCAGGTGCGCGCCTTTGCCGCCGCGGAACACGCCGGCGGCCTTGCGCCCCGCAGTATTCAGAGGCGGCTGTCGGCGGTTCGAACCTTCTATGAGTTTCTGTTGCGCGAGGGATGCTGTCGGCTGAACCCGGCGCATGAGGTGCGCGCACCGAAATCCAAGAAACGCCTGCCGACCACGCTTGATGCGGACGAGATGGGCCGGCTTCTGGACTTCAAAGCCGATGACCCGCTGTCGACGCGCGACAAGGCCATCATGGAATTGTTCTACTCGTCCGGGCTGCGCTTGAGCGAACTCGTGGGTCTGGATTTGCCGGCCGTCGATCTCAAGGACCGCACCGTCCGGGTCGACGGCAAGGGCAGCAAGACGCGAATACTACCCATCGGACGCTTTGCGGTGGATGCCTTGCAAAAATGGCTGAGGCAGCGCGCCACGCTGCCAAAGTTCGACGGAGCGGCCATGTTCGTCGGCCGCAACGGCCGGCGCCTCACGCCGCGCGCGGTGCAGCTGCGGGTGAACACCTGGGCGCGCCGCATGGGCCTGCGGGCGCATGTGCACCCGCACATGTTCCGCCACTCGTTTGCGACCCACCTGCTCGAGTCGAGCACGGATTTGCGCGGCGTCCAGGAATTGCTGGGCCACGCCGACATCAGCACCACCCAGATCTATACGCATTTGGACTTTCAACACCTTGCGAAGGTTTACGACGCCGCGCACCCCCGTGCCCGACGGCGCCCGGGCGGCGCTTGAAAGGACGCCCGTGGGCCCCAACCTGATGCCGATGAAGCACGATCCAGAGCGTATTTACGGAACCACCATTCTCGCCGTCCGGCGCAACGGCCGGGTTGCCGTCGGCGGCGACGGTCAAGTCACCCTTGGGCAGAGCGTCATGAAGGGCAACGCGCGCAAGGTCCGCAGGTTATACGGCGGCAAGGTCCTCGCGGGATTTGCCGGCGGCACGGCCGATGCGTTCACCCTGTTCGAGCGCTTTGAGGGCAAACTGGAAAAATTCGGCAATCTGACCCGCGCGGCGATCGAGTTAGCCAAGGATTGGCGAAGCGATCGTAGCCTGCGCAGGCTCGAAGCATTGCTGTGCGTCGCGGACGCCGAGAGTTCCTATGTCATATCCGGAAATGGCGATGTGATCGAGCCGGAGCATGAGTTGATCGCCATCGGCTCCGGCGGCAGCTACGCGCAGGCCGCGGCGCTCGCTTTCATGCAGGGAACCGACCTGTCCGCTCGCGACATCGTCGAGCGTTCCCTGAACATCGCCGCGGATATCTGTATTTACACCAATCGCAATTTGACGATTGAGGAGCTCTAGCGCCCCATGTCGCAGATGACGCCCCGTGAGATCGTCGAAGAGTTGGACAAGCACATAGTCGGGCAGAAGGCGGCGAAGCGTGCCGTCGCCATCGCGTTGCGCAATCGCTGGCGGCGCCAGCAGGTAGCCGAGAATCTGCGCTCCGAGATCACGCCGAAGAACATCCTCATGATCGGCCCAACCGGCGTCGGAAAAACCGAAATTGCCCGGCGCTTGGCCAGGCTCGCCAAAGCTCCGTTCATCAAGGTGGAGGCCACGAAGTTCACCGAGGTGGGCTATGTTGGCAGAGAAGTTGATTCCATCGTACGCGATCTTGTAGATATCTCCGTGAAAATGACCCGTGAAGAGGAGATCTCGAAGGTGCGCCACCGCGCCGCCGATGCGGCGGAGGACCGGGTACTCGACGCACTCTTGCCGCGGGCAACGGCAGGGTTCACCGGGGATGGGGCCCCGCGCGACAACGATACGCGTCAGCGCTTCAGGAAAATGCTGCGCGAGGGCGAACTTGACGACCGCGAGATCGAAATCGAAGTGCGCGCCTCGGCGCTGGGCGTCGAAATCATGGCGCCCCCCGGGATGGAGGAAATGACCCAGCAACTCCAGGGAATGTTTCAAAACCTGGGCGGCGGCCGTAGCCGACAGCGCAAACTCAAGATCCAGGAGGCGCTGAAGCTCTTGGTCGACGAGGAGGCCGCGAAAATGATCAACGAAGAGGAACTCAAGGCTCGAGCGGTCGAGAACGCCGAACAGAACGGCATCGTTTTCATCGACGAGATCGACAAAATCGCCCGTCGGCAGGAAACGACGGGAGCCGACGTGTCGCGTGAAGGCGTGCAGCGCGATCTATTGCCCTTGGTCGAAGGTTGCACCGTCAATACCAAGTACGGCACCGTGAAGACCGACCATGTGTTGTTCATCGCCTCAGGCGCCTTTCACATGTCGAAGCCTTCCGATCTGATCCCGGAGTTGCAGGGGCGCCTGCCGATTCGAGTGGAACTGGAACCGTTGGTGGTTCAGGACTTCGTGCGCATTTTGACGGAGCCTGACGCGTCGCTGTGCCGCCAATATTCGGCCTTGCTCGCGACCGAAGGGGTGGAGCTCGCCTTCGAGGGGTCGGGCGTACAGCGGCTGGCCGAGGTGGCATTCGAAGTCAACGAGCGAACCGAGAATATCGGCGCGCGCCGCCTGCATACGGTCATGGAACGCTTGTTGGAATCCGTATCCTTCGAAGCCGCCGATCGCAGCGGCGCTCGGGTCGTCATCGACCGAGATTATGTCGAAGGCAATCTCGGCGACTTGGTGCGCGATCAGGACTTATCCCGGTATATTTTGTAGACATCCACGGAAAGGCATGCCTCAACCCGTCGAAATCAAGCTTCGGACCGAATCTCGCGTTCTTGACGTGCGCTTCGACGACGGCTCTCATTACGAACTACCGTTCGAGTATTTGCGGGTATTTTCTCCGTCTGCCGAAGTCAAGGGACATGGCGGCGGCGAAGGCACGCTGCAGACCGGCAAGGAAAACGTGCGCATAACGGGTGTAGAGCCCATCGGCAATTACGCGCTTCGCCTCCTGTTCGACGACGGCCACAATACCGGTCTGTACTCTTGGACCCTGCTGCATGAACTGGGACGCGACTCCGCAGCCAACTGGTCGCGTTATCTCGAACGCTGCGCCGCCGCCGGGATTCCGCTCAAACCCCGAGGAGCGCCATGAGCAATTCCGACCGCACCGATTTTGGATTTGAAGAGGTCCCTTGGGCCGAGAAGGCCAAGCGCGTTCGTTCAGTCTTCGCTTCGGTCGCGGGCAAGTACGACGTCATGAATGACTTGATGTCGTTCGGTGTGCATCGGCTGTGGAAACATTTCACGCTTTCCCTCACCGGTTTGAGGCCCGGACAAACGGCATTGGACGTTGCCGGCGGTACCGGCGATCTGGCGCTTGGAATGCTGCGGCAGGTAGGCAAGGAAGGCCGGGTCGTCCTATCGGACATCAATTCGAGCATGTTGGAGGTGGGCCGAGACCGGTTGCTCGACTTAGGGTTCGTGGGAAACGTCGAATGCCTGGTCGCGGACGCCGAGCGTCTGCCGTTCGACGACAATTCATTCGATTGCCTCACCATCGCCTTTGGACTGCGCAATGTCACGGACAAGGCCGCCGCGCTGCGCTCGATGCACCGGGTATTGAAGCCGGGCGGACAACTATTGGTGCTGGAGTTTTCGACACCTGTTGCACCCGGCCTCAAGCCCCTCTACGACGCCTATTCTTTCAACGTGCTGCCGATGTTGGGCCGCTGGATTGCAGATGACGCCGCCAGCTATCGCTACTTGGCGGAGTCCATTCGCATGCATCCGAACCAAGAGACCTTGCTCGAGATGGTCCGCACCGCCGGCTTCGGCGAGACCCGGTACCACAATTTGAGCGGCGGCATCGTCGCCCTTCATCGCGGGTATAAAATCTGACATGCCGGCAACTCCCGCCTGGCTCGCCGCCGTCGAAGCCTTGCTCAATCGCGGCATTCAGGCGTCCATGCAGGCAACCGCGCTCGCGCGCCGCCTGGATGCCACCGCATTGCGGGTGGACATCGAGGGTCTGACCTCCATTCGCGCCAGCGTGACGGGGGGACGACTCGCTCTTGCCGCCGCTGACCCGTCTCGAGAATCGGCGGCTCATGAGCGCGTCAATGCCAGTATCAAGGGGTCGCCGTTTGCCCTGCTGCGTTTGGCGGCCGGCAACGTACAGCCCGAAACGCAGGCCGCAAGAACGGCGGTACGCGGCGACGCTGAGATTGCGAACTCGTACCGAGAACTCATCGCCGCGGCACGGCCGGACTTGGAGGAAGAACTGTCACGTATCGTCGGCGACCTGCCCGCTCGCCGCCTGTCGCAGTTCGCACTAAAGACCGCGGCATGGGCGCGCCAAGCACGCCGCACCGCCGGCGAGAACATCGCCGAATATCTGCAGGAGGAGAGCCGCGACCTGGTCAGCAGACCAGAGCTCGACGAATTTTTGCAAGGCGTCGACGCGGCGCGCGAGACCGTCGATCGAGTCGAAGCACGGCTTACCCGTCTCGAACAGCGGTTGAAGGGCTAGGCTCGATGCGCCCGCGGGTCGTGGTTCGGCTGCTCCAGATCCAACGTGCGCTGGTCAGGCATGGCCTGGACGACTTCATACGGGCCACACATCTGTACCGGCCGTTTCGATTCCTCTTCTACTTGTCGCCGTGGACTTGGTTCCAGCGCAGCGCCGGTATTACCCGCGGCGAACGGCTGCGGCTCGCGCTCGAGGAACTGGGGCCCATTTTCATCAAATTCGGCCAGGTGCTGTCCACACGCCGCGATCTGATTCCGCTCGACATCGCCGATGAGTTGGCAAAACTTCAAGATCGGGTGCCTCCGTTCGGCAGCGATGTGGCGATCGCGGCGATCGAAAGCGCCTTGAGTGCCAAGCTCGAGGATATCTTCGGCAGCTTCGACACCGTCCCGCTCGCCGCTGCCTCCATCGCTCAGGTGCACGCGGCGCGGCTCAAGACGGGCCAAGATGTGGTCGTCAAGATCTTACGGCCCGACATGCACGCAGCCATCGATCTGGATCTCGAGGTGCTGGATGCGCTTGCCGCTCTTGCGAACGAGTACTGGCGCGAGGCCAGGCGGCTGCGCCCGATCGAACTCGTGGGCGAATATCGCAAGACGATTTTGGATGAGCTGGACCTCATGCGCGAGGCCGCGAATGCCGCGCAATTGAAGCGAAATTTTACAGGCTCGCCGCTGCTCTACGTGCCCGAGGTGTATTGGGACTATTGCCGCGTCAATGTCATGGTGATGGAACGCATTCACGGCGTCATCGTCAGCCGGATGGACGAACTACGAGCGCGCGGCACGAATATCGCCAAGCTGGCGGAGAACGGCGTCGAAATCTTCTTTACGCAAGTATTCCGGCACAACTTCTTTCATGCCGACATGCACCCGGGGAATATCTTCGTCCAAATCGACGATCCGGAGAACCCCCGTTACGCGGCGGTCGATTTCGGCATCGTCGGCACGCTGCGGCCTCGGGATCAGCACTACCTGGCCGAAAACTTCATGGCGTTTTTCGAGCGCGACTACGCGCGGGTCGCGGCGCTGCATGTGGAGTCGGGCTGGGTACCGGCGGGAACCCGGGTCGATGAGTTCGAATCGGCCGTGCGTACCGTCTGCGAGCCCATCTTCAACAAGCCGCTGAAGGAAATCTCCTTCGCTCAGGTTTTACTCCGGCTGTTCGAGACCGCGCGCCGCTTCGACATGCAGATCCAGCCGCAATTGATTCTCTTGCAAAAAACGCTCTTCAATATCGAAGGCTTGGGCCGAGAACTGTATCCGGAGCTCGATCTCTGGAAGACGGCGCAACCCATACTGCGCTCGTGGATGCGCGAGCGAACGCGCCCGCGTGCCGTGCTGCGCAGAATGCGCACGCAGCTTCCCGATACCATCGAGGCATTGAAGCAACTGCCGCAGATATTTCAAATCGCTGTGCGCGAAGCCGCGGAGGGCCGCTTGCGAATCAAGGTGGAGACCGCCGGCATGGTGCAGCTGCGTGATGAACTGCGCCGGGCTCACGGACGCAGGGACGTAGCGATCGCGGCAGGGGTGCTCTGGCTTTCCGGATTGATCTGGTTGGCTCTGGGCGCCGAGTATCCTTGGTTCGGCTGGGTCCAACTGTGCGCCGCAATTGCGTTGGCCGTGCGCTATTGCTCATCGAGAACCAGGGCAGTGGGCCTTTAGCACTGTAGGCCGAGTCTGACGGCCGTAAAAGATCGCGGCCGCTCGCAAATGAAGGCGGATTCGATCAATATTTCGGCTGCTTCGAGTCCCGGAGTGCAATAATCGGCGGCTAAAGACAATCGGGGGCTAAATAATCGTCACCAATCCCCTTATCCCGCTGTTTGAATCCCGTTGACCGTCCTCAAAGTCAAACACCGAACCGCGTATCGGTATCGAGTGCCCGTGGCGCTCGGCCAGCATCGACTCATGAGTCGGCCGCGCGACAGCCATGATCTGCGCCTCTTGGATACCGGAATCATCATCACGCCCCAGCCGTCGGAGCTGCGCTGGATGCACGATGTGTTCGGCAACTCCATTGCGGTCGCCACTTTTGCCGATCCGGCCGCCGAGTTGATATTCGAATCGACCTTTCGGGCGGAGCATTTTCCGACGCCTCAGGGCACCATCGTCGTCGATGATTATGCCGCCAAATTGCCCCTGAGCTATTCGGCATCCGAAGACATCGATCTCGGGCCCACGAGGGCTCGCCAATACCCGGATCCCGACCATGCGCTCGATGGCTGGGTAAAGGCATTGCTGGACAAGGCACCGAGTTACGCGACGATGGACGTGCTGTTGGCCATGATCGGCGCCATCAAAGCGAATTTTTCGTACCAGCGGCGCGAAGAAGTCGGCGTTCAGACGCCGGTCGAGACCTTGAATCTGGGCAGTGGAAGCTGCCGCGATTTTGCGGTTTTCATGATGGATGCCGTCCGCTGTCTGGGTTTGGCGGCGCAATTCGTTTCCGGCTACTTGTATGATGAAAAATTGATCGATGCCGGCGGCGGTCTCGTGGGCGGCGGGGCGACGCATGCCTGGATACAGGTCTATTTGCCGGGGGTCGGCTGGGTGGAGTTTGATCCCACGAACGCGCTGGTCGGCGGGCGCAATCTGATCCGCGTCGCCGTCGCGAGGGAAGCGGGGCAAGCCGCCCCCCTCACCGGCTCCTTCACCGGCACGCCGACGGATTTTCTCTCGTTGGACGTCAATGTCGAAGTGATCGCAGAGTAGCTCGCGGCCGAGATCCGGGTAAGAGTTACAAAAACGGCGCCCGCTGGGTTTGTGCGGTATTCTCGACGGCACTTTTCCGCGCCGACTTGTATCCAAGCCACGGAGTTGCTCTTGCAAGAAAGAACGCCGCGCACGCACTTGCTGTCGAACGGCAATTACTCGGTGATGATCACCGCCGCGGGTTCGGGCTACAGCCGCTGGCGAGACATCGCGGTTACGCGCTGGCGCGAAGATCCGACCTGCGACTCGTGGGGGCTGTACGTGTTCTTGCGCGATGTAGCGAACGGTGAGGTTTGGTCTGCGGGCTATCAACCCGTCGGCCGTGAACCGGACAGCTACGAGGTGTCGTTCTCCGAGGATCGCGCCGAGATCACCCGCAAGGACGGTCCCATCGTTACCTCGACCGAAATCGTGGTTTCGCCGCAGGACGACGCGGAAGTCCGGCGGGTGTCGCTCACGAACACCGGCAATCGTGTTCGCGAAATCGAACTGACTACCTATTCCGAAGTGGTTTTGACGGCTCCGGACGCGGACTCGGCGCACCCGGCGTTCGCCAAGCTGTTCGTCCAGACCGAGTTCGTTGCAGAAGCGGGTACGCTGCTTGCCACTCGGCGCAAGCGAGAGCCCAAGGAGCTCGAGCTGTGGGCGGCGCACCTGAGCGTGCTCGAGGGCGAAGCGATCGGCGGCCTGCAGTTCGAGACCGATCGAGCACGTTTTCTGGGGCGCGGTCACGATTTGCGAAATGCCGTATCCGTCGTCGACGCGCGCCCGCTCTCGAATACCACGGGGACGGTGCTCGATCCGGTACTCGCTCTGCGGCGTCGGGTGCGGGTGGGCCGCGGAGAAACGGTACGAGTCGCCTTTTGGACCATCCTGGCACAGAGCCGAACCCAAGCATTGTCTCTCGCCCATAAGCACCGCGACGCGGCGGCGTTCGAGCGGGCGAAGATATCGGCGCGGACCCAGGCACAGGCGCAGCTGCGCCGCCTTGGAATCGATGTCGACGAAGCTCAGCAATTCCAACGTATCGCCAACCGCGTGCTGTACGCCGATGCATCGTTACGCGCAGATCGAGAACTCCTTGCCAAGAATCTATTAGGACCGTCGGCCCTGTGGCCGCACGGAATATCCGGCGATCTCCCCATCGTGCTCATTCGGATCAACGACGAGAACGGCCTCGACACCGTCAAGCAATTGCTGCGTGCGCACGAGTACTGGCGCCTGAAGCGGCTATCGGTCGATCTGGTCATACTCAACGACGGGCCGCCGTCCTGCGCGTCGGACCTGCAGGCCGCAATCGAATCCGCGATCAGAAGTTCCCGCGCGGGCGGGCACAACCAAGAGGAGGTGCGCCGCGGTGGCGTATTCCCGCTGCGCGGCGACCTGATGCCGGCGTCCGGCGGCGACCTGCTGCTGACCGCTGCGCGCGCCGTCTTCTTCGCCTGGCGCG
>Ga0137412_10000102_pt1 | contig 48728 bp, 49 predicted proteins | sample CZODoug2_1_16fun_FD_122160 | JGI IMG/M metagenome (GOLD analysis project Ga0137412, IMG submission 122160) | Vadose zone soil fungal communities from Angelo Coast Range Reserve, California, USA - CZODoug2_1_16fungal (Hybrid Assembly) | ecosystem: Environmental > Terrestrial > Soil > Vadose zone...
AGCGGCTTCGGTCATATGCAAAAGATCGCGCTCAAGAACGTGACGGAAGAACGGAGCTGACGTCTCCCCTGCCGCCGTATCCATGATCATTACGACTTCCGCACCGCCTTCGATCTGTAAACGGATATTTTCCTTCATCAATGGAACAAGAATTTCAGCAAACTGTTTGTAGAGCGATACTTGGGTTTTCGCCTTTACGAGATGACCTTTGTGAGCGCCCTCAACCGCGTAAGTGAAAAGTGTCCAAGGGCCGCCAACGGTCAGCGTCTCCGTGCCGAATTGATTGGTCACCCGATCGGTTTCAGCACTTTCGCGCCCGATGCTCCAAACTGATCGGCCAGCTTCACCGCACCGCCGTCGGTGGCCTCCGGGCGACTGGCGGCGAGGTCGCGCAGCATCCGGGACACCACCCCGGTGATGCCGTCGTGCCCGGACAATCGTCGCGCAGTCAGCGCCACGGTCTGCTGCTCGGCCAACGCCACCGCGGAGCGCGGCCAGGTGAAGACCAGCAGGTTCCATCGCGCGGTGGCGTCCCCGGACAGGCCCCAGAAAAACGGCCGGTCGGTCTCGTAGACGGTGAAGTCGCCCGGTCCCAGCTCGCACTCGCGACCGTCCTGGACCACATGCCCGCGGCCCCGGGTGATCAGCCCGGCCTGCAGATAGCGGACTCCGTCTTGCTGGGCAAAAGCCCGCGTACGGTGGATACCTTGCGTCACTGACGACGCTTCGGAGACTCGCAAATGCCCGACGGCGGCGGTCTGCACGTGGCCCTCGAAATGGCCGATGCGGGCCGCGTCGACGTCCAGCGTGACGAAGTGCTCGCGCACGATGTCGCGCCACACACCCACCCGACCGGTCCGGGTGGCCTCGACCGCATTGCCCACGCCCACGGGCAGATCGCCTCCCAGTTACGCGCCCCACGACGATAACTGCCCGCACCCGCGCCTGTCGTCGGTGGTCAAACCCGCGTCGTTGTCCGTCATGGCGGGAACCCGCGCCGCACGACACGATGGGCGGTACGCATCGACTCCGGGAGTTGTCATGACCGCCACCCTGCCGATCGTCGACACCAACAGCAGCCAGACGGTGGTGAAGGCCGCCTGTCCGCACGACTGTCCGGACACCTGCGCGATGCTCGTCACCGTTGAGGACGGCAAGGCGTTGGGCGTGCGCGGGGATCCCGATCACCCGTTCACCGCGGGCGCCCTGTGCGTCAAGGTCAACAACTTCGTGGACACCGTCTACGCGCCCGACCGGGTGCTGTACCCGCTGCGGCGCACCGGCCCCAAGGGCAGCGGCCAGTTCGAGCGGATCACCTGGGACCAAGCGATCACCGAGATCGCCACCCGATTCAAGGGCGTGATCTCCGAGTACGGCGCAGAAGCCATCCTGCCCGTCAGTTACCTGGGCACCCAGGGCATCCTCAACGGCCTCAACGCGGGCGACCCGTTGTTCAACCGGATGGGCGCCACGGTCGGCGAGCGCACCTACTGCGACTCGGGGTGCTGCACGGCCTACGCGATGACGGTGGGCGCGACGGCGGGCGTGGACCCGGAGAGCCTGGTGCACTCCAAGTTCATCCTGATCTGGGCCTGCAACATGATCAGCACCAACCTGCACCTGTGGAAGTTCGTCGCCGAGGCGCAGCGGCGTGGCGCCAAGGTGGTCGTGGTCGATCCGGTCCGCACCCGCACCGCCAAGCATGCGGACTGGCACCTGCCGATCCGGCCGGGCACGGACGGTGCGCTGGCGCTGGCGATGATCCACGTGATCATCAACGAGGGCCTGACCGACGAGGCCTACGTGCGCGACTACACCGTGGGCTACGACGAACTGGCCGAGCGGGTACAGCAGTACACCCCGGAATTTGCCGCGGCCGAGACCGGTCTGGACGCCGAGGACATCCGCACCCTGGCCCGCGAGTACGCGGCCGCGGAGCCCTCGCTGATCCGCATCGGCGTGGCCATCGAGCGGCACGCCGGCGGCGGGCAGACGGTGCGTGCGCTGGCCTCGTTGCCGGCCCTGGTTGGTGCCTGGCGGCACGTCGGCGGCGGCATCCTGCAGCTGCCGTTGTGGGCGTTCCCGGTGAACTGGCCGGCCTTCCTGGGCGCAGAGATGATTCAGCCCGGGACCCGGGTGCTCAACCAGTTCCTGTTGGGTCGTCACCTGAACGGCGAGGTCCCCCTGGACCCACCGATCAAGGCGCTCATGGTCTACAACTCCAACCCGGTAGTGGTCTGCCCGGAGCAGGACAAGATGATCGAGGGCCTCCAGCGTGAGGACCTCTTCACGGTGGTCTCCGAGCACTTCCTCACCGACACTGCGGACTACGCCGACATCGTGTTGCCCGCGACCAGTCAGCTGGAACAGCAGGACATCATGTTCAGCTGGGGACACCTCTATGTGACGCTCAATCAGCCGGCCATTGAGCCGCTGGGCGAGGCGATCCCGAACACTGAGTTGTTCCGCCGCCTCGGGCAGGCCATGGGCTACACCGAGGACTACTTCACCCGCACCGACGACGACATGATCGCGAACTCCTTCGACTGGTCGGCACCGGCCATGGCGGGCATCACCGTGGAGTCGTTGAAGGAGACCGGGTGGGCCCGGCTCAACCTGCCCGACCCGGACAGCTACGCCCCGCACGCGGAGGGCAACTTCCCGACCCCGTCGGGCAAAACGGAGTTCGTCGCCTCGATCGCGGCCGGCGGCAACTTCGTGCTGCCGCTGTTCCGACAGGGTTCCAACGACCATCAGCCGGGCCAGCCGGTTGACCCGCTGCCGCACTACATCGGGCCGCGGGAGTCCTCATGGAACGCCGGGCGCGGATTGAACCTGATCTCGCCGAAGGCGCACTCCTACCTGAACTCGAGCTACGGCGACCAACCCGCGCAGCGACGCATTGCCGGCGAGCCGACCGTCATCCTGCACCCGAACGACGCCGCGGATCGCAAGATCGCGGACGGCGACGAGGTGCGGGTGTTCAACGAACGCGGGTCGTTCGTGGTGCTGGCGAAGATCAGCGACGAGGTGGCGCCCGGCGTGGCGTTGGCCCACGTCGGCGGCTGGCGCAAGCTCTCCAAGGCGCTGGCCACGGTGAGCTCGGTCAACCCGTTCCAGTTCGCCGACCTGGGTAACGCCCCGACCTTCTCCGACACCCTGGTCGAGGTGGAAGTTATCTGACCGACGGGCGCAGCAGGATTCCCGGGATGTCCGCATGCGGGCGTGGGATGACGTGGGCGGAGACCACCCGGCCGACCCGGGAGCCGGCGGCGTTGCCGGCGTCCACCGCGGCCTTCACCGCGCCGACGTCCCCGGCCACCAGGATGCAGATCAGCCCACCGCCGACCTGCTGCTTGGAGATCAGCTCGACGTTGGCCGCCTTGACCATGGCATCGGCGGCCTCGGCACCGGCCACCAGACCCATGGTTTCCACCAACCCCAGCGCACGACCGCGCAGGTCCGGCACGGACGGGAAGAATTCAGCCATTGCCGGTCTCCTTCACTGGGACATGCACTGAGCCCCCGGACTCGTCGGTGATCGCCTGGCCGAGCAGCAGTCGCAGCTCCTCGGCCCCGGCGATGCTCGCGGTGAACGTACGGAACCCCAGCCGGTACAGCTCCGGGGCGATTCCTGCCGGGGAGGCGCCGGCCAGATCGACACCGATCCGTCCGCCGCCGAGCACCACCAGCTCGCCCAACAGATCGCGAACCAGTGGGTTGAGCGCGGTGCCGGGCGCGGCCCCCTCCGTGCCGCCCGCAGCGGTCAACTCGGAGACGGTGAAAAGTAACTCCTCGGGGTAGCCGTGCGCGCACCGAGTGAGCTCGTGCAGATCGACCCACAACGTGTGGCCCTGACGGGTCAACAGCTCTGCGTCGAAAAGGATGGTCGGGTTACTCAACACGGCCCCGCAGGCCAGCCCGACGTCCGCGGCGAGTTCGGCGAACGCGGCCACTTCGGACGGGCTGGTAACCCCGCCCAGTAGCACCGTGGTGGCCGGGTGGCCGGTGTCCGCCACGGCGCCGGCGATGGCCTCCAACCAGGCCACCAGCAGCCGCCGGGGACCCAGCGGCAGCAGCAGGTGCGGGGCGAGGCCGGCCCATTCGTCGATCAACTGGCGGGCTCGCGGTGAGGTGAACACCGGCAGCCGGATGTCAATCGGCAGGCCGTTGGTCGCGGTCAGTGCCGCGGCCACACAGGCCCGCACGTCGGTGGCGATGACCTGTTCAACCGTGGCCGCCGGGGCGTTCGGGTCGGTGCTCAACGCTTCGATGGCGCTGACCAGTCGGGCCACCGCGTCGGGGACGACGGCCATCAGGTCGGTGAGGCCGACCACGGCAATGCCCGACGCGCCACGGCCGCAGGCCCCCGCGATGGCCTGCGGGGAGGCGGCGGGCAGCCACACCGTCGCGCCGGAGGTGCGGTCGGCAACGCCCAGCAGGTCGGCCAGGCCGAGATCCGCGGTGTCCGGGATGGCGCGCGGCAGCAGTCCGGCGTAGATCTTGCCGGTGGCGCCGTCCACGGACAGCTCGGTGCCCTCCGGGTAACTAACCCCGTCGATGATGAAGACCTGCTCGTCCGGACGCACGTCCACCTCGGAGGCGCCGACCACGCAGGGCTTGTCCAACGCCCGGGACACCACCGCGGCATGACTGGTGGCCCCGCCGCGCGCGGTGAGCACAGCAGTCGCGGCGAGCATCCCGCGCAGGTCCTGCGGACTGGTGGTGGGCCGAACCAACACCACGTCATGGCCCTCGGTGGCCAGGGTCGCGGCGCGGTCGGCGTCCAGGACGGCCTGACCGCTGCCGTGGCCGGGCGACGCGGCAATGCCGGTGGTGAGCAGCGCGGCCGCGGACATGGCCGCGGCGGAGAACTGCGGGGAGACCAGCCGACGCACCTGGTCCGCGGTCACCATGCCCAACGCGGTGCTCGGGTCGATGGTGCCCTCGGCCAACAGGTCGGTGGCAATCCGCACGGCCGCCGCCGCGGTGCGCTTGGCCGGACGCACCTGCAGCAAGTACAGGGTGCCGTCCTGCACGGTGAACTCAATGTCCAACGCGTCGCGGTACTCGGCCTCCAGCATCGCGCTGTGCTCGAGCAACTCCCGGCGCAGGTCGGCCCACTCCGGCTTCTCCTCGGCCAGGTCGACCGGGGTCCGGGTGCCCGCGACGACCTCCTCGCCCTGGCCCTGCGGCAGGTACTCGCCGTAGAGCTGGGCGACGCCGGTCTTCGGATCCCGGGTGAACGCGACGCCGCTGCCCGAGTCCGGACCCGCGTTGCCGAACACCATCACCTGCACCACCACCGCCGTGCCCAGGTCGTCCGGGATGCCGTGGTGTGCGCGGTACGTCTTGGCCCGCCGGGAGTCCCAGGAGCGGAACACCGCGCCGATCGCCTCGTCCAACTGGGTGCGCGGATCGGCCGGGGCGGCGGCGCCCTCGTCCTCCAGGAAGGACAGCACGGCGTCCTCAAAGGCCGCCGCGGTGGTGTCACTGAGGTCGGCGACGGCGGCAGCGCGCTGCGCCTCGACGCCCTCACGCAACAACTCGGGGTCCACATCGAGCACGATGTCGGCGTACATCGCCCAGAAGCGCAGCCAGCAGTCCACCGCTACCTGCGAACCGGTGGCCATGGCAAAGCGCGCGATGTTCCCGCGGTGCAGGCCCAGGTTGAGAATCGTGTCCATCATGCCGGGCATGGAGACCTTCGCGCCCGAGCGCACCGAGACCAGCAGCGGAATGCGGGTACCGACGGAGAAGCTGCGGTCGACCCCGTTCTCCAACTCGGCCAGTGCGGCACCGACCTGCTCGGCCAACCCATCGGGCAGTCGGCCCTTGCGCTCCCCGGTCTCTCGGCACGCGTCGGTGTCGATCACGAACGCGGGTGGCACCGGCAGGCCCAACCGGTTCATCCGGGCCAGGCCGGTGGCCTTCCCGCCGAAGCGAGTGCTGTCCGCCGGATCGATGGATCGGACGTCGTGCACGAAATGCGTCATGGGGTGACGGATCCTCAGTGATCCGCCTCGGCGTCCAGGCGCGGACGGCCGAGCAGAGTCAGGATGTCCTCGTGGAACTCGAACCAAATGTTGTGCAATGAGTCGACCGTCATGCCACACACGAAATCGTTCTTGCCGGCCTCGACCAGTTCCAGTGATTGGGTGAACCGCTCCTCGTATCGGGCGTAGCGCGCGATGCTGGGGCTGATCGTGTTCAGCGCTCGGATCTGACGGTTAATCAGTTTCAATAGCTTGTCGAGGACGCCCTCGTCCTCGCCCGAGGTCTGCCAGGCGCTGATGGTCTGCAGGAATTGGGCGTTGAGGGTCTCGAAGCGCTGGTACCAGTCCTCGACCGTGTCGTCCTCGCGCAGCGAGGCGTAGCGCTCCTCATAGCCCTCGAGCACGGACCTGATGCCGTCCTCGGAGAGCACGAACTGCCCGCCGAGGTCCTCGACGTTGCCGGCGGCAGACTGCTCGGAGAGCACCGCCCGGACCGCGTCCGCATCCCGACCGGTGCACTCGCCGACGACGTCGGCGGTGGCGATCTTGCGCAGGTACACGGCGTTGAGGACCTCGAAGGTCTCCTCGTTCACGTCTCTCCTCTGGGCGGGCGCGCCGGGAACGGGCCTGGTCCCGTTCCCGGCGCTTTGGTGGTGCAATTAATTAGATCCAGGCGTACTTGCTGAAGCGCAGGTCCGCCTCGTTCCCGTCGAAGGGCAGGTAGCCCTCGCCGGAGAAGATCTTCTGCGGCACCGTCACCTGCACGAAGTTGCGCTTGGTGATCTCGTAGTAGTAGTTCGCCACGCGCTGGTCGATCTCCCAGAAGTCGTACTTCGGGGAGGTGACCTCTTCCCAGAGCCCGGCCTTGCGCAGGTAGGGCAGCAACATGTCGACGTAGTACGACCAGATGCCGTTGGTGAGCAGCTCACGACGCGGCATGCGGATGGTCTTGTCGTACATCTTGACCGTCGCGGTACGGATCTTGTCCAGGTGCGGCTCGAGCTCGGTGAGCTTGAGCGGGTACACCTCACCCATCGGGGTGTCGTGCAGCTCGCGCACGAAGATCGCTCCGCCGGTGATGCCCGGGATGTAGTTCTTCGGGATGGTGAACGTGGTGGAGATGTCGTTGACCCGGATCTCCCGCAACCCCAGCTTGTCCGGGTCGATGACCACACCGAGCGAGTAGCAGTGCGGCAGCTCGTCGCAGACGTCGGACCAGTGGTAAACCGGCTCGTTGACGAACAGGTCACGAATGATCAGCAGGCGACCGTCGGGCAGCGGGTACGGGCCGGTGTCGCCCAGACCGAGCCGGCAGTCGTAGTGGTCGAAGAAGGCCAGCAGCTCGGCGGTGGCGTTGAACTTGGTGAAGCGCAGGTAATCCTCGCTGCCCTCTTCGAAGTCCACGACCTGGCTCATCACCTGATCGATGACGGACTGATCGTGGATCTGGCAGCGGTAATTGTCCTGCGAGTTCAGGATGTAGCCGTCCTGCCGCTTGCCCCACAGCACGCGCTGCATGAACTTCAGGATGATGTTGGATTCCTCGACGTAGTCGTTGGGCCCGATGGCCTCCAGCGCCAACAGGCCGCAGCGGCCCATACCGAAGGCCACCGCACCCAAACACCAGTCGTGCACGCAGTTGATCTTGGTGCCGATCTCCTTCTTGGCGCTGGCGCCGATGTCCATGACGCCCTGAGCACCGATACGGTCGGTCATCATGCGCATGAACTGCGGGTAGCGGTAGAACTCCTGCATGAACGCGAGGATCTCGTACTCCTGACGGGGAATCATGCCCGAGGCACCCTCGGTGGCGCGCATGACCAGCACGTCCCAGATGTTCCATGCCAGGTAGTTGTTCAGGTCGTTGAGTTCGTCGACGGTGAACTCGTCCTTGAGGACATCTTCCTTGCTGACCTTCTCCAGCACCTTGCTGTGGGCGCGCTCCCGCATCATGCGGTCGCCCTTGATGCCGTCGGGCACACCCGGCATGCCCTTGAAGTTGCCGATGTACTCCAGATTCTGGAACCGCAGGCCATCGTCGCCCGGCTCGTAACGCTTGAGATATTCGGCCTTGCCGCTCGCGCTCATGGAACCCTCTCTCAGGTGTGATCTGTCGATGTCGGGGGGCGGCGACTAGCCGTTGAGGACGACCCTGCCCGTTTCGTGGTCGGAGCAGTCCAGCGTCACGCTCTTACCGTCGAGCTCCGCGATGATCTCCTCGAAGTGCGCGGTGTCCGCGCTGCCGACCTCGTAGCGCGAGGAACTGCTGGTCAGGTTCGCGGTCATCACGCACGGGATCTGGAACTCACGGGACAGGATGCCCAGGTGGGACTCGGGGGCCCCGGACATGGTGATGACGCCGATGGCACCCATGGTCAGGGCGGGGGCGAGGAAGGTGGTGGTGCCGCCGCGAACCAGCAGGATGTGGTCGGCGAGCTTGCCGCTCTTGATCAGGCCCATCACCGCAGCCGGGTCCTTCAGGTACTTGATGGTGCCGGTTGCGGTCTTGTTGGTCTCGAAGGCGTTGTAGCCCTCAGCGATCACGGTCATGAACTGTGCCTCCGGGTGGCGATGATGGACAGGGCGTACGAGAGATACGGGTCGGCCGCGGGAGTGGACCGACAGGACGGCCCGGCGCAGCCGCAGCCCGTGGCAGTTGCCACGGGTCGCTGCACCGGAGGTGGCGCCGGCCCGGAACGCCGGGTGCGACGCAGGCGTCCGGCAGCAGCCGCCTCGGCCCGCACATCGCGGGTCGGTGCGGCCGGTGCCACCGGAACGTCACAGGACAGGCAGGTGCACCCACCGGGGGTGCAGGACCCGTCCGGCAGCAGACGGGCCACGATCTCCTGCGGCCACAGCGCGACGAACTCCGCGCCGGCTGCGGTCAACTCCGCGGCGGAGTGCATGCCCCACGAGACGCCGACGACGCGGATCCCGCACTGCACCCCCTCGCGCACATCGCCGACGGTGTCGGTGACCAGCACGATCTGATCCGCGGTGGCCCGGGCCGGCAGCACGCCCTCCTCCACGTAATCCGGCGCGCAGCGGCGGATGGTGGAGTAGGAGGGGTCAGCGAGAATGCGCTGAATGCTGACCGACTTGTTGGGTTCCACGTCCCCGGCGAATACGTGCGCGAAGCAGTGGGCCACCCCGGCGTGTTCCAGCGTGCGCCGGATGGCATCCATCGCATTGGTCGAGATCACGGCCAGCGAATAGTGCCCGGCCAGCGCGTGCACGATGTCGGTCATGCCGGGGATGAGCTCGGGGGTGTAGCGCTTGCGCAGGTTGGTGAAGAAGTGCTCGGCCACCGCGTCGGCCTTCGCCGGCTCCCCGATGTAGGCCTTGAGCCCGGCGAAGAAGTTGTCCCGGAACAGGTCGAAGAACTGCTCCGGGTCGGTCATGTTCAGGTTGAACTTGGTGACGGTGTCCTGGAACACCTCCCAGGCAGCACCGCGCGACTGGACGAGCGTGCCGTCCATGTCGAAGATCACGGTGCGGATAGGCATGTCCTGACGGCCCCTCAGCTCGCGCGACGGGCCGCGTGGACGGCGGTGAGTTGGGGGATCTCGTAGAAGTCCATGACCTCGCCCCAGCCGGTCTGACCGGCCACCTGGTCCGAGGTCCACTTGTTCAGCGGGTTCCAGCCCATCATGTTCGGCCAGCACTGCCACGCGAACCTCGACGTCGGCACCCCGTGCAACACGTGGGTGACGTCGCGGATGTCGGTGACCTCCAACGAGATGTCCTCGGGGAACAGGTCGCCGTCCCGCTTGGTGGTGCCCTGGCCGGCCTTCAGTCCGTACATCGAACCGTTGACCAGCGCATAGCCGTGGGACAGCGAGAGCTCGGTCCCGCCGCCTGGCGCGGTCTGGTCGAAGGTGAAAATCGCGTGCACCGCGTAGTCGCGGGAGAAGTGGGCGTGCAGCCAGCTCATGTTCGGCGCGCCGCGCTCCGCCCGCGGACCCCAGCTGTGGTCCATCGTCGACACGCAGTCGATCGGGTACTTCTCGCCGCGGATGTTCACCTCACCCTGCGCGTGGCCGGTCAGGTCGAAGTGCCCGTTGTAGGCGGTGCCCCAGGCGAAGTCGGCCGCCGCCATCTGCGCGGCCTTGATGGGGTCCATCTCCGGGTCCTGGATGTCGAACGGGTCCATCAACGCGGTCCACACGAAGGTCAGCGAAACTCCGCGGCCGTCGTCGTAGGACACCTCCCAGTCCCGGTTCGGCGTGATCGTGCGCACGGTGAGCCCGCTGGCCAGCGAGTAGTTCGCCAACGAGCGCGGCTCCGGGATCGGGCAGTGCCCGCGGTAGTCCGCGTAGTCCGCCTTCCACGGCTGGTGCGCGTCCGGCTGCTTGTTCAGGCAGACGGTCGTCTGCACCACGCCCAGGTTCGGCCGGAACAGCGCGTAGACCCCGCAGTTGAGCTGGTGCTCGGCGTTGTAGAAGCCGAAGTAATTGGTCTCGGCCCACGTCGGATCGGCCGGATCGGGCGCATGGAACTCGACATCGTCGTCGCGAATCATGGGGTCCACCCCACCACCGGTACTGCCGGCCGCCGATGGCTCTGTGCGTCATCTGCAGGACACATCGTTATCCGTGGGCGACAACGCCCACCGGAGTGTTCGTGCGTAGCGTCGGCAGCCGACATAGCGCTGGAGGTCGTCGTGGAGCTCGGGCGAGTCACGGGTCAGGTTGTGTCGACCGTGAAGCATCAGGGGCTGCACGCCTACAAGTTGCTGCTGGTCGAGGCAGTTGACCCGGCAACCGGCAAGGCAACTGCCGGCACGCCGTACGTGGCCATCGATCTGACGGGCGCGGGCACCGGCGAAATGGTGGTCGTGTCGCGCGGCAGCGCGGCCCGCATCGGCCCGGGTACCGGGGAAGTCCCCCCCGACGCTGCCGTGGTGGCGATCGTGGACTCGGTGGTTGTGGCCGGGGCGATGACGTTCAGCAAGTCCGCATAGCAACGCCGGACCCTAGTACTGGAGCAACGATGGCAGTCAACAGTTCAGTGCCCACCACCGCTCTCGGCCTGGTGGAGACCCGCGGTCTGGTCGGGGCCATCGAGGCCGCCGACGCGATGGTCAAGGCCGCGAATGTGGTGCTGATCGGCCGCGAGCAGATCGGTGGCGGTCTGGTGACGGTGATGGTGCGCGGTGACGTCGGCGCGGTGAAGGCCGCCACCGACGCCGGTGCCGTGGCCGCGGGCAAGGTCGGCGAGGTCGTCTCGGTGCACGTGATCCCGCGTCCACACGACGAGGTCGAGGCCATCCTCGGCAAGCCCCCGGTCGTGGCGCCCTCCGGTAAGTAACCCCGTCCGGTACGTCACCGGAACGAGAGGACCGCACTGTGAGTCTCCAAACGCTGGACGCCGATCTCGCGGCGCTGGCGGAGGCGCGAGACGCGGCACGGCGGGCCAAGGCGGCGTTCAATGCCTTCGAAGGGGCGACCCAGGAGGAGATCGACCGCATCGTGGCCGCCATGGCCGCGGCTGCGGCCGCCGCCGCCAAGGACCTGGCTCGCCTCGCCGTCGACGAGACCGGCTACGGGGTCTACGAGGACAAGATCCTCAAGAACCTCTACAACGCCGACTTCTGCGCCAAGTCCATGGTCGGCATGCGCACCAAGGGTGTGCTCTGGGTCGACGAGCCCGGCCGGATGACCGCCATCGGCTCGCCGGTCGGCGTCATCGCGGCGATCATCCCGGTCACCAACCCGACCTCGACGGTCATCTACAAGTGCCTGGCCGCGGTGAAGGCCGGCAACGCCGTGGTGCACGCCCCGCACCCGCGAGCGGTCAAGTGCTGCTCGCTCACCGCGCAGATCATGGGCGACGCGGCCGTGCAGGCCGGCGCGCCGAAGGACATCATCCAGTGCCTGACCAAGGCCAGCATCGACGCCACTGCCGAGCTGATGCGCCACCCGGACACCGCGTTGATCATGGCCACCGGCGGCGCCGGCATGGTGCGCGCCGCCTACCAGGCCGGCAAGCCGTGCCTGGCCGTCGGCGCCGGCAACGTGCCGGTCTACGTGCACAGCAGCGTGCCGAACCTCGACGAGGCCGCGCTGATGGTGGTCACGTCCAAATCCTTCGACAACGGCACGGCGTGCGTGGCCGAGCAGACTGTGGTCATCGACGGCTCGATCTACGCGGCGGGGATTGAAGCGTTCAAGCGCCGCGGCTGCGCGATGTTGGACAAGAACGAGCAGACCAAACTGGCCGCCGTCATCTTCGATGAGCGCGGCGGTCTGCGCGCGGACAACGTGGGCCAGTCGGCGACGGTGCTCGCGCAGCGCGCGGGTGTCTCGGTGCCCGACGACACCCGGGTTCTCGGCGCGGAACTCGACGTGGTCGGCCGGGCGAACATGCTCTCCGCGGAAATCCTCGGGCCGGTGTTGTCCTTCTACCGCGCGGACACCTTCGAGCAGGGCATCGACTGGTGCCGGCAGGTCCTTGCCTTCGGCGGGGAGGGGCACACCCTGGGCATCCATGCCGGGGACCCCGAGGTGGTGGCGCGGCTGTCCGAACTGCCGGCCTCGCGCATCCCGGTGAACACTCCGAGCCTGTTCGGCGGCATGGGTTACTCCACCGAGATCGGGCCCTCGTTCATGCTCGGCACCGGCAGCTGGAGCGGGTCGATCACCTCGGACAACGTCAGCCCGTTGCACCTGATCAACATCAAGCGGGTGGCCTACGAGTCGCGGCCGTGGCGCGGGTTATACGGCAACAACGTGCCGGCCCACATCGGGATCGCGCCGTGATGAGAACCGGCATCGATGTTGACCGTTTCCTCTCCGACGCGTCGCATCGTCTGCGTGCCCCCCTGCCGGACTACCACGGCGATCTACGCGTTGGCATCGACCTGGGCACCGCGACCATCGTGCTTACCGTGGTCGACGCGCTGGACCGTCCGGTGTTCCTGGACTTCCGGCGCGAGGCCGCGGTGCGCGACGGCGTCGTGGTGGACTTCCATGCCGCAACCGACGCCACCGCGGCGCTCAAGGGTTCCGCGGAGGCCGCACTCGGCGTGCGACTGACCGAGGCTGCGGCGGCATATCCGCCCGGTGTGCCCGAGGCGGATGCCCGAGCCTGCCGGTTCGTGGTGGAGCGCGCGGGCTTCGTCTGCGTCGGGCTCACCGACGAAGTGACGGCCGCTCAGGCACTGTTGCGGCTCCGGGACGGGGCGATCGCGGATGTCGGCGGTGGGTCCACCGGTGTCGGGATGTACCGCGACGGCGAGCTTGTCAGCCTCGACGACCTACCCGGCGGCGGGCACCACCTCAACCTGATCCTGGCCGGTGCGAAGAAAATCAGTGTCGAGGAGGCCGAGGAGCTCAAGCGCACGAACACCAACGACTTCCTATCCGTGCTGCGTCCCGGTATCGAGCGGGTCGCGCACAACATTGACCGCCTGCTGCCCACCCGCCCCGACGGACCGATCCACCTGGTCGGTGGCGCGCTGATGGTGCCCGGCGCGGGCGCCGTGGTCGCCAAATATCTCGGGCACGACGTTGTCGAGTACCCACACGCGCTGCTCATCACCCCGTTCGGGATTGCCTTGTCCATTGCTGATGCAACGTCAGGAGCCTTGTACTGATGGCCGAGTTCTCACTCAGGACCTGGGCGTTCATCGACCGCATGCAGCGGCAGGCGGCGGCGCATGTCGCGGCCACCAGCCCGGGTGACGTCCCGGTGGCCGGCATGGCCGAACTGTTCATCGAGGTGGCACCCGGCAACGAGATCTTCCGGGTCGCCGACATCGCGCTCAAGGCCGCCGATGTCCGCCCGGCGCTGCAGGTCGTCGAGCGGGAGTTCGGCCTGCTGGAGATCCACTCTGCGCAGCAGGCCGAGGTGCTCGCCGCCGGCGATGCAGTCCTGGCCTACCTCGGACTCACCGAGGCGGATCGGTTGAAGCCGAAGATCGCCTCCGCGCAGTTCATCACCAACGTCAGCCCGTACCAGGCGCAGCTGCTGAACAAATGGCGCAAGGGCTCGCTGCTGCTGCCCGGTGAGAGCCTGTTCATCCTCGAGGTGGCGCCGGCCGCCTACGTGTCGCTGGCCGCCAACGAGGCCGAGAAGGCCGCCAACATCCAACTGGTCGAGAACCGCGCCGTCGGCCGCTTCGGCCGCATGTTCATCTCCGGCTCCGAGAGCGAGGTCAAGGCGGCCAGCGCTGCCGCGATCGAAGCGCTGGAGCAGCTAACCGGCCGGGACAGCTGAGGTAACGCGCGATGGCAGTCATCGGGGCTGAGCAGGTCGACGCGGCCAAGCGGGACGGCGGCGTGCTGCGGGTGGCACGTGGGGATCTGGTGACCCCGCTGGCCCGCGAACGCGCGCGGGAGATCGGCGTCCGGATCGACCAGGAGGCGCCGGTCCCGCCGAAGCGGGCACCCCAACCGGTGGTTCCGCCGAACACGTTGGCCAACACGGGTGTGGCCAAGGGCCGCCAGGTCCCCCCGCGCCCGAACGGGTCAGCCGCCAGGGCTGCATCGGCGCCGGGCCGGCCCGCCGGCCCGGCGCCGATGCTCACCGGACCGTCCGCACCGGACGCCGCCACGGTGAACACCCTCTACCGCCGCGGCGCCCCGGCGCCGGCGCTGCCCGCGCTGGGCTCCGTCGGTGCGCGCACCGGGCGACCCCGAGCGGCGGTGGTCGGCGCCGGTCACGTCGGCGCGGTCGCCGCGATGCGGCTGGCCGAGTCCGACCTGTTCGACGAGGTCGTGCTGACCGACATCGTGGAAGGGTTGGCCGCGGGCATCGCGCTGGACCTGTGGCACGGCGCGAGCCTGTGTGGTTCCTCGACCCGAATCACCGGTGCCGACTCGGTCGACGGGGTGGCCGGCTGCGACTACGTCATCGTGACCGCGGGCCGTCCGCGTAAGCCGGGGATGAGCCGCACCGATCTGACCAACGTGAACGCCGCGATCGTCGGCTCGGTCAGCGAACGCATCAGGGCGGTCGCCCCGAACTCGGTCGTGGTGGTGGTCTCCAATCCGCTGGAGGAGATGACGCACGTCGCGCAACTGAAGACGGGCTTCCCGCCGGAGCGGGTGCTGGGCATGGCGGGCGTGCTGGACACCGCGCGGTTCGCCTCGCTGGTCGGGCTGACCGGCAAGACCCGCCCGGACCAGGTGGTCGCTTACGCGCTGGGCAGCCACGGCCCGGAAATGGTGGTCCCGCTGTCCCAGGCCACGGCAGGCGGCCGCAAACTCACCGAGCTGATCGACCGGCCCACGCTGGACGCGATTGTGGAGCGCACCCGCGACTCCGGGGCCGAGGTCGTCTCGCTGCTCAAGACCGGCTCGGCGTACTTCTCCCCCGGCCAGTCCGCGGCGCTGATGGTGACCACCATGGCCCGCGACGACCGCAGCTCGGTGCTGGCCTGCGCGGTGGTGCCGAACGGTCAGTACGGGCTGCGCGACACCCGGGTCGGCCTGCCGGTGCGGCTGGGCCGCGGCGGACTGGCGGAGATCGTGGAACTGCCGTTGGAGCCGGCCGAGCGCACCGCGCTGGCCGAGGCCGCGGCCCGGCTGGCCGAGCGCATCAGCGCCGTCAGCTGAGGCGCCGTCATGCGGGCGGTGATCTGGGACGGACCGGATCGGGTATCGGTGAGCACCGTGCCCGATCCGACGCCGTTGTCGGACACCGACGTGGTGGTCGAGGTACGACTGTCCGCGGTATGCGGCACCGACCTGCACGTGAGCAGCGGGCACGCGCCGGGCATGCGGCCGGGCAGCGTGCTCGGCCACGAGTACCTGGGCACCGTGGTGGCGGCCGGCCCCGCGGTGCGCCGGATGGCTGTGGGCACCGAGGTGATGGGCTCGGACTACACCGCCTGCGGGGTTTGCTGGTGGTGCGATCGCGGCCAGCACTGGCATTGCCCGCACCGTCAGTTCTTCGGTACCGGCGGGATTTTCGGGCCGGAACTGGACGGCGCGCAGGCCGAATTCGTCCGGGTGCCGTTCGCGGACACCGTGCTCGCCCCGTTGCCGCCGCAGGTGGACCCGGCCGCCGCGCTGCTGGTCGGGGACAACCTGGCCACCGGCTGGATCGCCTGCGAACGCGGCGAACTGGAACCGGGCCAAGTGGTCGCGGTGATCGGCGGTGGCCCGGTGGGGCAGCTCACCTCGATCTGCGCCCAGACCCTGGGCGCCGCCGCGGTGGTGGTGGCCGACCCGGTGGATGACCGGCTGGACCTGGCTGAGGAACACGGCGGCATCGGCGCACATCCCGACGACCTCCGCGCGGTACTCGATGAGCTCACCGATGGCCGCGGCGCAGACCTGGTGGTGGAGGCCGTCGGCCATCCGATCGGCCTGGAGCTGGCCCTGCGAGTCGTTCGACGCCAGGGCATCGTGGTCTCGGTGGGCGCCCATACCGAGCCCTCCTGGCCGCTGCCGCTGGCGGCCGCGTTCGCGGACGAGATCACCCTGCGTTTTGCCATCGGCGACCCGATGCGGGCGCGACGCACACTGCTGCCGCTGCTGGGCGCGGGCGTGATCGACCCGACCTTCGTGATCAGCGGCACGCTGCCGCTGGCCGAGGCGCCGACCGGATACGCGCGACTGCGCGACCGATCCGCGATGAAGCTGCTGTTGTCGCTGTGAATCCGAAACGGCGGGAGGCACGTTGAGTCGCAGGCACACCCTGACCGGTCTGGCATTGGCCGTCGCGTTGGCCGTCGGCCCCGGCACCGCCGTCGCGGCGGACAACCCCACCGGCCCGCACGCCACCGACACCGGTGCCGTCGCGGTGACCGGCTCCGTGCACCATCCGAAACGGCTCACCGTGGCCGAGCTCAACGCGATGCCGCAGCACACCAAGGAGGTCGCCTTCGGCGTCGGCCCGGAGCGGAGCAACCACACCTTCAAGGGTGCACTGCTCTACGACGTGCTGAACGGCGCCGGGCCGGCCGTCGACCCGAAGGCAAAGGGCGATCTGCAGCGCTTCGTGATCACCGTGGTCGGGGCCGACGGGTACGCCGCAGCGCTTGCCTGGGGCGAGATCGACCCCAACCTGGAAAACAAGATGGTGCTGCTGGCCACCGTGGCCGACGGGAAATCGCTGACCCGGCCCGAGCTCGTCGTGCCGTTCGACACCAAGGGCGGCCGCTACATCAACGACGTGGTCCGGGTGGACGTCTCGCGCCCGACGCTGCGCGGCCCGAAGCCCCATAAGCGGTGAGCCCGGCCATAGAAGGTAGCCGGCCGCGGAACTCGCCCGTACCGTGAGGCGGGACTCTTCCACGTCCAGGAGCAGCCGGTGATCTCCGTAACGCCTGATCCCGCCCGGGTGGCGGCGGCGCTGGCCGGCGACCCCGAGGCCGCGCTGGCCGCCATGACCGAGGCCGCCGGCCGCGTGTTGGCTGCACAGGACCTCGACGAGGGCCTGTTCGCGGTCACCCACACCGCGTTGGCCCTGCTCGCCGGGGACATGGCCGGAGTGCTGCTGGTGGACGGCGACGAGGTCGTCATGCGCGCCTGCGTGGGTAACCGGGAGATGACCACCGCACGGTTGCGGATGCGCCGGGGCGTAGGCCTGGCCGGGCACGTGTTCGCCACCCGCAAGGCGGCCAAGGTCGACGACTACCTGCACAACGACGTGATCTCCGATCACTTCCACGCCCTGGCCGTGGCCGAAGCGACCCGCTCCGCCATGTGCGCCCCGTTGATCCTGGACGGGGAGATCATCGGCGTCCTCGAGGTGTGGCGGCGGCGGTCCTCGATCTTCACCGAGCGGGAGATGGCGCGGCTGGCCGGTCTGGCCGAGTTGGCGGCGATCGCGCTGCACCACGCCCGGCTCTACGACGAGCGCGAGTTCACCCTGCGCGAGGTCGAGGTCGCGCACCGGGTGCTGGAAACGCAGTTCGCCAAGGTCACCCACGCGCTCTCGCTGCAGCAGGAGCTGGTGCAGTCGCTGTTGGATGGCGAACGGTTGTCCGGCGTGCTGCGCCTGGTATCGGCGCGCACCGGGTCAGAGGTGGTGCTGTTCGACACTGATTTCGATGTGTTGGCCGCCTACCCGACGAGCCTGGATACCGACGCGCTGGCCGCAGTGGTGCGAGCCGGGCAGAAACGTGATGCACCGTCAGGAAGTGCTACCTGGTGGGGTTCCTACGACCATCAGACCCTCGCCGTGCGCTCGGTGCACGTGGGCGGGGACCTGCTCGGGTGGCTGTGCATGTTGACCACGGCGCCCGCGGCAGACGAGACCGTCGAACTGTCACTCACCCAGGCCAGCCTCACCTGCGCGCTGCACCATCTGGAGGAGCAGGCCGCGGCCCGGGCCCGTGCCGCGCTGCGCGATGAGGTGCTGCTCTCCCTGCTCAGCGGATCGACCGACGAACGGCGGGCCGCAGCCGCCCGGGCCAAGCACGTGAATGTGGATCTCCGCGGAGACCTGCGGGCGGCGGTGTGCACGTTCGGCCGGATCGCGGAGATTGCCGAGACCGAGGGCTGGAGCGTTTCACACGGAGAGCAGGTGCGCCGCCGGTTGCTGGCGGTGTGTGAGTCCCATCTGCAGTCGACCGGGTGGCTGCGGTTGGCCGCCCGACACGGCGACACGGTGGTCGCGCTACTGCGCGCCGTGGAGGCAGAGGAGTTGCGCGCGGTCCTGCAGACCAGCGCGGAGGAACTGGGCAAAGAGGTGCCGGGCCTATCCGCCGGCTGGGGGGTGAGCGCACCGCGCAGCAACCCGTTGGCGTTGGCCGAGGCCTACGTGGAAGCGAACACCGCCACCCGGGCGCTGGGCGCGGGCGGCGAGCGCCGGGTCGCCCTGCACGAGGAACTGGGCATCCTCGGCCTGCTGCTGGCCGGTCCGGGCAGCCTGGACCTGCCCCGGTTCATCATCGACACCATCGGCCCGGCGCTGACCTACGACCGGGCACACGGCACCTCTTTGGTAGACACCCTGCGCACCTACCTGGACGCCGACTGCTCGCAGCAGGAGACCGCGGGCCGGTTGTTCGTGCACCAGAAGACGGTGAAGTACCGGCTGGCCCAGCTGCAGAAGCTGACCGGCCTGGACCTGAGGCACCATCACGACCGCCTGCGCGCCGACATCGCCGTGCGCGCCGCCGACCTCACCTGAAACCCCCGTTGCGTCCGACGAAACGAGCGCTATAGGCCTCGATTCGTCGGACGTTACGCAGCTGAGGGCTGTCAGCCGAGCGCTTCCCAGCCCACGATGCCGTCCGCGAGGTCGCGCACCGAAGCGAGGAGGCCGAGCCGGTTGGCCTTCACCGCCGGGTCCTCGGCCATCACCAGCACCGCGTCGAAGAACGCGTTGATCGGGGCCACCAACCCGGCCCCGACCGCAGCGAAGCGATCCAGGTCGGCCGGGGCATCGCCGAGTTCGACGCGGGCCTTGGCGACGGCGTCGGCCAGCGCACCCTCGGCGGGCTCGATGAAGTGCGCCGGGTCGACGACCGCGGGCGCGTCCGCGGGCACGATGCGCCGCACCCGCAGGACGGCCTCCACCAGCGATCCGAACGCTGGGTCACCTGTGCCTTCGTTCCGGCTCGCAAGCTCGCCGGACAGCAGACTGGTCAGGGAATTGAGCGTGGTATCGGCCAGGGTCGGCCGGTCGGCAAGCGGCAGCACGGCCTGCACCAGCTTGTGCGGGTGCCCGGCGTCGAGCAGCGCCTGCTCGTAACGGCCGGCGATGAACCGTGCCGCGTCGGCCTGCCGCGCGTCGGTCACCTCGACCGGCTGACGCGCGGCGGCGGCAGCCAGACCACCGGAGACGGTGATCCCCGCCAACTGCGGGTGCGCGCGCAGGATGGCCAGCACCCCGAGTGCGGCACGGCGCAAGGCGAACGGGTCCGAGGAACCCTTCGGCTCCGCGCCGGTACCGAACAAGCCGGCCAGCAGGTCCAACCGGTCCGCGACCGCGAGCAGCGCGCCGGGCAGCGACTTCGGCAGCGCCGCACCGGCCGAGCGCGGCATCTCCATCTCGTGCAACGCGGTGGCCACCTCCGGGGTTTCCCCCGCGCGCAGCGCGTATTCGCGGGCCATCACCCCGGCCAGCTTGGACAACTCGACGACCATCTCGGTGGCCAGGTCGAACTTGGCCAACGCCCCGGCCCGGGCCAACGTCGCCCGCTCCGTCGGGGACAACTCGACGTTGCCCCCGAGGTCGGCGGAGATCGCCGCGATGCGATTGGCCCGGTCGTCCACCGAGCCGAGCTTGTCGGCGAAAGTGAGCTTGTCCAGCCGGGACCGGAACTCCTCCGGCGGGACCTGCAGGTCGGCCCGCCAGAAGAAAGCGGCGTCCTCATAGCGGGCGCGCAGTACGCCCTCGTTGCCCGCCCGGACCAGGTCCCGATCGCAGTCGCCATTGGCCACCGCGACGAAGTGCGCCTGCAACTCGCCGGTCGCGGAACGCACCGGCAGATAGCGCTGGTGCTTGCGCATCACCGTGACCAGGATGTCCGGCGGCAGTTCCAGGTAGCGCGCCTCGAACGAACCGAGCAAGGGGTTCGGCGACTCGACCAGGTTGGTCACCTCGTCCACCACGTCGCTCTCGGTGTCGAACTCGACCACGGCACCGACCGACGCGGCCAGTTCCGCGGCGCCGGCCACGATGCTCGCCCGCCGGGCCGCGGTGTCCAGCACGATCCCGGCGTCGGCGAGCACGCTCGCGAACGCCTGCGCGGAGGCGACCTCGACGATCGGTGCGTCCGCGTTGCGGTGCACCCAGGTCTCCCGCCCACTGGACAGGTTCGACACCTGGAACGGGATCACGGCCTCACCGAGCAGGGCCAGGATCCACCGGATCGGCCGGGTGAAGGACAGCCCCGGCGCGTTCCACCGCATGTTCTTTTCCGAACGCAGCCCGGTGATGATGCCCGGCAGCAGCTCGGCCAGTACCTCGATGGCGGCGCGCCCGGTCACCTCGGTGCTGACCCCGACGTACTCGACGCCGTCGATGGTGATCCGCTCCAGGGCGGACGGGTCCACGCCCTGCCCGCGGGCGAAGCCCTGCGCCGCTTTCGTGAGATTGCCGTCGGCGTCATAGGCGGCGGAGACTTTGGGGCCTTTCGCGGTCCGGCGCGAGTCCTCCTCGCGGGCCGTGACGTCGGCCACGGTGGCCACGACCCGACGCGGAGTCGCGTCGACGCTGATCGCACCGTGCGCCAGGCCGGTCGTGGCCAGTGCGGCGCTCAGCGCGGCCTGCACGGCCTGCACCGTGTTGCCGCACTCGTGCGGCGGCATCTCCTCCACGCCGATCTCGAAGACCAGCGGGGCGGGCCCCGTGGCCACCGTGCCGGTTTCGGCCAGCGGCGGGGGTTCCGAGACGGCCGGCAGGCCGAGCGGGTGGCCGAGTTCGGCGCGCTTGGCGATCCACAGTTCGGCGACGTCGCGGGCCAGTTTGCGCATCACGTCGAAGGACTTCGCGCGCTCGGTGGTGGACACCGCACCGCGGGCGTCCATCACGTTGAACGCATGCGAGCACTTGAGCACGTAGAGCTGCGCCGGCACCGGCAGACCGGCCTCGACCATGCGCCGAGCCTCGGACGCGTAGTGCTCGAACAACGCACGGTTGGTCGCCACGTCGGCGTCGTCGAGGTAGTACCGACTCATCTCGTACTCGGCCTGGCCGAAGGCCTCGCCATAGGAGATGCCGGGCGCGTACGCGATCTCCTTGAAGTGCCCGACGCCCTGAAGGGCCATCAGAATGCGTTCCATGCCATAGGTCAGCTCGACCGGGATCGGGTCCAGCGTCTGTCCGCCGACGGCCTGGAAGTAGGTGAACTGGGTGATTTCCATACCGTCGAGCCAGACCTCCCAGCCCAGCCCCCAGGCGCCGATGGCCGGCTGCGCCCAGTTGTCCTCGACGAAGCGGATGTCGTGCGCCCTGGTGTCGATGCCCAGCGCCTCGAGGCTGCCCAGGTACTGCTGCTGCGGGTCACCGGGCTCCGGCTTGAGGATCACCTGGTACTGGGTGTGGCACTGGATGCGGTTGGGGTTCTCCCCGTAGCGCGAGTCGTCCGGGCGTACCGAGGGCTCCACATAGGCCACCCGCCACGGCTCGGGGCCCAGCACCCGCAGGAACGTCGCCGGGTTCGCGGTGCCCGCGCCGACCTCGGTGTTCATCGGCTGCACGATCATCGCGCCGCGCTCGGTCCAGTAGGCGGTGAGCGCGAGCAGGGCGTCCTGCATGGTCAGCACGAGCGGTCACGTCCAAGGCGTCGGCGAGCGGGGAATCGGCCCCGATTCTAGTTCGCGGGACGTGTTGCCGGGCCGGAGCGCCGCGTGGGCCGGCCCTGCGCAAAGGAGCCGGCTCTAGCATGGCCCGCGCGGAGTTGGCCGATCGGAGTGGGAGACGTCCCGAGATGAAGATGCGCGCGACGCCGGTGGTGGCGCTCGTCGCCCTGACCCTGCTGGCCGGGTGCGGTGGCGGGAGCAAGACGCCGACCGACCTGGTGGCCTCCGACCCGGCGAACAAGAGCTTCCAGGGCAGTTTCACCAACCTGCCCACCGCCCCGAAGACCCTCGACGCGGTGACCGGGTTGACCGAGATGGTGGTCGGGCACGGCAAGACCCGCATCACCATCACCGCCGCCGGCCTGGACAACAAGGGCCAGTACTTCGGTTGGCTGCACGCGGACTCCTGCTCGGCCTCCGACCCGGGCGGCGCGCACTTCAAGTTCAGCCCGGGCGGGAACGACCAACCGCCGAACTCCGTGCGCTTCGAGATCACCTTTGAGGTAGACCGGCACGGCGCCAAGCTCAGCGGGATCACCGCCGACAAAACGGTGGACGGGGACGCCTCCGCCGCCAAGTCCGTGGTGATCTACATGCAGAAGTCGCCGACCGAGACCCTGACCGAGACCAACCCGCCGAAGCTGGCCTGCGCGAACCTGGCCCCGGAGAGCGGCTGACCGTCAGCCCTCGCAGACCGTCCCGTCGTGATCGGCGTCCCGGTACCAGCTGTACTCCGGGTCGGTGCTGCCGTAGGGCCCGTAACCCTGAGCCTTGGCCTCGGCGCAGGTGGCGAACCGCGGGTCGGTTCCGGCGGGCGCGCTCGGCCGCGGGGATGCCGACACCGACGGCACCACGCCGAGCCCGACCGGGGCGAGGGTCATCACCCCGACGGCCGGGGCCGGCTCGCCGGGGCAGGTCTGCAATACCCGGGCGATCGCGCCATGTTCGGCAGCGGTGACCCACATTCGATACTTCGCCTTCACCGCGACCTGCCGGGCCACGTACGCGCAGCGGTAGGACTTCTGCGGGGGTAGCCAACTGGCCGCATCGGAATCCCCCTTCTGGCGGTTGGCCGAGGCGTCCACCGCGAGCAAGTTCCCCGGATCGTTGGCCAACGCGATGCGTTCGGCCACCGGCCAGTACTGCGCCCCGGTGGCCCAGGCGTCGCCCAGTGCCACCACATGGTCGATGTCCACGCCCACGCTGCCGCCCCGCACGAAGTGCAGGTCCTGCCCGGTGTACGGGTCCGCCCGCAGGCCCGCGTCCACCACGCAATCGTGCGTGCCGGGCCGCATGCTGATCTCCGTCAGGTCGCGCCGCAGCACGTCATTGCGGGTATCGCAGCCGTTGCGGTTCACGTCGGCCCAGGCCTGACCGAACTGGTCCCGGCCGTACCCGGTCATCGGGGCGCGGCCCTTGACCGCGAGCGCGGCCAAGAGTGCCGCGGCGCTGCCGGACGGCGCCGAAGTGGTCGACGGATTCGTCGTCGGCGCCGCTGCGTCCGCCGTCGGCCCAGCACCGGGCTCGGCCGTCGCTGCGGCACCACCACAACCGCTCAGGAGTGCCACGCACAGCGCGGCCGCCGTCAGGCGTCCGCGATGCGAACCCTTGGTCAGTCGCTCCACGGTCCTTGGCTCAGCTCCATCGTCCCGCCGACGGGCGCCGCCGGCTCGGAGACGATCATCTCCGCCGCCTCGCGGGTCATCTCGGTGACCTGACCGCAACCCACGCACAGATCGCGGTAGTGCTTGCGACCCAGCGGGATCACCGGCAGGAAGAACAGGGTGAAGAACCGCCACCGGGTGTGGATGTGGTGCCCGGTGAGCCGGCCGCACTGCCCGCACACGTAGGACAGCGTCGCCAGCATTTTGGTGATGACGCGGTACCCGAAGATGATGAACATGTCTGCCGCCCCCGTGCGATCGAATCTTGCCTGTGCGCACGACGGTAGGTCGCCTGACCGGTCGGTCACATCGGTCGAGCAGCTCGGCCCGGCGGGACGAACGTGCCGAAACGGACTCCTCCGATCGGCCGGATTCGCCCCCGACCGGGCCGGTGCCCTAGGCTGGCCCGGCGCCGCCCCTGTGGTGGCGTCCCCGCACCATGCAGGCAACCCGGATCCGTCCGGGGCCTTGGGAGTGCAGCCCGGTGGACGCAATTGAGCCGCCGGAGGTCCATCCGGACCGACGCTGCACTTTTTTCCTTGCCCGCACGCAGACGCACGCTCGCGACCGACGGAGACCAAAAGACGTGAACAACTCCCGACCGAAGGCCAAGCTGTCCCGCGCGTTGGGCATCCCGCTGACCCCGAAGTGCGTGAAGTACTTCGAGGCCCGGCCCTACCCGCCGGGCGTGCACGGTCGGGGTCGCAAGCAGACCTCGGACTACAAGACCCGGCTGCTGGAGAAGCAGCGGCTGCGCGCCCAGTACGACATCTCCGAGACCCAGCTGCGTCGCGCCTTCGAGAGCGCCCACACGCACACCGGCAAGACCGGTGAGGTGCTCATCGTCGACCTGGAGACCCGGCTGGACGCCCTCGTGCTGCGCTCCGGTCTGGCCCGCACCATCTACCAGGCCCGGCAGATGGTCACCCACCAGCACCTCGAGGTGAACGGCTCCCGGGTGGACCGTCCCTCCTACCGCGTGCAGCCCGGTGACGTGGTCGCGGTGGCCGACCGCAGCCGTAACAAGAAGAACTTCCAGGTCGCCGCTGCCGGCGCGAACGCCGCCGAGGTCATCCCGCCGTACCTGCAGATCAACCACGGTGAGCTGAAGTTCCGCCTGGAGCGCCGCCCGGTGCGCAGCGAGATCCCCGTGGTCTGCGACGAGCAACTGGTCGTGGAGTACTACTCCCGCTAGTCCAAAGCACTTCACCGGGGCAGGTTCGGCACTCGCCGAACCTGCCCTGCGCCGTTAAGCGAGCACCGACGCGCAGATCACTTCGTGGGGCGTCGAATAGCTGAACGGCAGGGCGGTCTTGGGGCACACTCCCCGGTCCACGGTGTCCGTCCGGATGGCGGTGATCCGATAACGCTCCGTGCCCATGCCGAGGCTGCAGTCGATCTCGCGCGGGAGGATGCTGCCCGTGTCGGACGTGAAGGCCTCGATGTGGATATGCAGGCACTCGCCCTGCCGGACATGCAGCGCCAGGCACAGCGCGGTGCCCTGGCCGGCCGGTTGGTAGTTGTACGGGTTCCCACCGCCGAGGGCCGCGAGCTTGACATAGTCCCCGGTCGGACACGGACCCGCGAATGTGGTTTTCGCCGCGACCTCCCAGACGGCGGCGGGGTCGGTGCAGGCAGCCTTGCTGACGGCCGGGCTGTAGGCGTCGGTGGATTGGTCGATGGCGCAGTCGCCGACCTTCGTGCCACCGCCGCGGTGGGTGACCCAGAACCCCCCGCCCGCCGCCAGCAGCACCGCGACCCCCACGGCGATGCGCTTGTTGGTGGTCGTCGACAGCCGGCTCCGCAGGCTCGGGCGCGGTGGGTCCGCGTCCTCGTCGTTCCAGCCGGCGCCGTAGGACTCCAACGCGTCTCCTCGGGTTGTCCGGGCGGCCGGCGGGGCACACGCTAGCCGACCTCGCGCAGGGCCGCGCCGAGCCGAGCGACGCCCTCGCGCAGGGTCTCCGGGGTGGCCGCGCCGTAGCTCAGCCGCAAGTGGGCAGCCTCGGGTTCGCCTGGTACGCGGGCCTCGCCCGGCGGCGTGGCCCGGGTGGGTCGTCTGCGATTGGCCCAGCCGGTGCTGACCATGATCTGGTCAGCGGCGTTCTTCGGGGAGGCCGTGCAGCCCGCCGCCGTACTGACCGCCCTGGTGGTGCGCGTCGGCGGTCGCCGCCGGCCGCCGACGCGCACCCGTCCCGTCCCTCACGCACGAGCCAGCACGGCTCGGGCAGAGGTGGGCGCTGCGCTCGATGACCGAGGCCGACTGGTGGCGAAAGGGCTACTAGCCACCCCGCCGCTGCGGGTCCCAAACGCTCATTCATGACCGGTTGGGGTTCTGTCCTACGCGACGCGTCAGTTGGAGGGTCATTTTGAGGCCAGCGATGACGCACCGCGTATGACAGAGAACCGCAACAGGTTGCCCGAGGCCCGCCGGCAGTTGTCCACAAGGGCGCCGTTCGGCTGAGCGGCCGGGAGAATTCCGGCACGGTCACCCCGTGCGCCCTCCCTACCCATCACTGTCCTCGCCCTTCACCATCGCCGCCGCGCTGGCCTTGGGGCACACCCGCGACGAACTTCGTCAGGCGGTCCGCGTCGGACGCCTCGTCAGCCTGCGTCGCGGCGTCCTGGTCGCCGCCGAGGCCAGGCGCGTCGCCGAGCAGCACGACACCACCCTGCACGCGCAGGACATCGCAGCGCTCGCGTTGGCGATGCCACGGCGGAGCTTGGTAGCGGTGGGGGCGTCCGCCACTCGCATCCACGGACTTCCGCTCCGAAGGTCCCCACCGGACGAGCTCGCTGTATGCGTGAACGACCGCCGGCGCACCTGCGGAACCCACCGGGACGGCTACTACCTGCGCGTGGCCCGCCTGCCCGAGCACCACGTCGAGACGCGCCACGGTGTCCTGGTCACCACGCCGGCTCGGACCGTGCTCGACGTCGCCGCGCACCACGGGTTCGACAATGGCGTTGTGGCCACCGACGCCGCCTACCACGCTCGCTTGATCACACCGAGTCTGCTCCGCCTCACGGCCGAGGACCTGGAGAATCGGCCGGGCATCGAGACCGCCCGGGAGTGCCTCGCCTTCGCCGACCCGGCCGCGGAATCGGTGCTCGAGTCGATCTCCCGGCTGGCGATGCGGGAAATCGGGATACCGATGCCGGAGACACAGGTCGTCCTGTACGACGACGGCTGCATCGAGATCCGGGTGGACTTCTTCTGGCGCCGCCTGCGGCTGGTCGGGGAGGCCGACGGCCTGAAGAAGTACACCTTGAACGGCCGTCAACCGCTCGATGCCCTGCGCGACGAACGGGAGCGGGAGCGCATCCTGCGCGATCAGGACTTCGACATCGTCCGGTGGGACTGGCGGATCGCGAACAATCCGCGGCTCCTGGCCGCCCGCCTGAAGCCGGCCCTGGCTCGGGCCGAGGCGCGAATCGGCCGGACCGGCTGACCCGACGGAGCCACTGTCATACGCGGTGCGTCGTCCCGAGGCCGTCCTGGGCCGGGAATATGACGCACCGGGTATGACAGAACCCCAACCGGTCATGAATGAGCGGGGTGGGACGGTCCCGGCGTGCGGAGCGTGCCCCGCTCGGCCCGCCGCCCCTAAGCTCGCCGGGGTGACGACGCTGATGATCTCCGAGGTGCTGCGCGGCGATGCCGCAGTCGGCGACACCGTGACCGTGCGGGGGTGGGTGCGCACCCGGCGGGACGCCAAGGCGGGGCTGTCGTTCCTGGCCGTGCACGACGGTTCCTGCTTCGCCACCCTGCAGGTGGTGGCGCGCCCGGAGCTGGACAACTACGCGGAGGAGATCACCCGGCTGACCACCGGCTGCTCGGTGGTGGTCACGGGCACCGTGGCGGAGTCCAAGGGCAAGGGGCAGAGCGTCGAGCTGGTCGCCACGGAGGTCGAGGTATTGGGCTGGGTGGACGACCCGGACACCTACCCGGCAGCGGCCAAGGCGCACACCTTCGAGTACCTCCGCGAGATCGCCCACCTGCGCGCACGCACCAACACGTTCGGTGCGGTGACCCGGGTGCGGCACTGCCTGTCCATGGCCGTGCACCGGTTCTTCGACACGCACGGCTTCTACTGGATCCACACCCCGATCATCACCGCGAACGACGCCGAGGGCGCCGGGGCGATGTTCCGGGTGTCCACGCTGGACCTGGCCAACCTGCCGCGCACGCCGGACGGGAAGGTCGACTTCAACGAGGACTTCTTCGGCCGCGAGGCGCACCTGACCGTGTCCGGCCAGTTGAACGTGGAGACCTACTGCCTGGCGATGAGCAAGGTCTACACGTTCGGCCCGACCTTCCGCGCGGAGAACTCCAACACGGCGCGGCACCTCGCCGAGTTCTGGATGATCGAGCCGGAGATCGCCTTCGCCGACCTGACTGCGGACGCCGATCTGGCCGAGGCGTTCCTGAAGTACCTGTTCCGTGCGGTGCTCGACGAGCGTGGCGACGACCTGGCGTTCTTCGCCGAGCGGATCGACCCGAGCTGTGTGAGCCGGCTGGAGTCGTTCGTGGAGTCCAGCTTCGAGCGCATGGACTACACCGATGCGATCGCCGCGCTGGAGAAGGCAGTGGCCGGCGGGCGCAGCTTCGAGTTCCCGGTCTCCTGGGGTACCGACCTGCAGTCCGAGCACGAGCGCTACCTGACCGAAGAACTCATCGGCCGGCCGGTGGTGATCATGAACTACCCGAAGGACATCAAGGCGTTCTACATGCGGGCCAACGACGACGGTCGCACGGTGGCCGCGATGGACGTACTGGCGCCGGGCATCGGGGAGATCATCGGCGGCTCGCAGCGCGAGGAGCGGCTCGACGTACTGGACGCCCGGCTGGACGAGATGGGGCTGAACCGCGACGACTACTGGTGGTACCGGGACCTGCGCCGCTACGGCAGCGTGCCGCACGCCGGATTCGGCCTGGGCTTCGAGCGCACCATGGTCTATGCCACCGGGATGGCCAACGTGCGCGACGTGATCCCCTTCCCGCGCACGCCGCGCAACGCGGACTTCTAGCCCCTACTTAGCGGCGGCGACCAGCCCGACGATCTCGCCCTGCGCGACGGCGTCCTTCCGGAGCACGGCCACGACGCTCTTGGAGTCGCCCGGCGGGAACGTGCCATTCATCGCGAACACGGTGAAGTGGTAGTGGTGCGTACCGGTGCCCTTGGGTGGGCAGGGCCCCTTCCAGCCGGCCGCACCGGCGCTGTTGTTCTCCTCCACCGCGGGGGAGATCACCGGCCCGGCCGGGATCCGTCCGCTCGACTCCGCGGGCAGGTTGATGACCAACCAGTGGATGTACTCCCCGGTGGGCGCATCCGGGTCGGTCACCGCCAGTGCGGTGGAGGCTGCGCCACTGGGCACCCCGGTCCAGCTGACCACCGGGCGCTTGCCCGCGCCACGGCAGGTGTACTCCTCCGGGATGGTGGTGCCGTCGGTGAAGGCGTCGACGCTCACCCGGATCGATGAGGTGGCCGCGACCGACGGGGTGGGCGCGGGCGGCACCGGGGTGGACTCGGTGTTCGTCGCGGAATCCGAGGACCCCGACCCGCAGCCGGCCAGCAGGAGTGCGGCGGCCACGGCCACCGGCGATGTGCGCCTCATGCCCGAATTGTCCCGTGCTGCCCCCGCCGGCTCAAGCTACCCGGGCGGTTCCGGCATGGGTCGTTCGGACGGTATGCCGGCAAACCGCCTCCGGCGCAGGGGTGAATCCCTTACAACAAAGAGATCCAGGGGGAGCAGTTGTTGGCGGGGGCCGCACATGGACGTGAAGGAACTACGGCGCGCATATGCGACGCTCGGTCTCGATGACCACGCCACCCTGACGCAGGCGCGGGACGCCTACCTGATCTGGGCCGCCCTGCTCACCGAGCCCCTCACCCCGACCGACGACGACACCACCGCCGCCCTCGCCGCGAGCACCAACCTGTGCCACCACGAACTGGACCTGGCCTGGCACGCCATCGAGCAGGCCCACGAGCACGGCGTGCTGTTCCCGCGCCGCCCACGCGGGTGCCAGCAGTGCGCGGCCACCCCCGCGGTGCGGGTCAGTCTGCACTCGGTGGCTCCGGGCGGGGTGCGGGCCCGCAGCACCGTGCACAACGCCCTGCTGTGTCGGGCCTGCGGCCTGGCCGCCTACAAGCGGGTGCAGCGCGAGACCACCCGTCGCGGTTGGTGGGGCGTGCTTGCCCCGTTCGCGAACCTGCGCGCGATCGCCCGCAACAGCACCGAGAAGGCGTTCCTGCGCCGGGTGGAGCCGAGCGTCCCCCGCCAGCCACGCCGGTCCCGGCTCACCCAGAGCGTCGAGCGCCGTAACTACCGCGGCGGTTGGGCGGGCAACCGGATGGCGGCCTGGCTCGTCGCGCTGGCCGCGATCGCGCTGATCGTGGGCATCGTGTTGCCGACCGGCAACGCCCCGCAGCAGGTCACGCCGGGACACTCCGCCGGCCCCGTGGCGGCGTCCACCGTGACCACGCCCCAGAAGTAGTGACGCAAGGTCAGATTCGTTCGACGGCACCCGCGTAGAAGCGGTCCAACACGTCGGCGTATTTGGTCTCCACGATCTTGCGCCGCACCTTCAGGCTTGCCGTCAGCTCACCGCTCTCCACGGTGAAGTCGGCGGGCAGGATCGCGAAATCCTTGATGGTGGAGTAGCTGGGCAGGTCCGCATTGACCTCGTCCAACGCCTTGCGCACCTCGGCGCGCAACGTCTCGTCCTCGGCCAAGGTGGCCAGGTCCTCGGATTTGCCCTGCGACTTCGCCCATGCCCGGGCCACGTCCGGATCCAGGGTGAGCAGCACCACGCAGAAGTTGCGCCGATCCCCATGCACCACCGCGTTGGACACGAACCGGCAGGCCGCCTTGATCTTGCCCTCGATCGGCGCGGGTGCCACGTACTTGCCGCCCGAGGTCTTGATCAGTTCCTTCTTCCGGTCGGTGATCCGCAGCCGGCCGACCTCGTCGAGCTCACCGATGTCCCCGGTGGCCAACCAACCGCCGGGCAGCAGCGTGGCCGCGGTCTCCTCGGGCAGTTTGTGATAGCCGCGCATGACGCCTCGGCCGCGGAACTCCACCTCGCCATCGGAGGCCAGACGCACCTCGGTACCCGGCAGCGGCGGGCCGACGGTGCCGAAGCGCGCCGAGTTGGGGCGGTTCACGAAGCTGGCCGCGGCGGACTCGGTCAGCCCGTAGCCCTCCAGAATCGGCATGCCCGCGCCGTCGAAGAACTCCGCGATGTCCGCGGACAGCGGCGCGGAGCCGGAGATGAACGCGCGGATCCGCCCGCCGAAGCGCGCCCGGATCTTGGCGAACACCAACCGATCGGCGACCTGCAACTGCGCCTGGGTGGCCAGCGACGGCGACTTGCCCTGCTGCCGGGCGCGGCTTGCCGCCAACCCGAGGCCGCGGGCCCACTGGAACAGCGTCAGCTTCACGCCGCCCTCGTTGCGCACCGTGGACACGATGGTGTTGTACGCCTTCTCGAACACCCGTGGCGCGGCCGCCATCACCGTCGGACGGATCTCCCCCAGGTTGGCCACGATCTTGTCCACCGCACCGTCGATCACCGTCGGCGTGCCGTTGGCGATCATGATCACCTCGAGCGCCTTGCCGAACACGTGCGACATCGGCAGCCACAGGAAGTGCAGGTCGTCGGAGCGGGCCAGGTCCAGCGCCCGGGAGGCCTCGGCCACGTAGACCCAGTTGTCGTGGGTCAGCTCCACCCCCTTGGGGCGGCCGGTGGTACCCGAGGTGTAGACCAGCGTGGACAACCGCTCCGGGCCGATCGTGGCGATGCGTGCGGCGTATTCGGCCGGCCCGGCCGCCGCCAACTCCGCACCCGTGGCGCGGACCTGATCCAGCGTCAGCACCCAATCGTCATCCGCGGTGCCGTCGATCACGATCACGTGGCGGACCAGCGGGATCTGGTCGCGCACCGTGCGCAGCTTGGCCACCTGGGCGTCGTTCTCCGCGATCACCAGGATGGAATCGGAGTCCGCGATCACGTACGCGCACTCGTCCGCAGTGTTCGACGGGTAGATGGTGGTGGTGGCGCCGCCCGCGGCCAGGATCGCCAGGTCGGCCAGGATCCATTCCCAGCGGGTGCCGGACAGGATCGAAACCCGGGTCTCGTCCGCCACGCCCAGGGCAATTAATCCGGAGGCGACCTGACGCACCTGCGTCTCGGTCTGCGCCCAGGTCAGCTTCGTCCAGCCGTCCCCGCTGCGGTATTGGAAGGCAAGCGTGTCCGGCGTCTGTTGCACTCGTTGCGCGAACAGGGCGGGGATCGACGCAGCAGACTCCGTGCCGGGCATGCCAACTCCTTCGGGCTCAGCGGAGGAGTCCCACCCTATTCGCGGAAGATCACGGCATAACTGCCGACGCCGAGCAGGCGCTGCGCGTCGATGTCACCGCGGTCGGTGACGATGGCCAGCAGGGTGCCGGTGTCCGGGTCCAGCTCGGCGTCCAGCACGGTGCCCAGGTCCATCCCGAACTCGCTGACGGCGGGCTTGTCCAACAGGTCGCGGTCCGCCTGTGCGGCGGCCGCCTCGGCATCGTCGACGGCTTCGCGCAGCGCGCCGGCGCCGGGCACGGTTACCGCATCCGGTCCGAACGCCGTCAGGTCCGACCAGGACAACAGGGCCCCGGCCTCGGTCCTGGACAGGCGCAACGCGTGCACCCGCGCCGGGTCCAGGGCCAGCACCGCGCCGTCCACCCGCCCCAGCCGGGCCGCGGTCGAGGTGTCCACCACCTCACGCTGTCGTGTCTCGCGCAGCCGCATCAGTTCTGACCCTCCGTCACGCTCGCCGGTCGATTGCGGAACGCCTGCACGGTGACCGCGAACACGCCCAGATCGTCCGCCACGAACTCGGTGGCCGCAGCAGGCACGATCAGCCGCTCCCCGGACACCGCGCCCGTGGCGGGCAGCGGTACCAGCACGCGGTGGCCGTGGCCGGGCAGCGCCGGACCGGGTTCGATTTCGTAGCCCACTACATCCGGCGGCCGGGCGCTCAGGTCCAGGATCACGTCCACCACGGTGCCCAACTCGGTGCCGCCGTCGGTGAGCACCTGACCGGCCAGCACATCGGCCCCGTCGCGCTCGGCGGCCGGGGCGACCTCCTCCAGCGGCACCAGCACCGACGTGTCCACGATGGTCAGCGCGACATCGCCGAAACCGTGCACCGCGTCCCACGGCAACGCGTCCTTGCGGGACCGGCTGAGCAGACCCGGGTTGTTCAGCGTGAAACCCGCAACCTGACCCGTGCCGCGGTCGAAGACCACGTCCTTGATCAGCGCCTCGCGTTCACCGCCGAGGGTGACCAGCGGCAGCCCGGTGAGCGCGGCGGCGTGCACCAGAGCGGCGGTCATCGGTTGCGCCCGATCCCGACCACGCCGCCGCGTCGACGCCGCAGCTGGAGCAAACCCAGCAACACCGAGACCGCAATCGCGACGACCAACACGATGATCAGCAATGCCAGCGTGTGCACGGGAGCCTCCTCCGATCGAGTTGGTGATCCCCTACCCGGCCGCGACGCAACGAAGCCCCGGCCGGGACGGCCGGGGCTCCGTTGCATAGTCAGGTGTTAGTTGGCACTCTCGCCGGCGTAGTCGAACGCCCAGGCCATGCCGTAGGCGTCGTCGCCCATCTCGTCGGAACCAAGACCCATGTAGTCGAACAGACCGGTCAGGTCCGGCGGCTGCACCTCGCCGCCGAGCAGGCGCTGCACGATCGTCTTCTGGTGCACGATCGCATTGCGGTCCTCCCACCAGATGCGCCGGCACGGGTCCGAGCAGAACCAGTACGGGTAGCCGTTGTGCACCAGCTTGTAGCCGGGGCGGGCCGGGAACTTCGCCGACTTCGGCGCGGTGGAGGTCATCAGCGGCAGCTGGCACATGTTGCACTCCCACGGCAGCGCGCCGGGCAGCGTCAGGTCGGGACGGCCGTCGTTGATGTTGTGGATGATGACGTCCCAGTACTCGCCGAACGTCTCCTCCCAGGTCGGGTACTTCTCGCGCAGCCACTCACGCTCGGCCTTGCTCATTCCGCCGCTGGGATTCCAGAACAGCGTCCACCGGTAGAACCAGGTGCCCAGGTGCAGCGAGTGGTGGGCGTAGTCCAGGCCGTCGATGAACTCGTCCCAGAACCACGGCTTGGACAGGCCGAAGTCCTCGAGCGAGGTGATGAACTGCTCGCCGATCCACTCCTCCATGAACTCCTTGTAGGACTGCTCACGACCCTCCAGCGGGGTGTAGTAGTCCATCGAGGGCCCGGTGGCGATCGCGAAGATCCGGCTGGACAGCCAGAACGAGCGGTCGATCATCCACTGCGCCCGCTCCTTGCCGTGCTGGTCGATGAGCACGTCCAGCGTCGGACCGCCCTGCTGGGCGTGGCGGGCCTCGTCGGTCTGGATTGAGCTGATCATGTTCGCGAAGTTGACGTCGCCGGAGTCCAGCGCGTTCGCCGCGAGGGCCACGAACTGCAGGTTGGAGAAGCCGGTTTCGAAGGTGAACGGCAGGCCCAGGGCCACGTCCACAGCCGAGGTGCAGGTGATGAAGCCGTCGAACAACGCACGCGAGGCGATGATCACCCAGTTGTTGGTGTGGTAGCTCTTCACGGCCCAGTCGTAGTGGATGTCCTTGGAGACGAACTCGTGGGCGAACCACAGGTTGATCTGCGCGTGGCGCATCTCGTCCATGGCGCCGAACACGGCCATGTTCCGCCAGCCGCCGGTCAGGCCGAAGCGGGCCATCTTCAGCTCGCCGACCACCGCCAGGTACTCAATCGCGGTCAGCGCGGTGAAGTGCAGCTTCGCGTTGGACTTCCAGCCCTCGGGCAGGTTCTCGTAGATCTCCGAACGCTGCAGGGCCGCCTTGACGGAGTAGGCCGCGGCGTCCTTCTCCCGCTGGGTACCGACGTACTCCGCGTAGGAGTTGCGGTAGTCCTCGCGCCACCCGTGCCAGGCGTTCGGGTCGGTGTTCTCGCCGCCGGCCATCCAGTCGGGGAACACGGTCTGGTGGTCGACGTATTCGAAGTCCCAGTCCGTGAGCCGCGTGATGTCGTGCCATTCCTCGCGCTTGAGGATCGTCACGCCGATCTCCTTAATCGTTGCGATCGTGTCGGTGTGCGGTCGCGATGCCGCCACCCAAAGTTCTGTCTGAGGGCTGTTCTATGGGGCCCGGCAAGCGACGGCAGCGGCACAGTGGGCCGGCGCCGTGGGCTTTTTTCGTCCTACCAGGACGAACAAAGCCCGGGCTTTCTCCCACCTCAGGCTTCTGACCTGCGGGAACACCGCCGAACACGGCGCGAACACGTTCCCGTCAGCGGCCCCCAGAGGACGTGTTCCGGGTCACGAAACCCGGTCAATAGGGCCTTCCGGAGACCCCGCAGGGCCCTGTCTCGTCCTGGCGGGACGAATGCCGCTCAGTACCGGGCACCCACCGGGGCGGGCAGCTCGTCCAACCGCTTGCGCAGGTGATCGGGCAGCACCACGTTCCCCGCGGCGGTGTTCTCCAGCACCCGCTCCCGGCGCCGGGTGCCGGGGATCGGCACGATGGCCGGGGAGGTGGCCAACGTCCAGGCCAGCGCCACCTGCGCGGGCGTGGCCTCCAGCTCCTCGGCCACCGCGCGCACCTCGTCGACCAACCGTTGGTTGCCGGCCAGGGCCTCGGCGGCGAATCGCGGATTGCGGGCCCGGAAGTCGTTGGCCTCGAACTGCTGGTCAGCGCTGATCGCCCCGGTCAGGAAGCCACGGCCGAGCGGGGCGAACGGGATGAGCGTGGCCCCGTTGGCCTCGCACCACTCCAGCACCCCGTTGTGCATCACGTCGCGGGTCCACAGCGAGAACTCCGACTGCACCGAGGACACGGGGTGGACCTCGTGCGCCCGGCTGCACTCCTCGGCGGTGGCCTCGGACAGCCCGATGGCCCGCACCAGGCCGCGCTCCACCAGCTGCGCCATGGCGCCCCAGGTCTCCTCCACCGGGACGTTCGGGTCCACCCGGTGCAGCTGGTACAGATCGATGTGGTCGGTCTGCAGCCGGCGCAGCGATTCCTCCAGCTGCGGCGCGACCTGCTCCGGGCGGCCGTCCTTGGTGAACTCGAAGGTCGTCAGGTCCACGTACATGCCGAGCTTGGTGGCCAGCACGACCTCGTCGCGGCGGCCGGCCAGGGCGCGCCCCACCAGCTCCTCGTTGTGGTGCGGGCCGTAGGCCGGCGCGGTGTCGATGAGCGTGACACCGGCGTCGAGCGCGGCGTGGATCGTGTCGATGGACGCGTTGTCGTCCTTCTGGGACGGGTCGTAGGCCCAGGACATGCTCATGCAGCCGAGGCCGACGGCGCCCACGGTCAGGCCGGAGCGGCCGAGCGGACGGGTCGGGATGCGTGTGGTCATGCCTTCGTTCTACCCTCCAGCGGCACGTTATTGACGGCCAGCAGCACCACGATGCCGCCCGCCACGCAGAACGCACTGTCCGCGACGTTGAACACCGGCCAGTGATGGATGTGCAGGAAGTCCACCACGTGCCCGCGGCCGAAGCCGGGCGCGCGGAAGATCCGGTCGGTGAGGTTGCCCAGCGCGCCGCCCAGCACCAGCCCGAACACCAGCGCCCACCAGGCGCTGCCCAACCGGGACGCATAACGCAGGATCGCCGCGATCACCGCGACGCTGACCAGGCTGAACACAATGGTCATGCCGACGCCCAGACCGAAGGCGGCGCCGGGGTTGCGCACCAGTTCCAGGTCGAACGCGGAGTCGATGATGCTCACCGGATGCGTGCGGTTGGCGAGGGAGTGCACCGCAATCAGCTTGGTGACCAGGTCGATCGCGTAGACCAGGACGGCGGCCACCACCAGCAGCACCAACCGGTTACGACGCAGCGGCGCCGGGGGCGGGGGCGGATCCGCGAGCGGCGCGGTGCTCTCGTCCACGTCGGCCACGGCTCAGCGTCTCACGACTGTTGCAGGGCCAGGCCAACCTGGCGCGCCAGACCGGCCAACACGGTGGCGGTGTCCGCCCGATCGGCGGGCACCCGGACCAGGCGCAGGCCGGGGCCGGGTTTGATCGCGGCCTCGAGTTCGGCCCGGGTGGTCACGGTGACCGCCGGGACGCCGGCCAGGGCGGCATCGGCACACAGGTCGAGGCCGTGCGGGGTGCCGAAAACGCGCTCGAAACCGGGCAACCCGGCCTGCGGCAGGGTGCCGAAGATGCCGCTGCCGTCGTTGTCCACCACCACCAGCACCAGGTCGGGGCGGGGGTCGTCGGGGGCGAGCAGGAGGCCGTTGCGGTCGTAGAGGTAGGTCAGGTCGCCGAGCAGCGCGATGGCCTGCCCGCCATTGCAGACCCGTTGGTGTCCCAACGCCGCGCCGATCGCGGTGGACACCACGCCGTCGATCCCGTTCACCCCGCGGTTGGCCACCACCGTGATGTCCTCGCGGGCGGGCAGCGTCAACTCCACGTCGCGGATCGGCCGGCTGGGACCGCAGACCAACAGGCCGCCCGAGGGCAGGCTCGCGCCGAGCACGGCGGCGACGCCGACCTCGGTCAAGGGGCCGGAGTCGAGTTCGGCGTCCAGCACGGCGGCGGCGGCGCGACCGGCACGCCGCCAGCGGGCCAGCCACTCGGTCTCGGTGTCCGCCACGGAGTCCAGGTTGAGCCACGGCGTCCGCGGCAACACCCGGCAGGCGGTGCGGGTCGGGTCCGGCCAGGCCGGCCTGGGGTCTATCACGATCTGCGTGCCCGCCCGGCCGATCCAGTTCAGCAGCGAGCGGGACAGGGTCGGGCGGCCGACGGTGAAGACGATGTCCGGCGGCGTCTCTGCGAGCGGCCCCTCGGCCAGCAGCAGAGGGTAGCCGGCGATCACGTTGGGTCCCCACCGGGAGTCGCTGGTCGGCTCGGCGAACAGCGGCCAGCCCAAGTGCTCGGCCAGGGCGACGACCCCGGACGGGGTGATCACGCCGTCCCCGGCCACCACCGCACCGCGCTGCGGGATCCGCTCGCCGAGGATCTCCGACACCGGCATCGAGGACGGCTCCACCCGGTCCACCCACACCCAGGCGGCGTCGTCCTCCCGCCCGTCCAGCGGCTCCGGCCAGGACGCGTCGTAATCGGCCCTGTGTCGTCGTCGGGCACCAGCGGCTCGCGGAACGCCAGGTTCAGATGCACCGGCCCGCCCGTCGCCGTGCCCGTGGCCGCGGCCACCGCCCGGCCCACCAGAGAACGCCAGTAGCCGACCTGACCGACCACCGGTTCGGGCACCCCGACCTCGGCGAACAATCGCACCGCCCGGCCGAACAGCCCGACCTGGTCGACGGTCTGACTGGCCCCGGTGCCGCGCAGTTCCGGTGGCCGGTCCGCGGTCAGCACCAGCAGCGGCACGTTGCCCAGGTCGGCCTCCAGCACCGCCGGATGCATGGCCGCCGCCGCGGTGCCCGATGTGCACACCACCGGCACCGGCCGGTTGGACCCGCGGGCGAGGCCGACCGCGAGGTAGGCCGCGGAGCGTTCGTCGATGCGCACATGCAGCCGGATGCGGTCCTCGGCATACAGAGCCAGCGCCAGCGGCGCGGACCGGGAGCCCGGCGCCAGCACCGCCTCGGTGACGCCGCACCGGACCAGCTCGTCGACCAGCACCCGGGCCAGCGCGGTGGACGGGTTCACCGGGTGCTCCCGCACGCCGCCGCGGCGGCACGCACCGCGCCCAATCGTTGCTCCCACATCACCGACACATCGTGAGGGGCGGCCAGCGCAGCCAGCGCGGCGGGGTCCGGAACGGCCCGACGCACCGGGAGATAGCCGTCGACCGCCAGCAACGGCTCCGCGCACACGTCGCGGTCCAGCAACGCGACGGTGGCCAGTCCACATGCATACGGCAGCTCGGGCAGCGCCGCGGCCAACGCCACCCCGGCGGCGATGCCGACCGAGGTCTCCAACGCCGAGGACACCACCACCGGCAACCCGATCGCCTCGATCAACCGCAGCGCCGCGGCGACCCCACCCAGCGGCGCCACCTTGATCACCGCGATGTCCGCGGCGTGCTCGCGGGCCACCCGCAGCGGGTCGGCGGCCCGACGGATGGACTCATCCGCGGCGATCGGCACGTCCACCAACCGGCGCACCCGAGCCAGCTGCTCGACGGTGGCGCACGGTTGCTCGACGTACTGCAGTCCCACCTCGCGGTGCAGCGCGACGATCGCCGCCGCGGCAACCTCGGGGTCGGGCCAGCCGCCATTGGCGTCCACCCGGATCCAGCCCGCGGTGCCCAGGGCGTCGCGGACCGCGGCGACCCGCTCGAGGTCCTCGCGCAGCGTCTGCCCGGCCTCGGCGACCTTGACCTTGGCGGTGTGCGCGCCGGGGTGGGCGGCGATGATCGCGGCCGCGCGGTCCGGCGCACAGGCCGGGATGGTGACGTTGACCGGCACCCGGTCGCGCACCGGTGCGGGCCACCCGACCGTGGCCGCCTCCACCGCGGCCTGCCACCACGGCACGCACGCGGCGATGTCGTAGTCGTCGAACGGCGCGAACTCCGCCCAGCCCGCCGGTCCCTGCAGCAACATCCCGTGCCGGACGTGCAGCCCGCGGAAACGGGTCCGCAGGCCGATCGCATAGGTTCGGGCGTCGAGCATGCCCCCATCCTCGCCGCCCTCGACGGGAGAACCGAACGTGGTCTCGGAGCTGTTCGATCCGGACGCCTGGAAGCCGGTGCAGGGGTTCGACTTCACCGACATCACCTACCACCGGGCGATCGACTCCGGCACCGTGCGCATCGCGTTCCACCGCCCGGAGGTGCGCAACGCGTTCCGACCGCACACCGTCGACGAGCTGTACCGGGCGTTGGACCACGCCCGGATGAGCAGCGACGTCGGCTGCGTGCTGCTCACCGGCAATGGACCCTCGCCGCGGGACGGAGTGTGGGCCTTCTGCTCCGGCGGTGACCAACGGATTCGCGGGCGCACCGGCTACCAGTACGCCGACGGCGAGACCGCGGACACCGTCGACCCGGCGCGGGCCGGGCGGCTGCACATTCTGGAGTGCCAGCGGCTGATCCGGTTCATGCCCAAGGTGGTCATCGCGGTGATTCCCGGCTGGGCGGCCGGCGGCGGGCACTCCCTGTACGTGGTCGCCGACCTCGCCTTGGCCTCGGCCGAACATGCCCGGTTCAAGCAGACCGACGCGGACGTGGGCAGCTTCGACGGCGGCTACGGCTCGGCATACCTGGCCCGCCAGGTCGGCCAGAAATTCGCCCGGGAGATCTTCTTCCTGGGCCAGGAGTACTCCGCCGAGGACGCGTTGCGGATGGGCGCGGTGAACAAGGTTGTGCCGCACGCCGAGCTGGAGGTCGAGGCACTGCGCTGGGCGCGCATCATCAACGCCAAGAGCCCTACCGCCCAGCGGATGCTCAAGTACTCGTTCAACCTCATCGACGACGGGCTGGTCGGCCAGCAGATCTTCGCCGGGGAGGCCACCCGGCTGGCATACATGACCGACGAGGCCGTGGAGGGCCGCGACTCGTTCCTGGAGAAGCGGGCGCCGGACTGGTCGCGCTACCCCTGGTATTTCTGAGCCGGTGGACACCCGCGACCTGCTCCCGGTGGTCGTCGACGCCTCCGCCGCCGACCCCGTGCCGGGTCTGCACGCGGCCCTGACCGGTGCCGGTCCGGCGCTGCTGCCGGTGCCCGCGGATGCGCACGGCGAAGCCATGGCCGCGCAGCTGATGAGCAGCTGCGGCGGGGTGGTGCCCGCGGACACCGCGGTGGTGGTGCCCACGTCGGGTTCCACCGGCGAGCCGAAGGGCGTCCGCATCGGCGCGGCCGCGCTGGAGTACTCCGCCACCGCGACGCACGCCGCGCTGGGCGGCCCCGGCCAGTGGCTGCTGGCCATGTCGCCGGCCCGGATCGCCGGACTCACGGTGCTGGTGCGCGCCCGGGCGGCCGGCGTCGCACCGGTGGCGCTGAACTCACTCGGTGGCTTCCGGGCCGACGCGTTCGCCGACGCGTTGGCCGCGATGGACCCGGCCGTGCGCCGCTACACCGCGCTGGTGCCCACCCAGTTGATCCGGCTGCTGGACGCCGGCGTCGCCTTGGGGGGGTTGGACGCGATCCTGCTCGGCGGCGGCCCGATCCCGGTCGGGCTGCCGGAACGGGCCGCCGCGGCCGGCGTGCGGGTGGTGCGCACCTACGGGATGACCGAGACCTGCGGCGGCTGCGTCTACGACGGCCTGCCGCTGCGTGGCGTGCGGATGATGATCGGCGTGGGCGGGTTGATCCGGATCACCGGCCCGCTACTGGCCCGCGGCTACCTGAGCGCCGACCCGCAGTCCGGGTTCAACGGCGCGTGGTTCACCAGCTCCGACCTCGGCCACATCGACGGCGCCGGGGTGCTGCACGTGCACGGTCGCGCGGATGACGTGGTGATCAGCGGTGGGGTGAACGTCGCCGCGCAGGCCGTCGAGGCGGTGTTGGCCGGTGACCCGGCGGTGACCGAGGCCGTGGTGGTGGGCCGGGCGGATCCGGAGTGGGGTCAGCGCGTGGTCGCCGTGCTCACCGTCACCGGCCAGGGCCCGGACACCACTGCCCTGCGCGCCGCGGTCACCGCCCGACTGGGGGCACCCCATGCCCCGCGGGAGTTCGTGGTGCTCGACACGCTCCCCCGGCTGCCGTCGGGCAAGGTGGACCGGGCCGCCCTGCGCACCCTGGTGAGGGGCGCCGAGTCCTAGGTCCGGTCTCAGGTCGTGCTGACGATCAGCACGTCACAGCTCGCCTTGTGGGCAACGTCGTTCGGCACACTGCCGAGCACCCGGCGGGCGCCCTTCATGCCCTTGTTGCCGACCACGATCAACTCGGCGTGCGCCGACTTGGCCGCCTCCAGCAGGGCCGTCACCGGGTGCCCGTCGATGACGTGGCCGGTGGCCTTGACCCCGCCCGCGGCAAGCTCGGTGACCAGGGCCTCGAGCATGCCCACCAGGCCGGTGCGCAACTCGGCATCCCACTCGCCGCCGTGCACGCCGGCGAAGGCACCCTCGGCACCGGCAATCACGCCCGCGCCGGCCGGTCGGTGCGCGGTGACCACGTGCAGGTGAGCGCCCAGCCCGGCGGCGATCGCCGCGGCCCGCTGCACGGCCCGGGTGGCCGTGGCCGACCCGTCGGTACCCACCACGATCGAGGTGTACATCCGAATCCCTCCAGTTGTCTTCAGTGCTGGGCCGCCCTGGAACGCCGCGCTCTGTCGCCCTGGGGAACACTGACACCATGGCGACGCCCGGGCAATGGCTGGCCGGTGCCCGACCGCGCACCCTGCCGGCCGCGGTGGCCCCGGTCGCGGTGGGCACCGGGGCGGCAGTCGAGGCCCACGGAGCCGTGTGGTGGAAGGCGCTGCTGGCGCTGGTCGTCTCGCTGGCCATGCAGGTCGGGGTGAACTACGCCAACGACTATTCCGACGGGGTGCGCGGCACCGATGAGGTACGGGTCGGCCCGGCTCGGTTGGTGGGCGGCAAGCTCGCCACGCCGGCGCAGGTGAAGGCCGCCGCGTTCGCCTCGTTCGGGGTCGGCGGGATCGCCGGGCTGGTGCTGGCGGCGACCAGTTCCTGGTGGCTGTTACTGGTGGGCATCGCCGCGGTGGCCGCGGCCTGGGGCTACACCGGGGGGCAGCGGCCCTACGGCTACCGGGCCTTGGGCGAGCTCTCGGTGTTCGTGTTCTTCGGGTTGGTCGCGGTGCTCGGCACCACCTACGCGCAGGTCGAGGATCTGTCCGCGTTGTCGGTGGTGGTGGCGATCCCGGTGGGCATGCTCGCCTGCGCGTTGCTGGTGGTGAACAACCTGCGCGACGCGCCGGGCGACGCGGTCGCCGGCAAGCGCACCTTGGCCGTGGTGCTCGGTGACCGACGGACCCGCACGTTGTTCGTGGCCCTGCTGCTGGTGCCGTTCGCGGTGATCCTGGCGCTGGTACCGGCCCACCCGTGGGTGGCGCTGGCGCTGCTGGCGCTACCCGCAGCACGCCCGCCGGTGAGAACGGTCACCGGCGGGGCGCGCAATCGCGATCTGATCCCGGCGCTGGCCGGGACGGCGCGGGCACAGCTCAGTTACGGGCTGCTGCTCGCGCTGGCGCTGTCTTTCTCCAGCTGAGGGTCAGCCGTTGCCCGGCTGCGAGGGGTCCGTGGTGTCGGTGGTGGTGGTGGTGGCGTCGTCGGAGTTCGAGTGCACCGAGTGATCGGTGTCCCGCGGCTCGAACCGGTCGCCACTGTGCTTGGCTACCGGCGGCTTGCTGACCGGCGGCGCCGGGGGCGCGGCCGGGGCGGCCGGGGCGGCGGGAGCGACCGGAGCGGCCGGCTCGGACACCGGCTGCTGCGGGTGGGCCGGGGCGGGTGCCGCGGGGTTGTCCGCACCGTAGTCAGGGTTCGACGGGTCCTGCGCCGGTGCCTGCGGTCCGGAGTTGGCCGGGTCGGCCGGGTCGGCCGGGTCCTGGCTCACCGCAGGGCCGGTCGGGGCGGCCGGAGCCGCGGGAGCGGCCGGCGCGGCACCGGTGAACGTGGCCCCACCGGTCGAATTGGCGGGCGCGCTCGGGTGGTGCGAGGAATGCGAACTGTGCGAGCTGTGGTGCGAGGTCTGGGACCGGGAATCGTGCTGGTCCGGGCTCGCGGGCCGGGTCGGCCTGCTCGGCTCGACGTGCACCGAGGGCGCCGACGGACGCGTCGGGGCGTTGGTCACGTGCTTGGGCGTGGCCGCGTGTTGCGCGGGCGCGGCCGGGGCCACGGCAGCCGGGTCGGCGGCGGTGGTGGACTTGGCGGCCTCCGCGGCCGCAGCCTGCGCAGCGGCCGCCTGCTGGGCCTCCGCCTGCTGAGCCTCCGCCTGCTGGGCATCCGCCTGCTGAGCCGAGGCCTGCTGGGCAGCCGCAGCTTCGGCGGCCTGCGCGGCCTCGGAATCGGTCTGGCTGACCACCGCGGGCTGCTGGGCCGACTGGGCACCCTGCGCGGGCACGCTGACCGACGGCGCGTCGGCGGTCACGTTGTTCAGGTCACCGGTGTGCATGGACGGCGCGGTCAGCGCTGCGACCAGCGCGAACGCCGGGACACTGGCACCGGCCACGATGCCGACCACGGTCAGCGCCGTGCGCCGACGGGCCAGGAAGGCCGCGCCCACGGCACGCTTGGGTACCCGGTAGGCGGTCGCCGCGGTGGCCTGCGTGGGGATCTGCACGGCCGGCGTGCTGCCGTCCGGCGCGGACATCCCCCGGGCCTCGTAGTAGTGCGGCTCGGCAGCGGCCCAACTCGACCCACGCCGGTAGCCCATCTCGCGGCGCCGCTTGAGGCTGCGCATCGATCCGCGAACCGCCTGAGCCCAGAGATTGAGCTCGGGCATCATCCGCGAACTCGGTCCGTTACCACCCACGACGTCCCCCTATGACGTTCGACCGGCATTCCTGCCCGGCTCGGCCGGGCGGCCCACCTCCAAGGCACGCTAACTCGCGCACTTCGGGCGTGTGGCCACAATGCAGAATTCGCCCCGAACCGGTGAAAGGGGAATTACATTGCGCCGTTCGGTTTACTGCTCGGGCGCAGGCTTCGGAGTTTCGACGGCGTCCAGTGTCGCGTCCTCGCGGGCCGCGGAGGCGTCCAGCCGCGCATTGAGCCGACCCACCCGGCCGGCCAGTGACCTGGCCATTTGTTCGCGCGGCCCGGATAACAGGACATAACTGAGCACACCGGACACCAGGGTGGCGACCATAATCACCACGAAGAAATTCACCCCGCGCAGGGTGACGGTGGCCAACGCCAGCGTGGCCAGAAATATCCCGAGCCGGCGGATCGAGTAGGACGCGGCGGGAGGCAACTGCACGCGGTCCAGTGAAGCACGGCGGCCGGGCCCGAGCCGGCGCCGGGGCGGTGCATCGCCGGATACGCGCCGGATACGCCGTCCGCGGGGACTACTCTGGATGTCTGCGCCGGGCGGGGGAGAACGACCGAGGAAGGGGTGGCATGGCCGTACTGCTGCTCCTCGGCGTGGTCGTGATGGTGTGGGCCCTGGTCGAGGTCGCGCAGGCCGACCCCAAGTACGTCCGCCACCTGCCGCGGCCGGTGTGGGTGTTACTGATCGCGCTGGTCTTCGCATTCGGCCCGTTGGCGTGGTTCTGGCTGGGTCGGCCCAAGGTCGTTGCCCCGGCGCCGGAGCGGCGACGGCCCGCCAAGGTCCCCATCGCCGCCCCCGACGACGACCCCGAGTTCATGCGGCACATCGAGGCCCACCTCGACCTGCAGCGTCGACTACGCGGCGAACCCGGACCGGGCCAAGACACCGACGGCGAGCAGACCGCCCGGGACTGAGGACTCACGTCCCCGCGTAGCTGTGCAACCCAGTTACGACCAGATTGATCACGAAGTAGTTGAACAGGAAGCAGCCGAAGCCGGTCAGCGCGATCGCCGCGGCGCGACGTCCCTTCCAGCCCGCGGTGGCCCGCGCGTGCAGGTACGCGGCGTAGACCACCCAGGTGATAAATGCCCAGGTCTCCTTGGGGTCCCAGCCCCAGTACCGGCCCCAGGCGCTCTCCGCCCAGATCGCGCCGGCGATCACCGCGAACGTCCACAGCGGGAACACGAACGCGTGCACCCGGTAGGCCAGCCGGTCCAACGTCGCGGCGCTGGGCAACCGTTCGGTGAAGCCCCCGACCACGGCCCGCCGTTCGGCGCGCTCGACAATCAGGTACAGCACGCTGACCGCCGCACCCACGGTGAACACCCCGGCCGAGGTAACCGCGGCGATCACGTGGATCACCAGCCAGTAGGACTGCAGTGCGGGCTGCAGTTGCTCGGCGTCGGTGTAGAGCACCGTGACCGCCAGGCCCATGGTGAGCAGCACCGGGGTGATCACGAAGACGCCCAGCCACCGGATGTCGTAGATCCGGGTGAGCACCAAGAACGCCCCGACGGCGGCCAATGCCGCAGCCGTGGAGAACTCGTACATGTTCCCCCACGGCACGCGGTGTACCGCGAGGCCGCGACAGAGCACACCGGTGAAATGCAGCAGGAAGGCCAGCGTGGTCAGGGACAGCCCGATACGCCCGAACCGGTCCGCTCGCTCGTCGGTGGGTCGAACGATCGCGGGCGGGCCGGCGGGGGGAACCGCAGCGTCAAGTCCGCGTGCTCCGACCCCGACCAACTCGGCGGCGGGCACGGCAGCCGCAGCCGGGGTCGTGGCGAAGCGTCGGGAATCGAAGGCCCACTCCGCGCACAGCGCGAGCATCGCCAGGGCATAAACCGCGATCGAGAAGTGGACGAACCGGTCGCTGTAGTGCGCCAGTTGGTGGTGCACGGGCACGGGCTACTCCTCGCTCGCGCGCTTATTGATGGTGCTTCCGGCAGGCGGGCCCGCGCGTAAGGCGTCCAGTACCCCGCCAACGTCCGCCGCCAGATCCGGACCGTCACTGCGGGCCAGCGCACCGACGTCGACCACGGTACGCCCGGCCCCATCCGGGGTCGCGCGCACCCACAACCGACGCGGACGCACGAACAGCGAACCGAGCAGGCCGAGGATGGCCAACGCCGCGCCGAGCAGGGTCAACTCGCGGCCGGGGTCGTCGGTCAGGTTCAGCACCACCCACTGTCGGTAGCCGTCGAAGGTGAGGGTGCCCAGCCCGCGGGGCAGCGTCATGGTCTCCCCGATGGCCAGTGCGGCGGTGGTGGCCGGGGCGCTGGTGTCCAGGGTCACCCGCACCTGGGTCATGTGCTGGGTGTTCAGTCGGTACACCGACTGCGGCACGCCGTCGTCCAGGCCGAGGTCACCGCTCCAGGCATTGAGCACCAGCCGTGGGTTGGTCGCCGCCGGGAACAAGGAGAACAATCCGCGCACGGTGTCCCGCGCGGCGGTGGGCAAGAAGAAGCCCTGGAAGCCCAGTTGCGCGGGTTGGGCGTCGGGCACCTTGACCACGCCGCGCGAGGCCAGCCCGACCGGGTCCATCGGCAGGAACGGCACCGGACCGGTGAACACCGTGGTGCCCTTGCCGTCCCGCACGGTGACCAGCGGGGCGTAACCGTGCGGGCCCAGATAGACCTTGGTGTCCCCGGCGTGCAGCGGATGGTTGACCTTGACCACCTTTTGTTCGCTGGGTTTGCCCGGCGCCGGGGTGTAGTCGATGACCGCAGAGAACGCCCGAGCGGCGCCGATCTGTTGGCCGTCGGCCTGGTAGGTGGCGTTGAACCGGTCCAGCGTGAGGGCGAACGGGGCCAGGTGATCCAGGTCGTAGCGAGGTCCGGCCCGCAGGTTGTCGTACTGGGTGACGGTGTTCGCGAAACCCTCGCCCTCGACCACCAACGTGCTGCCCTTGAACCCGTAGAGGTGCCCGTAGGCGATACCGACCAGCACCACCACCAGGGAGAGGTGGAAGACCAGGTTGCCGGTGTCGCGCAGGTAGCCGCGTTCCGCACACACCGTGCCGTCGGGGTGCCGGTCCACCCGGAACCGCCTGCGGCGCAGCGAGGTCACACACGCGTCGAGTGCCTGATCAACCGTCAGATCGCTGTCCACGCGGGCGTTCTCCGGCAACCGGTCCAGGTGCCGGGGTGCGACCGGTGGCCGGGCGCGGATCGAGGAGAGGTACACCTTCGACCGCGGCACCACGCAGCCGACCAGCGAGATCATCAGCAGCAGGTAGATCGCGGAGAACCACGGGGAGGAGAAGACCTCGAACAGGGATGCCCGGTCGTACCACCGGGACAGATCGGGGTGGTGGGCGCGGAACTGGCTCACCGTGACCGGGTCCACCGCTGATTGCGGGATCAGCGAACCGGGGATGGCCGCGACCGCGAGCAGGAACAGCAGGATCAGCGCGGTGCGCATCGAGGTGAGCTGACGCCAGGCCCAGCGCGCGGTCCCCACCGGGCCCAGCGGCGGGGGTAGCGCCGCCGGCTCGTCGGAGATCCGGGTGTCGACGGCCATCGTGCTCAGATCGCCGTCTCGAAGCCGGAGCTCCAGATACGTAGGTGCACGGACAGGGACTCCCAGACGCCGGTGAGCAGCAGCACGCCGAGCACGCAGAGCATGGCGCCACCGGTCTGCATGACCACCCGGTGGTGCGCGCGCACCCAGCCGATCGCACCCAGCGCCCGGCGCAGGCCCAGCGCCACCGCGATGAACGGCAGGCCCAGCCCGAGGCTGTAGATGAAGGTGAGCAACGCCCCGCGGCCCGCGCTGGCCGAGTCGAAGGCCAGGGCCTGCACGGCGCCGAGGGTCGGTCCGATGCACGGCGACCAGCCCACGCCGAACAGCACCCCGAGCACCGGCGCGGCCCACAGGCCGGCCGTCGGCGCCCGGTGCAACAACCGGAACTCCCGCCCGGTGCCCGGCAGCAGCCCGAGGAAGCTCAGCCCGAGCAGGATGGTGATCACCCCGAGCACCCGGTCCACCGCGTCGGTGTGCTCGACCAGGTGCGAACCGACGTAGCCGAACGCCGCACCGAACGAGACGAACACCGCGGCGAAGCCGAGCACGAACAAGGTGGTGCCGGCCAGCACGCGACCGCGCCCGCGGGCGCCGAGATCCGCCCCGGCCAGGCCGGTCACGTAGGACAGATAGCCGGGCACCAAGGGCAGCACGCACGGGGAGAGGAAGGACACCAGCCCGGCCAGCAGCGCCACCGGCATCGCCACCAGCAGCGAGCCGGAGGTGATCTGCCGGGACAGCGTCCCCGAGGTGTCCGCCGCGAACATCAGGCGCCCGGTGGTCCGGCTTTACGCGGTACCAGGTCGGCGGCCGGTTCGCGGTAGGTCAGCGAACGGATCCGGTCGCCCTCAAAACGGATCGTGGTGACGCTGGCCAGATTGCACTGCCGCTTGCGCGGGTCGTGCCACAGACGTCGGCCTTCCACCTTG
>Ga0137412_10000103_pt1 | contig 48695 bp, 32 predicted proteins | sample CZODoug2_1_16fun_FD_122160 | JGI IMG/M metagenome (GOLD analysis project Ga0137412, IMG submission 122160) | Vadose zone soil fungal communities from Angelo Coast Range Reserve, California, USA - CZODoug2_1_16fungal (Hybrid Assembly) | ecosystem: Environmental > Terrestrial > Soil > Vadose zone...
TGGGCACCCGGATCGCGCTGATCAACAGCCAGCCGGGTGCCTCGGTCATCGAGCACGCCCCGGTGCCTCGGTGGGGCTGGGGCCAAACGCCACCGTTCGACCCACAGCCCTGGGACGACCCGGATGCCGCCGAGCGCGGCCGCCGCCGCTACGCCGAAGAACACCCCGCCGAACCGCCCACCGCCGAACCGCGCGCCATCGAACCGCACGCGACCCTGAGGTAGCCCGGAGGATCCAGATGCGCATCATCGCCTACGACCGTTTCAAGCCCGGCGTCACCATGCAGACCATCACCCCGTACCTGGACGAGGAGGTGGCCAACGTGTGGCGGCTGTGGAAGGCAGGGATCGTGCGGGAGAACTACGCCCGCGCCGACGAAGCTGGCGTGGTCATCGTCTTCGAGCTGGACAGCGTGGCCGAGGCCCGGCGCTACCTCGACGACTTCCCGCTGACCAGGGCCGGGCTCCTGGAGTGGTTCCTCATCCCGCTCACCGCGCCGCTGCCGATCGAGAGCCTGTTCCGCGCCGAGATCGATATCGCCGAACCCTACGATCGCACCTCCGTGGGTGTGCGCTAACGGAGAAGGCCCTCGGGCTCGCCCTCAGTCGACGACGTCGTTCGGGGCAGAGTGCGCACAGACCTCGAGTTCCATGCCGTCCGGATCACGGAAGAAGAGCGACCATTCGCCGCCGAGGCGCTGGATCTCGCCGATCTCCGCGCCGGCCGCCACCATCCGCTCGCGCAGCCCTTCTAGCGTGGCGCGCGAGTCGACGGCGATGCCGAAGTGGTCGATCGGGCCTCGACCGCCCATGGTGCCGCGCTGTCCTACGATCGAGTCCTCAGCCATCTCGAAGACGTTGAGGGCGGCGCCCCCGCCGAGGTCGATGATGGCCATCCGCGGGTGGTCGTCGGTCGCGGCCATCTCGAAGGTCACCTTGCCATCGAACGCGTCGAGATAGAACTGCTTCAGCCGATCAAGGTCGGCGGTGCAAGTGGCTACGTGATTGAACCCGAGCGTGACAGGCATGGGCCGAGCATGGCAGCCAAGCTGAGTCGGCGGTAGCGCTTTAGGTGCGCGGTCAGCAGGCCGCGGCCGACTACGTGCGCTACGTCCTTGCGGCCTACCCCGATCTGAGGTGGGAGGTCACCGCACCGCCGATGTTCTCTGACGAGGTGGACCCACCCGGGATCGAGGGCACCTGATCGGGCTGGACCGCGCGCCTGCGTATCGTCACGAGGCAGTAGTGCGCGATAACGTTGTACCGTGCGGTCAACTTGCCCGAGATGGATGCGGCATCGGTGATGACGGCGTCCACTTATGAGATCAACCGTGCGCGGGTGATCATGGTCGCGGCGGACCTTTTCGCGCGCAATGGTTACCACGGCACCGGCGTAGCGGAACTGTGTCGTGCAGTTGGCCTCGGTCGTGGTGCGCTCTATCACTACATTGACAGCAAGGAGGCGGTACTTTACGCAATCAGTAAAGACCAGGTCGACGGGATGAACAGTTTTGCGGATGATTTGTTCAATCGCGGGTTGGAGCCACTGGAGCTGATCCGGCAGCTGGCCCGGGGTTTGTTGTGCAACATCGCGGAGCATCGCGCCGAATGGGCAGTGTTCTTCCGGGATTACGGTGCCTTGACGGGCGAGCGGAGAGACCGCGTGATCGCCGCCCGCGAGCGGTACGAGAGCTACTGGCGGCAGGCTCTTGACACCGGCGTACGGAGCGGCGTTCTGCGCCCTACGCCGAGGCCGCTCCTGAAAGGGATCCTCGGCATGTTCAACTACACCTATCTCTGGTTTGGTCCGGACGAGGAACTGACCCCTGACGAGCTCGCGGACATCTTCCTGGACGCCCTGTTCAACGGCATTTTACCGATCGGTCAGTATAATCGAAATGCCAGATAATCATTAGTGGCGCTCCGGCGTGAGCCGCTCTCGCCGCCTCGGGGACCAGGTCGGCCAGACACCACGGCCAGAGGTCCCAGGGCCCGATCGTTCCGGCCGCGCTACCTGGATCGGGCGGCCGGGGCTCCTGCACAGCTGGCAAGCGGGGCTCCTCGCAGCGTCGTAGCCGCAAGCCCACCGGCAGGGCCGCACGCAGATAGTCCCCGACCAGGTGTCGGTAGGTGCTCAGCCGTCCGGGCTGCCCGTCTGGCCCTCGCACCGTGGGTATCGAGCCCCGGGCGACCGCTTCGGGGTGCATATCGGTGATCACCAGGTGGCCGCCCGTGCGAAGCACCCTGGCGAACTCCGCCATGACCGGCTCGAGTGCGGGGACGTGTGTCAGCGCGAGACCGCAGACGACCAGGTCCACCTCGTCGTCGGCAACTGGCAGCCGGCGCAGGTCGCCGAGTCGGAAGTCGCCGTGCGGTACCCGCACACGGGCGTGCGCGAGCATGTCCGGCGAGCTGTCCACTCCGACGATCCGGTGGCCGCCCTCGGCAAGGGCCGCCGCGTATCGACCTGTGCCGCAGGCGGCATCCAACGCAACGCCTACCGGCAGCGTCGCAATGATCTCCTTGACCACCGGTTCGTCGAAGTCGAACGCGGTATTGCGGGCCTTGTCATACGTTCTGGACCAGACGCGGTAACCCTCGACGCTGTCCACCCGAGCGACTTCCACCGCGGCGTCGGCCAGTGACCTGTCGTCGAGCAACCGACGGATCTCCGCGATGCGCGAGTCGACGAACGCGCGGTCGTGCTCCCCGGTGAATGAACGCAGCAGGGCGACGCCCTCCAGGCCGAGCACATAGGCCAGTGGATGCTCGTAGATCACGGCCGCGACGCTATCGGCGCACACCCCGAGGTAGCCACCGACTTCTCGTCGCCCGCCCGCCCGATGCGCTCTGTAGTCGCGTGAGTACTCTCTGCAATAACATCCTCTCCGGGAGGCTTGATGCGCGCGCTGCTCGGGTTTTCTGTTCTGGTCGCTATGGGGCTTGCCGGATGCGGGGCATCCCCGCCAGCCACGCCCTCGGTCAAGCCGGTGAAGCAGGTGGCGGCCGCTCCGACCGGCCCCAGTTGTCAGTCCGACCAACTGTCCGCGCGGCTGGGTCCTCGGACGGACCTGGGGCACGGGCAGGGCAGCCTACCGCTCATCTTTACCAACACATCGCGGCAGCCGTGTTTGCTGCGTGGCGCACCTGCCGTGGTCCTCCGGGGGCCGGCGAACCCGAACGGCACCGAGTACGCACTCTTCCACCCGATCGATACGGGGCGCGGGCTGGTGCTGGCACCGGGGACGAGTGGGGTCGCGCGGCTGGTGGTGCAGTCCGATGTGGACGGCACGCTCGGCAGCAACGGCTCGAGCAACTGGATCCCCACGCGGCTGGAGGCCGTCCCACCAGGGCATGGTGCGCATGCCTCGCTGAGCACTCCCTGGCCCGCCGGCATGACGGTGCTGCGCCAGGATGGCGCGCCCCGTCCGGACTCTTGGATCGAAGGGGTCAAGGCCGACCCGGCTGTGACCAGCTGAGCGACATGAAGGGGTCGCGGCTGGGCGTCTCGGTCGTGGTCTTGGCGTCGCTGGCCGGCGGCTTGTGGTTCGGCTTGGCTGGCCGCCGAGATGTGTCGGTGCAGTACACCCCCAGCGTGGTCCCGGTCAACCCGAGTCCGACGCCCGGTCGGTCGATCGACCTGACGGGTTGGAAGCTGGTATTGCCCGAGGCCGGCCCGAACGGCGACGCCGCGAGCATCACTCCAGCCACGGTCTTTCCACCCTGGCTGGTCGGACAACCTGACGGCACCCTCCGGTTCTGGGCGCCGGTGTGTGGGGCCAGCACCCCGAACTCTGAGCATCCGCGCACCGAGTTGAACAGCCTCACGAACTTCACCGCGGGCACCAGCGGCCGGCGGACGCTCGCCGGGTCGGTCGCGGTGTGGCAGGTTCCCGCCGCTGGCGGAGAGGTCATCATCGGGCAGATCCACGGTGCGGAGAACATCAGCGCTGTGCCGTTTGTGATGCTGCGCTACGGCGCCGGCCAGGTATGGGTGGTGCTGAAAAAGGGGCTGGGCGGGTCAGGCTCGGACAAGTTTCCGCTGCTCGGAGGTGTCCCGCTGGGCGGGTGGTTCAACTACTTGATCAGCGACAACGGGGACGGGACACTCACCGTGGCAGCCTCGCGCGGGGTGGACAGCCCGCGCGTCACCATCCCCATACCCGCGCCATTCCTCGGCGCGACGGTCCGGTTCCAGGCGGGCGCCTACCAACAGGGCGACGCCTACGTCGGCGGGTGCGGCGGTAATGACGGCGCGCTGGTCACCTTCGCCGCCCTGCAACAAACTCCCGACGCCCGCTGAGCGTCGATCCCTTGACCTCAAGTCCACTTGAGGGCGAACGATGAACCCGGGGAACCCAGGGACATCGGGGAGAAGATGACCAGCACCGTCCGGTGGTTGCTACCGGTGATCTTGCTGGTGGTTGGCAACTTCATGGCCGTGTTGGACGTGACCATCGTGAACGTGGCTATCCCGGCCATCCAGAAGGACTTCGGCGGCTCACTGGACGACGTGCTGTGGATCGCGACGGCATACACGCTCATGTTGGGCGTCGTCGTGCCGTTGAGCAGCTGGTTGGGGGAACGGTTCGGACTCACCCTTGTCTACGTCCTGTCGCTGGCCGGGTTCGCGGTCGGCTCGGCGCTGTGCGGTGTCGCGGGCAACCTGGGCACGCTGATCGCGTTCCGGGTGCTGCAGGCCATCCCCGGCGGGGTGATGCCGGTGGTGGCGATGACGCTGGTCTACCGGATAGTGCCGAGGGAGAAGCTCGGCGTCGCGATGGGTGTGTTCGGCCTTGGCATCATCCTCGGCCCCGCCGCCGGCCCGGTGCTGGGCGGCTACTTCGTGCAGTACATGGACTGGCGGCTGGTGTTCTACGTGAACGTGCCGATTGGCGTGCTCGGCGCGATCGCGGCGTACCTGTTGCTGCCGAGGGGCCCGGGCTCCCTCGGCCGGAAGTTCGACGTGCCTGGGTTCCTCTGTGTCGGGGTCGGTCTGTTCGCGGTACTGCTGGCCGCGTCGGAGGGCAGCAATTGGGGCTGGGACGGCTACCGCGTCCGGATGCTCTTCGTGGGCGGGCTGCTGTGCCTCGCGCTGTTCGTGGTGATCGAGCTGGATGTCGAGCAACCGTTGCTGGACCTGCGTGCGTTCGCCGTATGGCCGTTCACCTCGTCGCTGCTGATGCTCACCGCACTGCAGATCAACCTGCTCGCGCTGTCGTTCTTCATCCCGACCTTCCTGCAGCAGGGGCAGGGCAAGCAGGCCTTCGACGCCGGCGTCCTGATGCTTCCGGCGGCACTGGTGACCGGGGTGTGCATGCCGATGGTCGGCCGGCTCTACGACCGGGTCGGGCCACGCTGGCTGGGCGTGTCCGGCCTGCTCATCTCCGGGTACGGCACCTACCTGATGTGTCGGATCACCCCGGAGATGACCAGCTCGGCGGTGATCTTCTGGACCTGTGTGCGCGGCGTCGGCCTCGGGCTGTCCATCATGCCGATCATGACGGCGGGCCTCGCGGCGCTGCCCACCGCGCAGACAAACGCGGGCAGCGCGCTGAGCAACGTCGCCAGGCAGTGTGGCGGCGCGCTCGGGCTCGCTGTGCTCTCCGCCGTGTCGACCAGCCAACAGGCGCAGCTACTGGCCGATCGAGGCGCGCTCATCCCGGCCAGCACCCAGCCACCCACCACGGCCGGCTCAATATCGCCACGGGTGTTCGCCTCGATGTACGGCAAGTACCAGTACCTGTCCAGCCAGGTGCTGGCCAGCTCGTATGCCAACTTGTTCCTGGTGATAGCGCTGCTGACCGCCGCTTGCGTAGGTCTGGCGCTCTTCCTGCGAGCTCCCACGAACACGTCCAGCTCCGCGAAGTCAGCCGACGCGGCCGCGCACTGACGGTCGGGGATCTCGTCCAGCGCGGGCAGACTGAGGGCCAGCTGGTCGTGGGAGGCGGTGTGTCGGAGATATTCGGTCATCTGGCGTCGTTGTTGGATCGGTACGGCTACTTCGCGGTGATCGGTATCGTGGGAGTCGAAAGCTTCGGCATCCCCGCGCCGGGCCAGGCGATCATGATCGCGGCCGCGGTGTATGCCGGCACCGGACATCTCAACGTCGTTGGTGTCGCGGCGGCGGCATTCCTGGCCGCCACGGTCGGCGACAACATCGCCTATCTGATCGGCCGTTTCGGCGGCCGCCGGCTGGTGCACAGGTACGGGCGCTACGTCCTGCTCACCGAGAAACGTGTCGGGCGGGTCGAGCGGGTCTTCACCCGGCATGGCACCAAACTTGTGGTATTCGCCCGGTTCGTTGACGGCCTGCGCCAGTTCAACGGGCTGGTTGCCGGCATGGCCGGCATGCACTGGGCGCGTTTCCTCGTGTTCAACGCCCTGGGCGCGGCGCTCTGGGTCGGCGTATGGGTGTCCGTCGGGCGCCTGGCCGGGCGGCATATCGGGGAGGTCTACGAGCAGTTCCGCCGATATCAGCCCTACCTGCTGCTTGCGCTCGGGGCAGTCGTGATCGGGTTGATCCTCCGGCACTGGTTTCGACGTCGGCGGGCGGCGAGCGAGCCGAAAACCTAGCGACCAGGCACGCGGTGAGGACGCCCCGCACGTTCGCACAGCCTCCCCAGCCTGCTCACACAGCCCGCGGCATGTTCACACAGCTGCCCAACGCGCTGTGTCGAGCCACGCGCGCTGTGCGAGCAGCGGAGAGCGGCGGACGCCAGGACATTTTGCCGTCAGCTAACCTGCCGCGACTTTTCCGCTAACCCGGAATTCCTAGCGTTGGTTGCATGCTCCATGGAGCTTGCCGTTAGGACCTTGTGAGCCTGGATCTGACCAGGTGAGCCGCCTGCGAAATGCCCGGAACCGCAAGCGCGTCCGACGTGAAGCCCGCCGTCGGCACGCCACCCAGAGATCGACTCTCCCTGCCGTTGAAGGGAACATTGATGCTGCTGACCACGCGTTCGGACACCGGGATCTACCAGCGCCGGGAGTCGGTGGTCCGTAGTTATTGCCGGGGCTTCGACGCTGTGCTGAGTACTGGCAAGGGGAGTGTGGTCCGCGATGTCGAGGGCCGGGAGTATCTGGACTTCCTGGCCGGAGCCGGCGCGTTGAACTACGGCCACAACGACCCGGACCTGAAGGCCGCCTTGCTCGACTACGTTGCCGGGGACGGCATCGCGCACGGGCTCGACCTGTACACCGAGGCCAAGGGCGCATTCCTGGACACATTCTGCGAGCTCGTCCTCGACCCTCGCGGCATGGACCACCGGGTGCAGTTCACCGGGCCGACCGGCACGAACGCGGTCGAGGCCGCGCTGAAGCTGGCCCGCAAGGTAACCGGCCGCACCAACGTCATCGCGTTCACCAACGGCTTCCACGGGGTGTCCGCCGGCGCGCTGGCCGCGACCGGTAACAGCGTCCACCGGATCGCCCCGATGATCCCGCTGCCGGGCGTCTCGCGGCTGCCCTTCGACGCCTACCACGGGCACCTAGACACAGCGGAGCTGCTGGCCGCCATGTTGTCCGATCCGGCCAGCGGCATCGACCCGCCGGCGGCGATCCTGCTGGAGACGGTTCAGGGTGAGGGTGGGCTGAACGTCGCATCGCCGGCGTGGCTGCGCCGGGTCGCCGAGCTGGCCCGTGAGCACGGCGCGCTGTTGATCGTTGACGACATCCAGGCCGGCTGTGGACGCACCGGCACCTTCTTCAGCTTCGAGGGCGCCGGGATCGTGCCTGATCTGGTGGTGCTGTCCAAGTCGCTGTCCGGGTTCGGCCTGCCGATGTCGGTGCTGTTGGTGCGCCCTCAGTGGGATCAGTGGCAACCCGGCCAGCACAACGGCACGTTCCGGGGCAACGGTCACGCCTTCGTCACCGGGCGGGCCGCGCTGGTGAAGTTCTGGTCCGACGACACCCTCACCGATGCGGTGGCGCGGCGATCAGCGCTGGTCAGTCGGCTGCTCGGGGACCTCGCCGGTCAGCTCCCCGGCGCTGCGGTCAAGGGCCGGGGAATGATGCAGGGCATCAGCGTCGGCCCGTCGCTGGCCGCCGAGGTCACCCGAGGCTGCGCGCGGAACGGCTTGATCATCGAGGCGGCCGGACCGCGCGACGAGGTGATCAAAGTGCTCGCGCCGCTGACCACCTCGGACAGCCAGCTCGAGCAGGGCCTGCGCATCCTGGCCGACGCGACGCTGACAGCTTCGCGGGGCACACCCGCCGTCCCAGGCTGACCAGCCGCCCACCACGTGCGCTCAAGGAGGCAACGTGAGCGGGACTCAGCCCGCTGATCAGCCGGTCACACCGTCCCTCGGTGAATTGGTGCTGGTTGCCGAGGGTGAAGCGCAGGGCTGGCGGACCCGCCAGGGTGAGCGGCTGGACCACGTCTTCGAGGCACGCTGCGATTGGATCCGGGAGTACGGCCGTGCCGGCCAGCTCGCGGTGGACTCCGACGACTTCGCCCTGACCTATGACGAGCTGGACCGCCGGGCCAACCAGCTGGCCCGCTACCTGCGGATGCGCGGGGCCAAGCCGGGTGACCGGGTCGCGCTGCTGTTCGACCGTCCGGCCTACTCGTACATAGCCATGCTGGCCGTGCTGAAGATCAGTGCCACGTACGTGCCGCTGGACGTCGGCTTCCCGGCCGACAGGATGGCCTACATCGTCGAGGACGCCCAGGTGCGGATCCTGCTGTCCATGTCGCACGTTCGGGATCTGGTACCCGGCTTCGACGAGATCACCGCGAACGGCGCCGAGACCATCTTCATCGACGCGGCGATGCCGTTGATCGCGGACATGGACTCCCGCCGCCTGATCGACGCCGAGCGTGGCTCCCATGTCGACCAGCTGGCCTACATCATCTACACGTCCGGCTCCACCGGCCGCCCCAAGGGCGTGGCGATCGATCACCCGAGCATCTGCAACTTCGTGCGGGTCGCCGCCGAGGTGTACGGCATCCGGGCCCGCGACCGGGTGTACCAGGGCCTGACCATCGCCTTCGACTTCTCCTTCGAGGAGATCTGGGTGCCCTGGGTCTCCGGCGCCACGCTGGTGCCCAAGCCTGCCGGCGGCAGCCTGCTCGGCCAGGATCTGCACGACTTCCTGACCAGCCGCCGGGTCACCGCGATGTGCTGCGTGCCGACCCTGTTGGCCACGGTGGAAGACGATCTTCCGCTGCTGCGCTTCCTGCTGGTCTCCGGCGAAGCGTGCCCGCAGGACCTGATCGCTCGCTGGCACAAACCCGGCCGCCGCTTCCTCAATGTCTACGGCCCCACCGAGGCCACCGTCACCGCCACCTGGACCGAGGTGCACCCGGACAAACCGGTGACCATCGGTGTGCCCCTGCCCACCTATGCCACCGTCATCCTGGACGCCGAGAACCCGCACAAGGCCCTGCCGCACGGCGATATCGGCGAGATCGGCATCGCCGGTATCGGCCTGGCCTGCGGGTACCTCAACCGCGACGACCTGACCGAGAAAGCCTTCATCGACGACTTCCTTGGCATCCCGGCCAACCCGTCCGGCCGCATCTACCGCACCGGCGACCTCGGCCGGGTCAACGCCGACGGCGAGATCGAGTACCAGGGTCGGATCGACCTGCAGGTCAAGATCCGTGGCTACCGCATTGAGCTCACCGAGATCGAATCCGTGCTGCTGCGGGTGCCCGGCATCGCCGCGGCGGTGGTGGACACCTACCGCCCGGACCCGGAAACCACGGAGTTGGTCGGCTACTACAGCCTGCGCACCGACGCCCCTCGGCTCGACCAGGAGGCCATCTACGCCCAGCTGCGCGAGCGGCTGCCCTCCTACATGGTGCCGGCATACCTCGAGCACCTCGACGCCATCCCGATGACCCCCCAGGACAAGGCCGACCGCAAGAACCTCCCTCCGCCAGGCCAGCGGACCAGCCGGGCCACCCTGGGCGAGCACGTCGCCCCCGCCACCCCCACCCAGCGGCTGCTGGCCGGCGCTCTGGCCAAGACCCTGCACGTGGACCAGGTCTCGATCGACAGCCAGTTCTTCGCCGAACTCGGCGCCAACTCCCTGCTCATGGCCCAGTTCTCCGCGCGGCTGCGCAAAGAAGCCAGCCTGCCGAAGCTGTCCATGCGGGAGATCTACCTGAACCCGACCGTCCGCCAGCTGGCCGCCGCCCTCGGCGAGCTAACCCCCACGACCGCACGCCCGTCCCCAGTGGTGCACAAACCGATCGCCCGGGGCAGCGGCGCGGGCTATGTGTTCACCGGCCTGGTGCAGCTGCTGGAGTTCCTCATCACCGCATACCTCGGCGCGTTGATCATGCGGGTCAGCTTCGAATGGATCTTCGACGCGGTCGGGCTGGTCAACACCTACGAGCGGGCGCTGGTGGTAGGCGCCGGGACGTTCGTCGGCCTGACCCTGCTGCCCATCCTGGCCAAGTGGCTGCTGGTGGGCGCCTGGAAACCGGGAGAGACCCGGCTGTGGAGCGCTGGGTACCTGAGGTTCTGGCTGGTCAAAACCCTCATCCAGGTCAACCCGATGGCGCTCTTTGCCGGCTCGCCGCTGTTTGTGTACTACCTCAAGGCGCTCGGTGCGAAGATCGGCAAGGGCGTGACGATCCACTCCCGTAGCGTTCCGGTGGCCACCGACCTCATCACGATCGGCGATGGCGCGGTGATCCGTAAGGACGCGGTCTTCAGCGGCTATCGAGCGATCGACGGCGTCATCCAGATCGGCGCCATCACCCTGGGCCGCCACACCCATGTCGGTGAGAAGACCGTGCTGGACATCAACACCTCGATGGGGGACGGCGCCGAGCTCGGCCACTCGTCGACCCTGCAGTTCGGCCAGTCGGTGCCGCCCGGTCAGACCTGGCACGGCTGCCCGGCGGAACCGGCGCGCACGGACTACCGGACTGTTCCGCCGGCCAGGTGCGGGGTGCCGCGCAAGATCCTGTACTCGCTCCTGCAACTGGCCAGCATCCTGCTGATCGCCCCGGCCGCCCTGACCATCGCGTTCACCTTGCTGGCCAAGATCCCGAGCATCACCGACCTGTTCGCCCGGGGCGTGCAGACGGTGACCCAGCCGACCTTCTACCTGATCGTGCTCGCGGTATCGGTGGCACTGGCAATCGTCGGGTTGATCGGCGGACTTGTGTTCATCCAGACCGTGCCCCGGGTGCTGAACCTGTTCATCACCCCGGAGAAGGTCTACCCGCTGTACGGCTTCCACTACGTCGCGCACCGCTCGATCGCCGCGATGACCAATTCACGGTTCTACATGAACCTTTTCGGCGACAGCTCGGCGGTCGTGCACTACCTCAAAGCCCTCGGCTACGACCTCAGCCGGATCGAGCAGAGCGGGTCGAACTTCGGCACCAACCTGCGCCACGACTCGCCGTACCTGACCAAGGTCGGCACCGGGACGATGGTCTCCGACGCGCTCTCGATCATGAATGCGGACTACTCCGGGACCTCGTTCCGGGTCTCCCAGGTCAACATCGGTGCGCGTAACTACTTCGGTAATCAGATCGCCTATCCGGCACAGGCCAGGACCGGTGAGAACGTCCTGCTCGCGACGAAGGTGCTGGTCCCGCTGGACGGGCCGGTGCGGGAGAACGTGGGGCTGCTCGGCTCGCCGCCGTTCGAGATCCCCCGCTCGGTCGAGCGTGACAGCCAGTTCGACCACCTCAGGGAACCAGGTGTGCTGCGCCGCCGGTTGCGCGGGAAGAACCGGCACAACACCGTCACCGCGCTGCTCTACCTCGGGGTGAACTGGCTCCAGGTGCTCGTGCTGACCCTGGTCTCCGCGCTCGCCCTCGGCCTGTACCAGCGGTTCGGCGAATTCGCGATCATGGGCATGATGCTGGTGACGATCGTCTTCGGCGTCGGCATGAGGATCCTGGTCGAGCGGCTGGTGCTCGGTTTCCGCCGGCTACGGCCGAAGTTCTGCTCGATCTATGACCCCTACTTCTGGGGTCACGAGAGGCACTGGAAGCTGCTCGTGACGCCCAGGTTCCCCGGTACGCCGCTGAACCCACTGATCTGGCGGCTGGCTGGCGTCCGCATCGGCCGGCGGGTCTTCGACGACGGCTGCATCATCCCGGAGAAGACGCTCGTCGCGATCGGCGACGACGCAATTCTCAACGCCGGCAGCGTCATCCAGTGCCACTCCCTGGAGGACGGCACGTTCAAGTCCGACCACACGAGCCTCGGGTCCGGGGTGACCCTGGGGGTGCACGCATTTGTGCACTACGGCGTCACCATGGCCGATGGGTCCGTGCTGGACGCCGACGCATTCCTGATGAAGGGCGAGGAGGTCAGCGCCCACGAGTGGTGGCGGGGCAACCCGGCCAACCAGATCCCGACGCCCCGGCCGGCTCGCCACCCGAGCACATCCCGGGCCGCGCTTACACCACTCACACCGTTCGCCAGCCCACGGGTACGGGACCGGGTAATGGGCGTGGATGTGGCGCGGGGGCTGGCACTGCTCGGGATGACGGCGGTGCACGTCTTTCCCACCTTCGGCCTCACTGGCTCGCCCACCGCCTCCACTGTCATCGCGAGCGGCCGCTCGGCGGCCACCTTCGTGCTGCTCGCCGGGCTGAGCCTGACGTTCCACAGCGGTGCGCGGCAGGTGGTGCGCGGGCGGGGGCGGCTCACCGCATCGGCGGGCGTCGTGGTGCGCGCGGTGCTGATCGGGGCGATCGGGCTCGCGCTGGGCTACACCGACGATGTCGCGGTGATCCTGGTGTACTACGCCGCGCTGTTCCTGCTCGCGCTGCCGCTGCTCGGTCTGCGCCGCGAGGTGCTGGCCGGGTTGGCGGCCGTGGTGCTGGTGGTGGCGCCGATCGTGTTGCTCTGGACGTCCGACGCCGGGTTGCCCTACTTCCCCGTCTTCACCAACCCCACCTTCCACACCCTCCTGCTCGATCCGCTCGGGCTCGCCGCGCAGCTGCTGGTGACCGGCTCCTATCCGATCATCGCCTACCTGGTTTACCTGCTGGCCGGGCTGGCGATCGGACGGCTCGATCTTGGCTCGGCCCGGGTGGCGGGCTGGCTGTTCGGCGGCGGCATCGCGCTCGCCGTGACCGCCTTGTTGGCCTCGTGGGTGCTGCTGTTCCGGCTGGGTGGGCTGGCCGAGCTGGAAGAGGCGGTCGGAGCGCGGGCGGACCCGGGCCGAGCGCTGCAGGTGATCATGTTTGGGCCCCTTCCCGCCTCGGCGCCGGGGTGGTGGTGGCTGGCGCTGCCGGTGCCGCACTCACATTCGTCGCTGGACCTGCTGCACACCCTGGGCTCGGCGATCGCGGTGCTCGGGCTCGCGTTGCTGGTGTGCCGGAGCCGGTTCTTCGCCCGGGTGCTGCGACCGTTGGCCGCCGCCGGGAGCATGACTCTGACCTTTTACACCGCCCACCTGATTGTGCTGGCCACCGGCGTGCTGGCGGACCGGCCGGGGGCGCTCTATCTCGTGCTGGTGGTGGGTGCGCTGCTCTTCGCCGTGCCGCTGCGGCTGGCCCTGGGCAGAGGTCCACTGGAGTGGCTGGTGAGCGCGGCCGATGGCCGGGCCAGGCGGACGGTGGCCGCCTGGCTGGCCAGAGGCGAGCCGGCCGGTTACCCCGGTGTGCCCGGTAGTGCCGGCGGCTTTGCCGGGTGGGCCGCACCAAACCGCCAGCTCGCGCCTGTCTCGCGGCTGGAGACCTACCAGATGGTGCCCCTTGCGGTCCCGCCCCCACCCACCCAGCGATTCGCCCTGCCCTGGACGGTCGAGTCCGTGCCGGGTCAGGCCGAGCGCAACGCACGCCCGGCTTCAGGCGGGTACGACGAGCCGGCGCTGACGGATCGGATCGATGAGCTGGAGGAGATGCTGCGCCAGTTCAGAGAACGCCACCGACCTACCGACGGGGACAAACCGAGGGACACGGATCGGTAGCCGTCGCGGCGCCATTGTCGAGAATCCAACATTGCGCGGTGCCCGCGCAGCGCGAGCAGTTCTGGTCGGACGGGCAGCAGTTCGGGTACATCTATTCGTCCACTGCCGTGATCGACGACGGCACGGAGGCCGAGGTTTCTACGGTCAGCGACTACCGGCCGACTGGCCACCCGGGTGCTCGCGCGCCGCACCTGTGGCTGAAGGACGAGGACGGTAGCCGGCGGTCGACCCTCGAGCTTGCGACGGACGGGTTTGTGGTGCTCGCCGGCAGTAAGGGGCGCGCTTGGCGAGCCGCGGCGGAGGCACTTGGAATCCGCGGCTGGGTGATCGGAGAGGATCTGGTGCCGGAGAGCGTCGATTTCGAGGCGCGGTATGGGATCGAATCGACCGGCGCTGTGCTCGTGCGTCCCGACGGACACATCGCGATGCGGGCCCGTACCGGAACCGATTGCGCCAATGTCCTTTCCGCCGCCTTTGCGCATCTCGCCCACTTGTAGTTCGGCGGCGTGCGTTCAGCGGGAGGCGAACTGGTCTGACGCACTGTCGAGCCGCTGCCGGTGCTGTTCGGTCAGCCCGGTGAACTCGGGGTGAGCCGAGCCCTTTGTGGCCACCAGCACATCGGCCCTGTTGCCTCTCGCCGCCAGCCAGTCACCGATGACCGACTCGGACTCACCACCGCGATGACCGGGGACCCAAGCCGAGTAGACGTCCGCCGTGTCCAGAAATGTTCCACCGCCCGCGACGAAGGCGTCGAGGATCCGGTGGGACTCCTCCGGTGACGAGGTCCAACCGAAGTTGTTCGTGCCGAGGACTAAAGGGAGAAATTCCAGGCCGGAAGACCCAAGGGTGGTCATGATGCACTCCGTGTTCTGGTGATCCGAGCGCGCAGGGTGAGATCATCATTTACGGCCGCCTCGACGGTGCCAAAAAGGCACATCGATGTGTGGTACGCACAGAGCTGTTCGGGCGAGACTGTTCAGAACACGCTGTTGGGGTCGTAAAACTGGTCGATGTTCTGACAGCCGATGCCGACGGCCCGAGTGAAGGACTGCTTCGGGTAGTCCGACGGCTTCTTCTGCCCGGTGGCGATGGCCACGGCGATCTTCAGCGCGTCCTCGGCGGCCAGCGACGGCGAGTTGAGCCCGGTCGAGACATAGCGCCCCCCGCAGCCACCTCGTTTGATGAGCGCCAAAGCCTCTCTTTGGCCGTCCGCGGCCGCCGCGATCAGAATGTTCTTGTAGGCGGGGTTCCTATCCACCACGGCATAGGCCCCTATCGCCATCGAGTCGTTGAGGCCAATTATCAGGTCGGCGTCGGGATTGGCGGCCAACATGTTTTCGGCGGCCACCTGCCCTTTGTCCTGCTGGTAGTCGCCGGACTGCTCGGCCTTGATCTCGTAGGGCAGTCCGCCTTCTTTCAATCCATCCAGGAATCCTTGGCGCCGGGCGGGTCCGACGAACTCGTCGGTGGCTGGCCCGGTGATGATCAACATCTTGATGCTCTTCTTCCCCGCGTCGAGGAAGCGTTTGGCGGTGATCTTCCCGGATTCCCGGCCGATGGTCAGGTTGTCGGACTGGACGCTGGTGGCCCCGGTGTCGGGCACGCTGGTGTCGATGTAGATGACCGGGATCTTGGAGGCGATCTGGATCATCATCGGCTTCTGCCCCTTGACGCTGGTCGCGTTGACCACCAGCACCTGGGCGCCCTGAGAGATCATGGCCGTCATCTGGTTCATCTGGATCACCGGGTCTTTGTTGGCGCTCTGGAAGAGCAACCTGAAGCCCTGCTCGGCCGCGATCTGCTCGGCCCTGACCTGCATGGCCGAGAAGTACGGCGCCTGCAGCTGCTGCTGCGCGAACCCGATGACGACCTGCTTGACGTCGCTGCTCGGGCCTCCAGGCGGTCCGCTCGCTGGTTGCGAGGACGCGTAGATCTGCCCGCACCCGCTCATCATCAGCAAGCTCAGCAGCACGGCTGTCACGCCCACTGGCCGGAGTCGGCGGCGAAGCGCGTTCATGACCTCTCCTCTCCGTAGCTCTGGCCGACTCACGGGGTGGCCGTCGCACGGGCGGCGGTGGCCGCGCGCCTGCGGGTGAACTGCACGGTTGCCAGCGTCACGGCGACCAGGATGAGGGCGCCGCGGAAAGCGTCTTGCAAGAAAGTCGAGACGTTCAGCAGGGACAACAGGTTGGCAATCACCTGGAAGATGATCGTGCCGACCACCGCCCCGAAGACCTTGCCGTACCCGCCGGACAGCCGGGCGCCGCCGATCACCACCGCGGCGATCGCCTCCAGCTCCATCAGGTTGCCGGCCAGGGCGGTGCCGCTGGCGAACCGGGCAAGGAACATCCAGCCACCGAGGCCGACCAGTACCCCGGCCAGGATGTAGACCGACCACAAGGTGGTGCGGACCGGGATGCCGGAGCTCCGCGCCGCCTCCTTGTTGCTGCCGATGGCGTAGACCCGCCGACCCCACACGGTGCGCCCCAGCAGGAACGCCACGATGAGCACAACCACGATCCAGATCAGGGCCAGGATGGGAATGCCCAACACGGTGGTCTGACCGATCTGGGCGAACTGCTCCGCGGCCCCGGGGTTGATCGGGATGCCTTCACCGTAGGCGTAGACCAGACCGCGAGCGAGCGCGAGCATGCCCAGGGTCACGATGAACGGCTCGAGGCCGCGAAACGACACCAGCCAGCCATTGATCAGGCCGATGACGCCGCCTACGACGATGGCCGCGATGAGCGCCACGAACACGGAATTGCCGCCGAACAGCCCGGCCGAGAGGACGGCGGCCAGGCCGAGGGCCGAACCAACGCTGATGTCGATGCCACCGGTCAACACGACGATCAGTTCCGCCATCACGACCACACCGATGATGGACATCTGCAGCAGCAGGTTGGTCAGGTTGGTCGGAGTGAGGAAGGCCGGGCTGGACACCGAGGCGATGATCAACAGCACTACCAGGATGTAGAGCGGGTACTGCCCCTTCAGCCACGCCAGCACAGCGTTGCCACCAGATGGCTCGGACTGCCGCGGCTCATTCGGGGCGGTTGCCGTGACGCTCATGAGAAAGCTCCTTTGCTTTGACGTCGGCGGGGCACGGTGGGTGAAGGCTCAGTCCCGGTGGCTGAGGGCGGTACGGATCAGGTCGTCGGTGTCGGCGTGCTCGGGGTCGAACTCCCCGACGGTCTCGCCATTGCGCATGACGAGGATGCGGTGACACAGGGAGAGCAGCTCCTCGGCCTCGCTGGAGACCACGAGTACACCTTTGCCGCGCGCGGCGAGCGCGTGGATGATCGCGTAGATGTTCGCGCGGGCGCCCACGTCGATGCCCTTGGTGGGCTCGTCGAGCACGATGAAATCGGGGTCAGTTTCCAGCCACTTGGCCACCACCACCTTCTGCTGGTTGCCGCCGCTCAGCGTGCGGGTGTAGGTGCGGGCCCCGCCCTTGACCTGAAACTCCGTGATCAGCTCATTGACCCGGGTCTTCTCCCGGGTGGCGTTGACCACCCCGGCCTTGGACCACTTGGGCAGGATGGCCAGGCTCATGTTCTCGCCGTTGTCGAAGTCCTTGACGAATCCCTCCAGCCGACGGTCTTCGGTGAGGTAGGCAATGCGCTTGCCCAGCGCCTGGCCGGGGGAGTTGAGCTGGACCTGCTCACCGTGCACGGTGATCGTTCCACTGGCGGCCCGCTTCTGTCCGGTGATTGTCCGGGCTACCGACGAGCGGCCGCTGCCGACGAGTCCGTACAGGCCGAGGATCTCGCCCGGGCGCACATCGAACGAGACACCGTTGGCCGACCCGCCGAACAGGTCCCGAACGGAGATCACCGGTGCCTGCTCCGAGGTGTCGATCGGCGTGGGCCGGTCCAAGGCTTTGAGCGCCTGACCGATCATCATCGAGGTGACCTCGTCGGCGTTGGTCTCGGCGGCATTGACGACATTGACGAGGGTGCCGTTGCGCAGCACCACGATCCGGTCCGACATCGCGAACACCTCGTTCAGGCGATGGGAGACGAACAGGATCGTGGTCCCGGCCTCCTTCTCCTGTCGGACCAGGTCGACGATGTCGCCGAAGTGCTCCTCACTGGTGGACGCGGTCGTTTCGTCCAGAATCAAAATCTTGTGCTTGGTGACCGCGGCCCGGCTGAGGGAGAGCATCTGCCGCTGTCCGGGTCCCAGGTCGCGGGCGAGCTGGTCGGTGCGCAGATGGCCCAGCCCGACGTTGCGGAGCACCTCGCGGGTCTCGGCGCTGTTGCCGTCCGGCTTCGGCGCCCAAGGCCGGATGTCGCGGCCCATCCGGAGCTTGTAGAGCCAGACGTTCTCGCCCACAGTGAAGTCGTCGATGATCAGCGGCTCCTGGTGCATCATCAGCACGCCGGCCTGCTCGGCTTCCGCGGCGTTGCGGACCGGGTGCGGGTAGCCGGTCACCCGGATCTCACCGTCGGTGGGGGTGTCCACCCCAGCCAGGAGCTTGGCGAAGGTCGACTTGCCGGCCCCGTTGGCGCCGCAGATCGCGATCACCTCGCCGGCGTAGCCCTCGAGGTCGATCCCGTCGAGGGCCTTGACCCCCGGGTAGTACTTGCGCACCCCAACGGCGGTGAATGAGACCGTGCGTGCTGGTAGCTGCCCGCCGTCGGCGACCGTTGCCTCAGTGACCATGTCGATCAACCTCCGTCTGACAACCGATCATGGCAACTTCTCCTTTGAAGCTTGCGGGTGCTCGACTCGGATCACGCCAAGATAAAATAAGCGCTACATCAAGTAATGCGCAGTGTCAGTCGCCAGCCGGCTTGCCCGCCGGGCTCCGGGACGTGGCGGCCTGTGGACCAGCGGAGCGCCGAAGCGTTCCCGGTCGAGTGCTCCCTGGTAGGTATGGCGAACGCTGAGCGAACGCCTGGAGCCCTAGCGTCATGCCCTCTGCAACGCTCCCGGCTCGGGAGCTGCCAGGAGTGAGGAGGGTAGACGTGACCACGACCGCACAGGCCAGGACCAGGCCTATCCGCCGGCCACTGGCGATGACTGAGACGAGGGACGAAGAGCTCGACGCATACCTGGCGGCCGCGATTCGTGGCGACCGGGTTGCTGTGGACTTCATCCTGAGGGCTATCGGACCGCTGGTGGTCCGGTACTGCCGTGCTCGCCTCGGGCGCACCGAACGGACGTTTGAGTCAGCGGACGACGTTGCGCGGGAGGTGTGCATGGCGGTGCTCGCCGCGCTCACGAGCTACCGCGACCAGGGCAAGGGCTTTCTTGCGTTCGTTCACGGGATCGCCGCACAGAAGGTGATCGACGCGTACCGGGCGGCCGGACGGAACAGGTCTGTGCTGCTCGACGAACTTCCGGAGAAACAGCGGGCGATTCTGATTCTGCGGGTGGTGAACGGCCTGTCCGCCGAGGAGACCGCCGAAGCGGTGGGTTCCACGCCGGGCGCCGTTCGGGTGGCCCAGCACAGGGCACTCGACCGGCTGCGTGAGTTAGGCCTCAACGGTCCAGCTGACCACAGCTGAACGGCTGGGTCGCATTAGCCCGGTTGCTAGCCCACCGGTCAGTCCTTGTGGATCTGGACGTTTGCGTTCATGCCGGGCACCAGGGAGGCGCCGTTGGCGTTCATTATGGTGATCTTCACCGGGATGTATTGGTCAGTCTTCTGTGGGTTGGACGGATCGGTGTCCGGGCTCGGGAAAAAGGAGAACTCCCCGGCGGTGGATCCTTGGATTTCCGAGACCTGGCCAGCGACGGTGACCCCCGGAAAGGCGTCGACCGAGATGTCGACCAGTCCGCCGACCCGGACGTGGCCGATTTCAGTTTCCTCCACCCGTGCGGTGAGATAGATGCTGTTGAAGTCGTACGCGGTGGCCAATTTGGTGCCGGCGGTGACGTACTGGCCAGCAACGGCGTTGTTGACCGCGATAGTTCCATCGCCGGGCGCCTTGATGGTCCGCTTGGGCTGCGCGCCGCTGCCCACGGCCTGGATCCGCCCGACTATCTGGTTCTCCCGGATGGCCGATCCTTGCGTGGGCGACCAGCTCGCCAGCGTTCCGGTGGTCGGTGCGTTGATGTCAATCTTGTCTCCGTCGACCTGCGCATTGTCGGTGGACACATAGTGACTCGAGTACAACACATAGGTACCGGCGAACGCCGAGGCCTCCAGCAAGCTCACCAGGGCAATGATGAGCAGCCCGATTTTTGTCGAGCGTTTCAACCTGCCCGACCGCTGTGGCGCGTGCTGCAGCATGTCCGAACCTTTCAAGTAGTGGCTCTATGCGGCGGACTGGGCCGGCTAATGGACCATGGGTTTCGCGGCACCCGTCGCTGGCGCTCCGCGGCGAAGGAACAGCGCCAGCACCACGCCGGCCAGCGTGACGCAGCCGACGATGAGAAACGCGTTGCTGTAGGCCTGCGCTTGGACCTGCAGGGTGAGTTGTTGCCACAGCGGGATCAGCCCGGAGGGCCCGTCCGCCTGCATGGCGATGATGCGCGGGTCGGCGTCCGCGCCACTGCTCTGCAGCAGGGCGGACCGGTCGGCCATGAACTGCGCCTGGTTGATAGTGACCATCGCGGTCATCACGGCCAGGCCGAAGGCGGAGCTCACCCGCTGTACGAGGGTGTTGAAAGCGCTCCCGGAGTCCGAGACGTCGGCGGGCAGTGCGGACAGTCCGCCGGTCATGATCGGCATCATGCCCAGGCCCAGCCCGGCGGCCATGACCACCATGCCGGCGATCAGCTCAGGGCGGCTGATGTCGACGTTGATCCGGGACAGCATGAGCAGCCCGGTGCCGGTGAGCAACAGCCCGATGATGGCCGGCCAACGTGCCCCGAATTTGTCATACAGCTGGCCGGCCAGCGGCATGAGCACCATCATCGTCAATGCCTGCGGCAGCAGGGTCAGGCCGGTGTTCCACGGGGTCAGTCCCTGGGCGTTCTGCAGGAACAGCGGTATGTAGAACAGTGTTGCGAACAGCCCGATCGACATTGCGCTGATCAGCAGCAGTGAGTTGACGAACGGCCAGTAGGCGAAGATCCGGATGTTCAGCAGTGGGTGCTTGACCTGCAGCTCGACCACCACGAACAGGGCCATCAGGTTGATCGCGGCGGCGAACAGGATGAGTGTCGGGTAGCTTGTCCAGCCCCAGCTGGAGCCCTCTTCCAGGGCCAGTAGTAGGGAGAACAGGCTGCCCGCGATGGACAGGAACCCGATCAGGTCGAACGGCTTGTTCTCCTCGCGGGGGAACTTCTTGAGCACGGCCACGGCGGCCATGGCGCCCAGGATGCCGATCGGCACGTTGATGTAGAAGATCAGCCGCCAGTTGACGTACTCGACGAGGTAGCCACCCAGGGTCGGTCCGATACCGGGGGCGACGACCACGCCCAGTCCGTAGAGGCCCATCGCGGCGCCGATGCGTTCGCGGGGCACCATGCGGTAGAGCAGGGTCAGGCAGGTGACCGGGATCAGCCCGCCGGGGATCGCCTGCAGGATCCGGAAGAAGATCATGGAGCCCAGGTCGCCGGACAGGCCGCACAGCGCGGAGGCCACGGTGAACAGGACCAGGGACCAGATGTAGAGGCGTTTGAGGCCGATTCGGGCACCTAGCCAGGCGCTGGCCGGCACCACCACGCCCTCGGTCAGGGTGTAGGAGGTGCTGATCCACTGGATGCTCTCGGTGCTGACCCCGAACTGCTTCTGGATCACCGGTATCGCGACGTTCACGATGCTGGTGTCCAGGATCGACATGAACATGCCGATGATCAGGACCGCCAGCGGCAGGCCCCACCCGGTGGGCGGGCGGTGCACCTCCGGTTCCGGACTCAATGTCGGCGGCCGTGGTGGTGGGCCGGACGGCCCGGATCCTGTTGACGCGGCCGGCGGCGATTGGGTGGCGATCACGCCCGAGGTCCGCCCATCGGCCCCCTCGGCCGGGGCGGTTTCGACCACTCCCGCGGCGCTGACGCCCCCGTTACCCGACGTTGACATGACTGCCCCTCGATGCAGATGGTGGAGCCGGGCGGCGTTGGCGTTGTGGTGCAGTTCGGGTAAAACCCGGGAGAGTAGATCATCAGCCGGGCGGCGAGCAACTGCTGATCGTTGGCAATGTATACCGATCAGCAACTACGCCCACGGATTGTCACCCCAGCGGCGTGTGCTCGCATCCTCCTGTGGCCAGTGCGTGAGGCCAGTCGTCTGCCCCGCACCCCCGGGGAGGTGACCGGGGCAACCTCTGGTGTGCTCGACGCCTAGCCGAGCCACAATGGTCCGCGCTTAGGCACGTATGGGAGGCATTAGGTGGCCAGCACCGCGGTGACCCGGCGTCCGCGGTGAGTGGGTGGTGTGATGCCGATGCCCGGCAGATCGCCGCGGATTCCCCTATTGGCGGGCCCGCCTCGGAGCTCAGGGGGCGGCGAACCGAATGCGACGTGTTGGACCGGCTGATCGAAGCTGTTCGCGCGGGTCAGAGCCGGGCACTGATGGTGCGTGGCGAACCGGGGGTAGGCAAGACGGCGCTGTTGGGCTACGTGGTCGAGCAAGCGTCGGGTTGCTTGGTGGCGCGTGCGGCCGGTGTCCAATCGGAGATGGAGCTCGCTTTCGCTGGAGTGCATCAGTTGTGCGCGCCGATGCTCGATCATCTCGACCGGCTCCCGGCCCCGCAGCGCGATGCGCTGCGGACCGCGTTGGGCATCAGTGCCGGATCGGCGCCAGATCGCTTTCTGGTGGCTCTGGCAGTGCTCAGCCTGCTCTCCGGCGCCGCTGAACGACGCCCGCTGATCTGCCTGGTAGATGACCAGCAATGGCTCGATCTCGCCTCGACGCAGGTCCTCGCGTTCGTGGCCCGCCGCCTGCAGGCGGACTCGGTCGGTTTGCTGTTCGCCGCACGCGAGCCGAGCGGCGACATGGTGGGACTACCAGAACTGGTCCTCGAGGGTCTGCGCGAGGGCGATGCGCGCGCGCTGCTGGACTCGGTACTCACCGGGCCACTGGACGCGCGAGTCCGCGACCAGATCGTCACCGAGACGCGGGGCAACCCGCTGGCGCTTGTGGAGCTCGGCCGCGGATCGACGCCGGCGGAGCTCGCTGGCGGCTTCGAGCTTCCAGCCGCCGCGCCGCTCTCCGGAAGCATCGAGGAGAGCTTTCGGCGGCGGCTCGACGCTCTCCCAGCCGAGACCCGGAGCCTGTTACGGCTCGCGGCGGCCGATCCGGTCGGCGAGCCGCTGTTGGTATGGCGAGCGGCCGCGCAGCTCGGCATCCGAGCGGAGTCCGCGACCCCCGCCGCGGATGCGGGCCTGGTCGAATTCGGGGCCCGCGTGCGGTTTCGCCATCCACTGGTGCGTTCGGTGGCCTACCGGTCGGCGTCGCTTCAGGAAAGACAGGACGTGCACCACGCGCTTGCGGAGGCCACCGATCCGGACCGCGATCCCGACCGCCGCGCCTGGCACCGAGCCCAGGCCGCGCCCGGGCCCGCCGAGGATGTCGCCGAGGAGCTTGACCGCTCGGCCGGTCGGGCGCAGGCGCGCGGCGGCTTGCCCGCGGTGGCCGCATTCCTCGAGCGCTCGGCGATTCTGACGCCCGACCCGGTGCGCCGTGCACAGCGGCTCCTGGCGGCTGCCAGAGCGAAGCGCGACGTCGGCGCGCTCGATGCGGCTCTGCGGCTGGTGGACGTGGTCGAGGCTGGCCCGCCTGATCCGCGGCGGACCGCGGAAGTGGAGTACCTGCGCGGTCAGGTCGCGTTGATGCAGCAACGCGGCGCCGACGCCGCTCGACTGCTCCTCAGCGCGGCGAGACGTCTTGGCCCGATCGATGCCGACTTGGCGCGCGAGACGTACCTCGAGGCGCTCGGCACGGCGATTTTTGCGGGTGACCTGGAGAACCCCGGTGGTGTGGTGGACGCCGCCAAGGCCGCTCGCACCGCGGCCCCCGGCCCCCGACCGCCTCGGCTGGTGGATGTCCTGCTCGATGCTTTTGCGGTGCGGTTGACCGAGGGACACATCGCGGCGGCGCCGACGCTCACCCGAGCACTCGAACTGGCCCTCGCGCCTAGCGGCGTCGACGACAGCCGCCGGCTCTGGCTCACAGGTGCAAGAGCCGGCGCTATCACCGCCCTCGAGCTGTGGGACGCCGAATCCGCGCATGTCCTGGCCACCCGCCTGGTACAGGACGCCCGTGACAGCGGTGCGGTCGGACGCCTGCAGTTCGCGCTCAACACCCTGGCCTGGACTCACCTCGTTGCCGGTGAGTTGACCACGGCAGAGCTGATGATCGACGAGGATCGGGTGATCGCTGAGGCGACCGGGAACCCAGTTCTTGGGAATGCCCGGATGACGCTCGCCGCCTGGCGGGGTGACGAGGCGCCCGCGTCTGAGCTGATCGAGGCCACCCTGCGGGAAGCGACCGCGCGCGGTCTGGGCAGGACGGTCGACTTCGCGGCGTACGCGAGCGCGGTGCTCAACAACGGTCTCGGTCGTCACCACGCCGCACGCGACGCCGCTCGGCAAGCGTTCGAGCGCGATCAGCTGGGGTACGGGCCGTTCATCGTGCCGGAGCTGGCCGAGGCCGCGTCCCGGACCGGTGACGCGGCGCTGGTCAGTGCCGCACTCGAGTGGTTGTCCGAGCGGACACGCGTGACGCCGACAGATTGGGCGCTGGGAATCGAGGCCCGCCTACGCGCCCTGCTCAGCGAAGGCGAGGACGCCGAGCGATGCTATCGCGAGTCGATCGCGCGCCTCGGCCGTACCCGAGTCCGTGTGGAGCTCGCCCGAGCCCATCTCCTCTACGGTGAGTGGCTCCGACGCGAGCGCCGCCGGGTAGATGCGCGCCAACACCTGCGCACCGCACATCAGATGCTGGCGACGATGGGCATCGAGGCATTCGCCGAGCGGGCTCGGCGCGAGCTACTGGCCACGGGGGAGACTGTCCGCAAACGCAGGACGGAAACACCCGGCGAGCTCACTTTCCAGGAGGCCCAGGTCGCGCGCTTCGCCCGGGACGGGCTCTCGAACCCGGAGATCGGCGTCCGGCTGTTCATCAGCCCGCGAACCGTCAAGTACCACCTGCGCAAGGTCTTCATCAAGCTGGACATCACCTCGCGCAACCAGCTCGACAATGTCCTGCCCAGCGACCCGGCCACCCGCAGACCTTGAGCACCTAACCCAGCGGATCTCTCCAGCCGCCCGTCCCGTTTTCGCGCCGGTCAGCGCTGTGGGACCGTCTTGGTGGGCAACCCGACGAGATCGGGCGGGCACTGGAGTTCGAGCGGACGTGGTCACGCGAGCTCCAGGGATTGCTGGCGGGTTTGCGTGGCGCGGAGTGTGGATGCTGTGGTGAGGGCGGTACTGCTGGGCCGACGCGGTGAATGTGCGGTTCTCGAGCGGCTAGTCGCGGTTGTTCGGGCGGGTCAGAGCCGAGCGTTGGTGTTGAGCGGTGAGGCCGGTGTCGGCAAGACGGCGCTCCTGGAGTATCTGGTTGGTCGGGCAGCGGGGTGTCGGGTGGTCCGCGCCACGGGTGTGCAGTCGGAGATGGAGCTTCCTTTCGCTGGGCTCCACCAGTTGTGTTTGCCGTTGCTGGACGGGCTCGACCGTTTGCCTGCTCCGCAGCGCGGCGCGTTGCGGGCGGCGTTCGGGTTGCGTGCTGGGGAGCCGCCGGATCGGTTCTTGGTGAGCCTGGCCGTACTGGGTCTGTTCGCGGAGATGGCCCACGAGCGCCCGTTGGTGTGTGTGGTTGACGATGCGCAGTGGCTCGATCGTGCCTCGGCCGAGGCGTTGGCGTTTGTTGGCCGTCGTCTGGTGGCCGAGTCCGTGGCGTTGGTGTTCGCGGTGCGGGGTGCTGACCAGGCGGCCCAGTTAGCGGGGTTGCCTTCGCTGGTGGTGGAGGGTCTGGCCACCGATGCCGCGCGCACGCTGCTGCGCTCGGTGGTTCGCGGGCCGGTGGACGACCGGGTGCTCGATCGGGTCGTTGCCGAGACGCGGGGTAATCCGCTGGCGCTGGTGGAGTTGCCGAGGGGGTTGACGGCGGCGGAGTTGTCGGCGGGGTTCGGACTTGCCGGTCAATGGGCGCTACCGGATCGGATCGAGGAGGGTTATCGGCGGCGGTTGGGCATGTTGGCGGACGCGACGCGGCAGCTCGTGCTGGTGGCGGCGGCCGAGCCACTCGGTGATCCGGTGCTGCTGTGGCGCGCGGCCGAGCAGCTCGGTGTCGAGGCGGCGGCGCCGGCAGCAGCAGCCGGGTTGCTGGAGATAGGGGCCCGGGTGTCGTTTCGGCATCCGCTGGTGCGTTCGGCGATCTACTGGTCGGCGTCGGTGGAGCAGCGCCGCGCCGTGCATCTCGCCTTGGCGCAGGCCACCGATCCCGAGGCCGATCCTGATCGCCGGGCCTGGCACCTGGCCCACTCAGCGGTGGGGCCGGATGAGGATGTCGCTGCCGAGCTTGAGCGCTGCGCGGGGCGAGCGCAGGATCGCGGTGGGCTGGCCGCGGCGGCCGCGTTCCTGGAGCGCGCCACCGAGCTGAGCCCCGAGCCGGCTCGACGGGGGGAGCGCGCGCTGGGCGCGGCACTCGCCAGCCACCGTGCCGGGGCACCCGACACGGCCCAGAGGCTGCTGGCTCTCGCCGAGGCCGGCCCGCTGGACAAGCTGCGGCGCGCCCAGGTGGATTTGTTGCGGGCCCAGATCGCGTTCGCGGTGAACCGCGGCGCCGATGCCGCGCCACTGCTGCTCAACGCGGCTCGACAACTGCAGCCGCTGGATCCGGTGCGGGCGCGTGAAACCTACTTGGACGCGTTCACCGCGGTGCTGTTCGCCGGCCCGCTGGCCAGCGGTGGAGGTGGGCGGGAGGTGGCCGAGGCCGTGCGTGCCGCGCCCCCGCCGCCGCGTCGCCCGGGCGCGGCTGATCTTCTCCTGGACGGTCTGTCGACTCGGTTCCTCGATGGCTACTCGGCCGCCACTCCGGCATTGAGGCGGGCGCTGAGCTGCTTCCTCGAAGTCGGGCTGTCCGGGGATGAGGGGTTGCACTGGATCTGGCACGCCCAGGTCACCGCCGGGGATCTGGGGGAGGATGAGGCCTGGGCGATGCTGACCGCTCGGCATGTCCAGCTCGCCCGGGATTCCGGGGCGCTCGGCGAGCTCCCGCTGGCCTTGGCGGCACGGATCACCGCGCACGCGCTCGCCGGTGAGCTCGAGCAGGCGGAGTCGTTGATCGCTGAGCTGGCGGCGGTCAGCGAGGCGACCGGCAGCCCCCGCGCGCCCTATGGCGCATTGATGCTCACCGCGTGGCAGGGGCGCGAAGCTGATGCGGCCGAGCTGGTCGAAGCCGCCAGTTACGAGATGCAGCGGCGGGGCGAGGGAATCGGGCTGACCTACGTGAGCTGGGCGCAGGCGGTGCTGTACAACGGCCTCGGCCGGTACCAGGACGCCCTCGTCGTGGCGACGCGTGGCAGCGGCGAGCACCCGTCGGAGATGACCATGCCGAGCCGAGGGCTGCTGGCCGAGCTCGTCGAAGCGGGCAGCCGCGGCGGAAACCCCGACCACGCCGCCGACGCCCTGCACCGGCTCACCGAGATGGCCCACGCCAGCGGTACCGACTGGGCGCTTGGCCTCGAGGCTCGCTCCCGGGCACTGCTGAGCGATGGTGCGGCCGCGGAGAGCGCCTATCGGGAGGCGGTCGACCGGCTGGGCCGCACTCGCATCCGAGGGGAACTGGCGCGCGCGCACCTGGTCTATGGCGAATGGCTGCGCCGCGAACGCCGTCGGCTGGACGCGCGGGAGCATTTGCGCGCCGGGTACGACATGTTCACCGCGATGGGCGCGGCGGCGTTCGCCCAGCGGGCCGCCCGGGAACTGCACGCCGCCGGTGAGACCGCTCGCAAACGCACCGTCGAAACCAGCGGCGAGCTCACCGCGCAGGAGGCCCAGGTCGTCCGGTTGGTGCGCGAGGGGCTGTCCAACCAAGAAATCGCCGCCCGGCTGTTCATCAGCCCGCGCACCGTCGAATGGCACCTGACCAAGATCTTCGGCAAGCTCCACATCACCTCGCGCAGGCAGCTCTTCCGCTGACCTCCCGCCGACCTCGGTCCGGGGGATCCCGCCGCGTGCCATCGAGCGCAGCGGTGCTGCCGCGGCGGCCGATGTCGCCGACCCGGCGGCGGGATGTTCTGAGCTGGAGTGCGGCCAATGCATTACTGAAATGAGAGGGGCAGCTCGCTCGGACTGCTGCTCGGTGCCGCCATTGCGGTCCGCGGTTGGGGGTGCAGGGCGGGAACGACCTCCTCGCCGAGCAGGTCGAGTGTGTCCAGGACAGATTTTTCCGGGACGCCGCCGGCATCGACGGCGAATAGTTGACGCTGGTAGTCACCGAACTTCTCGCGGAACCCCATGATCTTGTCCAAAACTTGGGCGGGGCTGCCGACGATCAGACCGGTTCTGGCGATAGCGTCCTCGAGCCTACCGGTACTCGACATCGCCGGGTGGCCGTAGTAATAGGGCGCGAATTCGCGTATGGCGTCCTGGGAGTTGCGGCGCACATAGAGCACGGCTCCGGCCCCGACGATGGCATCCTCGGCGCGGCCGTGTCCGTGCTCGGCGTAGCGCTGCCGGTAGAAGTCGACGTAGCGGGCGAAGTAGTCCACGCTCATGAACAGGTTGTTCACAAAGAATCCGTCACCGTACTTCGCGGCTTGCTCGGCGATCTCGGGGCTCCTGATCGAGCCGTGCCACACGAACGGCGGCGTGCCGTTCAGCGGGCGCGGCATGGCGGTGAACCCGGCCAGCGGCACCCGGAACCGGCCTTGCCAGTCGACGACGTCCTCATCCCACAGCTGTCGGAGCAGCGCGTAGTTCTCGATCGCGAGCGGGATCCCGTCGCGGATGTCACGTCCGAACCAGGGATATACCTCTGCGGTGTTGCCTCGTCCCAGCATCAGATCCACCCGGCCGCTGGAGAGGTGTTGCAGGGTGGCGAACTCCTCAGCGATGCGAACCGGGTCGTTCGTGGTGATCAGCGTGGTCGAGGTCGACAGGGTGATGCGTTTTGTCTTCGCCGCGATGTAGGCAAGCATCGTGGTGTCGGCGCTGGAAATGAATGGCGGGTTGTGGTGCTCTCCGATTGCGTACACGTCGAGCCCAACCTGTTCGGCATGCACGGCTCGGCGGACCAGTTCGTGGAACATATCGTACTCGGTCGGCGTGACATCGTTGACCGGGTCGCGATGGATCTGCCCCACGCCGAATATTCCGATTTCCATGCGTGCTCGATTCAACTAATGCGCGGATGTGCTCTGGCATGGACAAGCCATCGAATCGGGCGCCGTTCCGCGGCTGAAACTCGTGGCGTTGCGGACGGGCTCCAGTGGAGCCTTCAATTAAAAGATAGCAACCGTGACTTGAAATGTCAAGTCAGGATTGATGCTTGCCTATGGCGTCGGGCCACGGTGCACGCCCGCTGGTGCGCCGTAGGCTACGAGCATGAGTACGGGCGGTGTGTGGTCGGCGCCTCAGCAGGAGCGAAGCCGACGCACGCACGTGGCCATCCTGGCGGCCGGCACGGAATTGCTGGAGGAAGGCGGGCCGGACGCCCTGGTCGTTTCGGCCGTGGCGGAGCGCGCCGGAGTTTCGGTCGGCGGGGTATACCGTCGTTTTGGCACGAAGGATCAGCTGTTGCTGGCGTTGCAGGAGAGGTTCACGGCGGGCTTCCTCGAGGAGTTCCAGGCCCGCGTAGCCGGAGCCGGCGGCCACATGGACGGGCCCGAGCTCGTTCGCCTCGCGGTGCATGGCCTGGCTGAGACCTTGAGCACCCGGGCCCGCCTGCTGCGGGTGTTCATCCTGATCAGTACTCAGAACGAGGCGGTGCTCGCGATCGGCTCGAAGGCCGCGCAGGAGGTGGGCATGGCCTTCCGGGCTCTCGTCCGCCAGGCTGAGCGTGCCATCGTGCGGCCCGATCCCGAGACTGCGATCGACTTCGTCTATCGCGTCGTGTATGCCGCCGCCGAGCACCGGGTGATTCATGTGGCCGAGGACATGGAGTCGGATCGGCCGCTGAGTTGGACGGCGCTCGTTGACGAGCTGAGCCTGGCCGCGCAGCTCTACCTGTTCGCTCAACCGCCTGGGTAGCCCGATCATCAAGCTATCCACCGCGGCGGCGTTTGACTCCTCACAAACGTGAATGTAGAGTCGCATTCGCATTGAGCTGCCACCGCCGGCCGCTCAGACACCTAGATGAGGTGGTCACATGGCCTCGACATCACCGTTGGCTGCTTATCCAGTCGACGCACCGCGAAAAGCTGGGCTCGATGCCCGGCACCTGCGGCGATGCCTCGGCCGGTTCGCCACGGGTGTCACGGTGGTCAGCTACCGGTCCGGTGGGGAGACGCGGGGCGTCACGGTCAACTCGTTCACCTCGGTCTCGCTTGATCCTCCGCTGGTGCTGGCGTCCATTGCCCGCGGTGCCAAGGCGGCGGTCGCGTTGCGGGACGCGTCGTTCACGGTCAACGTCTTGGCCGCTGACCAGCTGGATCTCGCGTGGACCTTCGCCGGCAGGCCCGTTGACGGCGCCCGGGTGCGCTGGGCCAGTCGGGTCGGTGGGGTGGCGCACCTGCGGGGTGCCGCGGCGTGGTTCGAGTGCGCCCCCTGGGAGGCGATCGACGCCGGCGACCACGTCCTTTTCCTCGGCGAGGTTGTCGCACACGATCAGCGTCAGGTTGAACCGTTGCTGTTTCAGAGCGGGAAGTTCCGTGCACTGGGTTCGGAACTGGGCGCGGGATCGGGCCGCCAGGCCGACCCAATGAGCTGGCTACAGCACAGGCTCCATGCCGAACGGCTGACCGACGACGGCGCGCGGGCGGTCATAAACCAGCACTGACGTCGGCTGTCCGAGGTGGCAGCCGGGACGAGGACAGGAGGACCATGAAGGTCACCTATATCCATCACTACCCGTACCGGCATCTACCGGAGGACTTCGCAAGCCGGTATGAGGAATCGGTCGTCACCAATCCCTATTTCGAGCTGGTAGATCCCAAACTGGTGCACGAGGATCTGCGCAGCGCGCTCGACGAGGCGATGTACGCGGCACGCGCCGGCTTCGACGCTGTGGCGCTGACCGAGCACGGCCAGAGTTCCTATGACATGAACCCGAACCCCGATCTCGGCGCCGCCGCGTTGGCCTATGCCACGGAGCTGGAGGGAATCGAAACCGGTATTTACACGGTCGGCCGGTCGCTGGGCAAGAGCCGCGAGCCGCTACGCGTCGCCGAGGAGCAGGCGTGGCTCGATTGCCTGTCCGGTGGGCGCCTCATCAGCGGTTTCCCGGTGGGACTGGCCTACGACGCGAACGTCAACGCCGGGGTGCCGCCGATCGAGACCCGCGCCCGCTACGACGAGAACTTTGAACTCATCCTGCGGGCCTGGACCGAGCGCGACCCCTTCCCGTTCAACGGGCGCTTTTCACAGTATCCATCGGTCAACATCTGGCCCCGTCCGATGCAGTCGCCACATCCTCCGGTGAGCGTGACAGGCACCGGAAACCCGAATACGACCCGTTTTTCCCTGCAACGCGATCTCGGGTTCAATTTGGTCGTCCTGGGCGTCGCCGCACCGAATACGGCACAGCGAATCTTCGACGACATGTGGCGCATGGCCGACGAACTTGAGGTCGACGACAATCCGTACCGTGCGGCGTATGCCCAGTCCGTCGTGGTGGCGGAGACCGACGCCGAGGCTGAGCGGCTCTATGCCAAGCACGTGGAGTACAGCATGTCGCGCGGGGTCGGCCACATCCCGATGCACCGGTTCGCGCTGCCGGGCGGCATCAGCCCGCAGGGCCTGCGGGCGCTGCTCGGGCAGGCGATGAGCGCGCCGACAGCGCAGACGGCGCCGACCTACCGCGAACTGGTGGAGTCGGGAGCGGTCATCGCTGGGAGCCCGGCCACTGTGCGTGAGCGGCTCGCCGACCAGGCGCACAGCTTCCGCATCGGGCAGCTGCTGGCGAACCTGCAGATCGGATCCATGCCGACCGAGCTGACCCGGTACAACATCGACCTGTTCAGCACTGAGGTGCTGCCCCACCTGCGGGGCATCTGGTCGGAGTACGACCGGGACAACCGGTGGTGGCCCGAACGTCTCGGCGGCAGGCCCGTGTCCACCAAACAAGCCGACCTGACCGGAGCGCGACTGAAATGACCACGACATCACCGAACCAGGCGCCGGCCGGCGAGCAGGTCGTCGCGACGTGGAACAACCGGATCCGGTTGCGCTTCGAAATCAGGGGGAGCGGACCCGCGTTGGTCTACCTGCATCCGGCCGGTGGCCTCTTCTGGGACGAGTTCCTCACCAGGCTCACTCAGCACTACACCGTGTACGCCCCGGTGTTCCCCGGGATCAGCCCGGACGACACGTTCGCCATCCACCAGCTCGACGACATCTTCGACGTGGTGCTCGCCTACGAGCAGGCGCTCCGTTCGCTCGGGCTGGAGAACGTGCCCGTGGTCGGCCAGTCCTTCGGCGGCATGCTGGCCGCCGAGCTGTCCGCGTGCTTCCCGAAGCTGTTCAGCAAGGTGGCCCTGCTCGACCCGGCGGGCCTGTGGAACCAGGAGCACCCCTGGTCGCTGGAGTTCATCTCCGGGCCCCCCGAGCGGCTACCCGCCCTGCTGTTCAAGGACCCGACGGCCGAAGGTCCACGGGCGATGTTCCCCCCGCCGAGCGGGCCAGAAGAGGCGCTGGACCAGGCCGTAACCGGAATCTGGACCTTGGGCTGCATGGCCAAGTTCCTCTGGCCCATACCCGACCGCGGACTGGCTAAACGACTACACCGAATCATCGCACCAACCCTGATCATGTGGGGCGAGGATGACCAGCTAATCCCCGCCGCCTACGCCCAAGAATTCGGCCGCCTCATCCCACACAGCCGAGTTGAGCTCGTCCCAGACTGCGGCCACATCCCCCAGGTCGAGGCCACCGACCACACCTACACCACGGTCACGGATTTCCTGGCCGATGGCTACGCGACTTCACCTGCTCCTCGCGCGCAATCTGAGCGGGTCTAGTGCCCCGCGCCGGAAATCTGCCCAATAATTCCGGCGCTCAGATGACACCGGGCGGCGTTGCCGCCCTGGCGAATACCCCGGTATGAGCTGCGGGCGGCGCCTTGCCAGTCGCCACCTGAATCACCGGACTTATCGCACGAATTTCCGGCGCGGGACACTAGCTCGAAAGGGACTTTGTCATGCCACAACCAGGGATCGAGCTCGTTCGCGACTTGATCGCGCGGTTCTTCAATGGGCACAATCCGGACCTTGCCCCGGAGTTCTTCGCCCCGGACTTCCGCTGGCACGGCGGCAGCGTGGGCAGCGTCCACGGGATCGACGCCTACACCGCCGCGATCCGACAGTTTTTTGCCGGGCTGCCTGACGCCAAGGCCATAGAGCAGGACGCGGCCCAGGATGGCGACACGGTGACCATGCGCTTTGTTGTGCAGGGCACCCATACCGGAGCCCTCTGGGGGATCGCGCCGTCCGGCAATCGCGTCGTATGGGACGTGATCATGATGTATCACCTCTCCGACGGCAGAATCGTCGAGCAGTGGGCGGCCGAGGACTGGCTCGCGTTCTTGCACGCCATGGGCGTGTTCACGCCGCCATGGGCCGACTGACGCACCATCTATTTCTCGGCCTCACCGGCGACGAGGTGATCTCTAAAAGGTTGTCCGGCGGATGTTGCTATTCGTGCGGCTCGCATTCCGCGTGCCACTGCTCGGCGGCCTCCGGGGCCGGTACGTGGCTGTCACCGGCTCATGCTGTGCACGGCCGTTCGACGTCAATACCGGCGGGCAGCAGGGCGCGCTCGGCGTCGGTCAGGGGACGGTCGACCAGCCGGCACAGCTGCTCCGTCCATCGCGGCGCGTCCATCGGGAACAGCGACGGGCGGCGCCCATTGTCACTGAAGATGGACATCTGACCGTCGAGGGTGAGGTCCTTGGCGTACTCAACGTTCGGCGGAAGCCGGAGGCTGCCGCGCTGTCGGCCAGTCTCCGGGTCGATCAGAGTCAGCAGGTACCCGACCGTCTGGTCGGGGTGGACGCCGATCGCGAGCAGACCGTCAGCGGTGAAGCCGGGCACGACCGTGACGGTGGAGGTGAGGAACGGCGCCCCGACGCGCTGGTGCCGCTCGATGTCCCACACCTGGACAGCGAGGTCCTGCCCGACGACAGCGGCGCGTCCGCCGGACCCGTCGAACCTCACTGAGATTGGTTGGGACTCCAGTGCGGCAACCTGCGTCCCGTTGGTCATGTCCCACAGTTCGACACCGTGTGGGCCGTTCACGGCGGCCTGCCAGGCCGGCCCCGGGCGCAGCCAGACAGAGGACGAGATGCGGAAGTGCCGCGCTCGTGCGGCGTCGGTGGTGAGCGTGACGGGCGCGCCGACGGGCTGACCGGTCCGCCGGTCCCAGGCGCTGAGGACACCACCGACGAGCGCGACGACCCGATCGCCGAGCGAATCCATCCCCGGCGGCGTGGACCCCTCCGGTCCAGGAGATCCCGGCAGGACCCAGTTCGTGGTGGGTGCGAAGCCCGGAACGGCGTACTCGGAATAGGAGAGGTGGTCGGGCCCTCGCGTGAGCGCTCCGACGGTGTCGGGGTTCAGGCTGAACTTCCGTCTGGTGCTGTCAGCCGCCGACAGGGACAGAGTGCCCGCCGATGCGCGAGTCACCGGGTCGATGGCGGCGATCCCATTGGACGTGAGCGACAGTTCGTACTGCCCCCCGGTGGTGAGCCGGGCGCCCCGGCCGGCGTCGGCAGGGTCGGCGTGCAGCGTCAATACGGACCGGCCCCGCAGCAGGTGCACGACCAGATGGTCGCCCACAAGCGCCACGGCGGGCATACGTCCGAATTCCTGCTGCATGTCCGCGTCGGCGTATTGCGGCGGCGCGAGCAGCTCGTAGACCTTGCCGGTACTCAGTGAGGTGATCCGCCAGAGGTCGAGATCGCGGTCGTCGACACGCGAGTGTTGCTCCATGAGGAACTCGCCGCTGCTGGTCAGCTCGTTCTGCAGGGCAGTCGGCGTGCAGTCGGCGGCGAGCCGAGGGATGCGCCGCAGCTGCTGCCCGGTGGCGGTGTCCCAGATGAGCGCCGCTCCCGGCGCGCAGCTCACCAGGTACCGGCTACCACCCGGGGCAATGCCGTCGGCGGGCAACGTGGCCCGGACCGCCCCGTCGGCGACCGAGCGGAGCGTCGCCCCGGTTGGTCGGACCTCGACGACCACGCCGGGGTCGGTAGTGAGTGTGACCTCCCGGATCTGTGGATCGGTGATCGGCGCGATGTTGATCGGCGCCGGGGCGCCGGCGCGCACGTCCCACGCGACGAGTTTGCGAGTCCCGTCCGGGAGCTGGGTCAGCCAGGAGAGCCGGACCTGGTCGGGGGAGAAGTAGAGCGTTCCCCGCAGTGCGGGCCCGAGCCCGTCGCTGACGACGACTGGCCCAGTTCGCCGCGCCACGTCCCACAGCATCACCCGGCCGCTGCTGTCGAGACCCGCAATCGTGCGACCGTCGCCGCTCAACGTCTGCCGATTTTCCTGCGGCGGAAGACCGGGCAACGACCACCGCGACGGTGCGGCGCCGAGGGCGTCGGTGAGGACCGTGGCGTTGGGCGCGTAGCGAACCAGGACCGTGGTGCCGTCCTCCGAAGCGACCAGCACGTTCGCCGGGCGCTCGGTGACGTCGGTGTGTACGGCGTCGACGGCCTGCATGCCGAACGCGAGCCGGGCCAGGGCTGTCCGAGCGGCACTGTTGTCGGGGTCGGACCGGTGCGCCGCCAACGCCAGCACCGACGCCGTGACCGGGTCGCCCGGCAGCCGGGCCAGCGCCGCCTGCGCCATGACCTCGGCGTTGGCGAGTCGCAGCTGGTGGGTGACCTGGTTGCCACGGGCCACGGCGACGGCCGCGAGCCCTCCCGCCGCAAGCACCAGCACGGTCAGCACCGCCGTGACCGCGCGCCACCGCCGCACCTCGCGGCGTTGCCGGGCCCGGCTGCGAGCGACGAACTCCCGCGCCGCGGCGGGCACATCGGGCGCGCGCCGCGGCAGCCAGTCGGCGGTGGCGGCGAGGGTGACCCCGCGCAGCAGGCCGCCGTCGTCGCGGCCGGCCGACTCCCAGCGATCCCGCTGGGCGTCCACCTGGTCGCGCCAGGTGAGGAAATCACGGTCCTCGGCCAGCCAGCCGCGCAGTCGTGGCCAGTGCTCGATCAGTGCCTGATGGGCGAGCTGTAGCCGCTCCACCCCCTCCGGCGGTCGCTCCACCACCAGCAGGCGGCCCGCCACCAAGCGATCGACGAGCGGGCGCAGCACAGAATCTATGTCGGCCGTGCGCAGCGGCCTGCGGACGAACCGCCCGTCACGGTCCGGACCGGCCAACGCGGTGAACAGGCTGCGTAGGGCGGGATCATCGGGCGGCACGGCCAGGGCCGCCACGACGTCCTCGGCGCGGGTGGCCACCACTCCGGCCACCCCGCCGCTGTTCTGATAGGCCTCGATGGTGAGGATGCCGCCGGTGCGGTGTTCCCACAGCTCGGTGAGCAGGGACTCGACGAGCGGGAGGTTGCCGGGTTCTGAGGCGGCGTCGTCGAGGATGCGGTCCACGAGTCCCGGTTCGAACGTGAGGCCGGGGGCGCGTTCGGCGGGAGCGACGATGGCGTCGCGCAGCTGCCCGCGATCCATCGGCGGCACCAGGACCGTGCCGGCACCGAGGCGGGCCGCGATACCGGGGGTCACCACCTCGTCGAGGGTGGCTGAACGCGCGGTCAGCACCACCTGCAGCGGCCAGCTCCCGTCCGTGCGCCGCCCGGCTGCATCGAGCCGTTCCCCGAGCGCCACCAGCAACTTCTGGGCCGCAACCGGGTCCGCGGCGGCCAGCTCCTCGAACTGATCGACCAGCACGATGGTGCGCCCGTCGGCTGGCGGGTCCGAAAGCACCGTGCTGATCAGCTCGTCCACCGGCTGGCCAGGCAAGGGGCGCACCTCGGTGACGGTGACGCCCGCCGAGCGGAGCCGGGGCAACAGCCCAGCCCGCACCAGGGACGACTTGCCCGCCCCCGACGGCCCGGCCACCGCGACCAGAGCCTGACTGGCCAGCACTTCCTCGACCTGCGCGATGCCGTCGTCACGGCCGAAGAAGAACGCGGCGTGCTCCTCGTCGAAAGGCTCCAGGCCGCGATAGGGGCAGGGCAGCAGCTCGGGGTCGGCGCCGAACACCTGGTCGATAGGGATCACATAGGCGGTGGTCGTCTCGCCGGTGGCGTCGGTGGCAACGGTCATGCCGACCACCGCACCGGTCTCGTCGTCCCAGACCGGGGAGCCGCTGAAGCCGGCGACGATCGGCTGGTCGCCGGGCGCGACCTGCAGCTGGAACCACCCGGTGGCCTGCTGTCCACGGATCCGCCCAGTGGTCCAGACACCGTCGGCGAGGCCGTCGGGAAAGCCCAATACCCGGAACGGGTGGTCCCAGAGCTGGTCGATGCGCCGCAGCGGCGGCATCCGCGCACCGGCCGGGGCCAGGCCGTTGAGGCTCAGCACGGCGATGTCCCCGGAGCCGTCGGCAGCGATCGGAACCCACCGGGTGACGGTTGCCTCCACGGCGGGTGCGGCTTCGGAGTGGACCATCGGGAAGTCGATCCGGACGGGCCGCTCGGGTGCGCTCGTCGCGTACGGGTCGTCGCCCGCCGCGTCCGCGACGACGTGCGCACACGTCGCCACCAGGTCCGGCCCGAGCAGGAACCCGGTCCCGACGGGCTCGCCGGACACGCCCAGCACCCGCACGACGACGTGCGTTGCCACGAGTTGGTCGAACCCTGCCATCGGCCCCCCGGGCACGAAGCATAACGGGCTGTCCCCGACGCGGCGATCTTCCTTAAGTCCATGTCACGGCACCTGCTCGCCCTTGCTTGATTTGTGGTGGGTGTGAGCGGGAGATCGCTTAGGCTGTTTTCCGGCCGAGGGGGCAGCGGTGACCGCCACAGATCAGGCGCAGGTCGTGTTCGCCGGTGCTGTGGTGCGGGTGTGGTCGCCTACGCACGGGGTGGTTGGCGGAGGCTTCCTGGTCGGGTCCGGCTGGATGGCGACCTGTGCGCACGTCGTCGCTGAGGCACTCGGCATCGACCCATATGCGGTGGCGGCGCCCACCGCGGCGGTAAGTGTTGATTTCCCGCTGCTTGACGGCGAGGACGGCGAGCCGTCGCGGGCCGTGGCGAAGGTCGAGCGGTGGACTCCTATCCGCGATGACGGGTCCGGCGATCTGGCCCTGCTGCGGCTGGTCGGTCCGCTTCCCTCGGCCGCACGGATGCCGCCGGTACGCCGGATCGAGCGGCTGTGGGACCACCGCTTCGAGGTGCTCGGATTCCCCGAGGGCCGCGCGGACGGAGTCAGGTCGACCGGCCTGATCAGGGGTGAGCAAGGCACTCGCTGGTTCCAGCTGCAGAGCACGCCTGGTGAGCCGCGCATCGAGGGTGGTTTCAGTGGCGCTCCCGTGTGGGAGGTCGAGAGCGGCGCCGTCGTCGGCATGACGGTCGCGGCTGTTCAGGGTGAGACCACTACCGCCTACTTGATCCCGATCGACCAGGTGCTGGGGCAGGACCCCGACCTGGTGCCCTGCCCGTATCGCGGGCTGCGGCCGTTCAGCGAAGAGCAGGCCGGCGCGTTCCATGGCCGTGACGAGGAGATCCAGCGGCTGCTGGGTGCGGTCGAGCGGCTGCCGGTGGTGGCGGTGGTTGGCCCCTCCGGCGCCGGGAAATCCTCGTTGGTCAAGGCTGGTTTGCTGCCCAGGCTGCGAGCGTCGGGCGCGCGCATCGTGGATGTCCGGGCCAGGTCGGTCCGCGAAGCCGAGGAGGCGCTGGACACGACGCTGGACCCCCGGCTGGACCCGCCGGCGTCAGCGCGGGAGTCGGACCCGCGCCCCGGAGTGGTGTTGGTGCTCGACCAGTTCGAGGAGCTCGTGGAGGCAGATCCGACCGGGGCGAGGGAGCTGTTGGAGCGGATCGTGGCCGAGGGCTCCGTTCGGTCGGTGCGGGCGGTGTTGACACTGCGGTGGGCCGCGATGGACGAATTGTTGTCCCCCACGCTGGTCGACACGCTGGCCACCGGGACGGTTCTTGTGGCGCCGCTGGATCGGGCCCGGTTGCGTGAGGCGATCGTGCGTCCGGCGGAACGGGCGCCGGGCTTGGCGTTCGAGGAAGGGCTGGTGGAGCGCATTCTCGACGACGCCGGCATCGAGCCCGGACAGCTGCCACTGGTGGGGTCGCTGCTGAGCGAGCTGTGGGAGCGCCGCGAGCGCGGTTACCTCACGCTGGCGGGCTACGAAGCCGCCGGCGGTGTGGCTGGTTCCGTCGCGCAGCACGCCGAGAAGGTCGTCGGCTCTGTTCCCATCGTCCACGAGGACCGGTTGCGGCAGTTGTTCTGTGTTCTCGCCCGCCCGGACCAGGACGGCCGGTTCGTGCGCCGGCCCGTGTCACTGGGCCAGCTATCGATGGAGCTGCGGGCCGTGGTACCCGCCCTGGTCGACGGGCGACTCCTGGTAGTCAGCGGTTCAGGGGCTGGCGCGGTGCTCGAGCTAGCTCATCAGGCTCTTATCGAGTGCTGGCCCCGGCTGCGGGACTGGTTGGCCCAGGACAGTGAGTTCCTCGCCTGGCGGTCATGGCTGGAGATCCAACGCAAGCGCTGGGAAGCCGAAAGGCGAGATGACGCCGCGCTGCTGCGCGGGGCGACGCTGGCCGCCGCTGGTGAATGGTTACCGGCTCGGGAGGCCGACCTGCCGGTGGGCGACCTGGACTACCTGCGCCGCAGCACCGCCCGCCAACGACGCGAGGTACGCCGCTGGCGACTGGTGACCGCCGTACTCACGATCCTGGTGCTCGCGGCGGGAGCGCTGGCGCTGATAGCTCTGCAGCGCCGACACACCCTGGCGGTCGAGCTGGCTGCCGCCAACGCGAACGTCCTGGGCAGCGAGGCGCGGAACTGGTTACCGAGCGATCCGGTGCTGGCTGCCCAGCTTGCCCTCGCGGCATGGCGTTCCGACCCACGCAGCCCGCAGGCCCGTGGCGCGCTGGGCAGCGCCTACCTTGCGATGCGGTCTGTGGACGCGGTGGTTGCCGGGGTGAGCGACGGGCCGATCACCGACATGCTGGTCAGCGGCGATTCCGTCATTGTCAAGCGCGACCCTGGTCTTGCCGCCATCGACATGGCCGGCGGGCGGCCAGCCACCTGGCAGATCCCCGACAGCGCCCCGTCGGTCGAATCCACGCTCGCGTGGAGCCGGGCTGTGAGCCGGGACGGGCGTTGGCTCGCTGACGTCGCCGCGGATGGCTCGGTGCGGGTGCGGGACCTGGTGGCGCGGGGAGCACCGCGCGCCCTACCTCGCACTGGTGCCGGGTTTGTTCCCGCCATGGGCATCGTCTATCCGCGGTTCTCCGCGGATGGCACCCGATTGGCGTGGGCCGCGGTCGGCCCCGACCACACGATCTACGTGGTCATCCGGGACGTGCGGTCCGGGGCGGCCGTGCCGACCAGCATTGGCCCGATGCCGCGCGGGGCGATATCTGTATGGCCGACCCCGGACCCTAACTTGGTGATCTTGCGGGAGGGGATCCTATCCGCAGCCACCACTAGGTTGGTTGTCCGTTCGCTGGATGACGGTGCTGTGGTAGCAACCATGCCGCCAGGTTCGGAAGTCGCCCAGGACGGGTCCTCGGTGGTGTCGTGCGAGCCGGCAACCAACCCGAGCGACGCCGCGTCGACCTCAACGGTTGTGGTGACTCCGGTCGGGAGCCCGGTGGCTCCGCGCCGCATCACCGTCGCCGCACCGAACTGCGCCGCGGTGCAACTCTCGGTGGATCGGCATTGGCTCGTCGAGGATCGGCTCGACAACCGCACGCCGGGGCGCACGACTCTGCGCCTGACCGACCTGGCTACCGGTGGGGTGCGCACAGCGGAGGCCGCCGGGATGTACGACAGCCCGGTCTTGACCAAGTATGCGTTCTCTGTGGCGGCCACCGTGGCGGTCTCCTCGGCCGGTGGCCGCGTGTCGGTCTTGCTGGGGCGGGGAACGTCTCTGCAGCTGTTGGCCACCGAGCCCACGAGCGCGGTGCCGCTCCGGGGCACGAACTTTTGGCTGGATGCCGCCACCGTGTTGAATGTCGGCTCGAGCAACAGCATGGCGGTGCGCGAGCGCGGCACCGGCCGGCAGCTCGCTGGCCTCCCGGTCGGAGTCGAGAGTCTTGCGGAGTTCGACCAGCACGCGCTGTGGACGGTGACCCCCCAGGCGGGCAACTGGGAGTTGAAGCACTACGAACTGCCGTCACTGCGTCCCCTCGGTGGATTCCAGGTGCCGGCGCAGCGTCCCGGAGGCCTCGCGAGCCCAGACGGTCACGTGTGGGGGATCGCGGTGAGCGCTCAACCGCTGGAGCAAGAGGGGCGTTTGCTGGTCCTGGACAACGGGTGGATCTCTACCTGGGACCGGACATCCGGGCGGCGAGCGAGCGGCCAGGTCAGGATTGCCACCAAGGCGGAGGATGAGGATAAGCCAGTCACTTGGGCCCGCATGTGGTCCCGGCCGAACCACCCGGGGCAGGTCGCGCTGCTAGCCCCGGACATGAGCGTGCAGCTGTGGGACGTCGGGGCCGGGCGGCTGCTGCACACCATGCCGACCAAGGTTGCCGCCCGATTCCTGAGCGACCCCTCCGACGTGGTGTTCGACCTGTCCGGCGAGCGGATGGCGGTGCTCAACGCGAACAAGACCATCGAGGTGTGGAACGCCGACACCGGCGAGCTGAGCCGGCCGCCGATCCCCGCGCCCACGACCGACAACCTCATCGGGTTCGATCCCGACGGCTATCTCGATGTGCTCAACCGGGTGGGATTGGACAACCCATCCTGGATCGCGTTCGTCGACACCGACGCAGGCACGGAGGCCGGGTCGTTGACTCCCTCGGGCAACGCCACCATGGCAGGGGACCGGCGGAGCATTGTTCTCGGCGGCTCCGGCGACCTTCTACCGCGGGAGATCTCCGCGACCGCGCGCGCCTGGCACGACACGCTCTGCGCCTCAGCCAACCGCGCATTCACTCCCGCCGAGCTGGCCCTGCTGCCGCCCGGCGCCGACACCGACCCGCCGTGCTGAGCCGGTGGGCGACGCAGCGATGACGACGGTCAGTCGGGAACCGGAGGTGGTGGCCGGCGCCGCGGTGCGTGTCTGGTCGGACGGCCAGGCTGTGTCCGGCGGGGGCTTCCTGCTCGGGCCTGGTCTGGTGGCCACCAGCGCGCGGGTGGTGGCCGACGCCCTCGGCATCGACCCGGCTGACCCCGACCCGCCCCCGGGGCGGGTGCGCCTGGACTTCCCCCTCGCGCCCTCGGCGAACGGGACCTCTGCCTCGGTCGAGGGCATTGTCAGGCGATGGTCCGCCGCACGGCCCGGCGAGGACGACTTCGCGCTGCTGACCCTGATCGGAGCGGTTCCGCCACAGGCCAGGATGCCCCCGCTGCGGCGCATCGAACCGGTGCATGGCCGAGGCTTCTCGGTGCTCGGTTTCCCTGAGGGCCTGGTCGACGGGGTTTGGTCCACCGGGGTGTTCGAGGGCGAGCAAGGCCGGCCTGGTGCGGTTGTGCTGCGTAGCAATACCGGTGACCAGCACATCGGGGCCGGCTTCTTCGGGGCGCCGGTATGGGACACGGGCGCGGCGGCTGTCGTCGGCATGGCCGCCGCCGGGCCGGGGGGCGGCGCGTACCTCATCCCGATCGAGCAGTTGCTCGGGTGTGATCCCGAGCAACTGCCGTGCCCGTATCCGGGGTTGCGTCCATTCGGCGAGGCGAACGCGCAGGCCTTCCACGGCCGTGACGAGGACATCGCACGGTTGTTGTCCGCCACCGAGCGGCTGCCGGTGGTGGCGGTCGCCGGGCCGTCCGGGGCGGGGAAGTCGTCGTTGATTCGGGCCGGGCTGTTGCCCCGGCTGCGTGCGGCGGGCGCCCAGGTCGTCGAGATCCGGGCGGTACCGGGAACCGACCCGTGCCTCGCCCTGGAATCGGCCCTGGAATCGGCGCTGGAGTCCGCGCGGGAGTCCGAAGTGGAGTCGACCCCCAGAGCTGACGGCCCGGTGAGCGATGGACCCGGTTTGATACTGGTGGCCGACCAGTTCGAGGAACTCGCGGCGTTGGAGCCCGTTCGCGCCCGGGCGCTGCTCGAGCGAATCGTTCAGCTCACCGAGGGACGTGACGGGCGGCCGGTCCGCGCGGTGTTGACGCTGCGCTGGGCGAGCCTGGACGGGTTGCTCACCCCCCAGCTCAGCCCGGTGCTGGATGGCGCCGCGGTGCTCATCGCCCCGTTGCGGCGAGACCAGTTGCGTGATGCGATCGTCCGGCCCTCGGAGTTGCCGCCAGGTCTGGCGTTCGAGCAGGGATTGGTCGAGCGCATTCTCGATGATGCCGCCACCGAGCCTGGTCAGCTGCCGTTGGTGGGGTCGCTGCTGGCTGACCTGTGGGCGCGCCGGGATGGCGGCTACCTCACGCTACGTGGCTACGAAGCGGCCGGCGGTGTGGTCGGAGCCGTGGCCGCGCATGCCGAGAACGTGATCACCCCGCTTGATCCCGACACCAGTGACCTACCGCGGCGGCTGTTCACCACGCTGGCGCGCCCAGATGCCGAGGGGCGGTTCGTGCGGCGCCCGGTTCCCGTCGAGCAGCTTCCCGCCGAGCAGCGCGGGCTGGTAGCGCCGCTGAGCGCGGGGCGCCTGTTGATAGTCAGCGAGTCGGCCGGCGCGGACATCGTCGAGTTGGCTCACCAGGCGCTGATCGAGCACTGGCCGAGGCTGCGCGGCTGGCTCGTACGCGACCGGGAGTTTCTCCTCTGGCGCGAACAGCTCACCGTGCACCGTGAGCGGTGGGAGGCCGAGGATCGCTCGGATGCCGCGCTGCTGCGCGGCGCGCCACTGGTGGCCGCGGCGGGCTGGCTGGCTGAGCGCCGGGATGACGTCCCGCTGCCCGACCTGGACTATCTGCGGCGCAGCGTAGCCCGGCACCGCGCCGAGGTGCGCCGCTGGCGGATGGTCGCCGCCGTCCTCGCGGTGCTGGTGCTGGGCGCGGGCGTGCTGGCTACCGTGGCGGTGCGCAGCGGTAACCAAGTCGCCGCCCAGCTCACCCTGGCCAGCGCCGACATCCTCGGTCGGGAGTCGCAAACCCGGGCAGCCGACGACGCGGTCTTGGCCGCCCAACTAGCACTTGCGGCCTGGCGCGCGGACCCGGTGAACCCGCAAGCCCGCTCGGCGCTGGCCAAGTCGTACCTGGCCTTGCAGGCGGCCGATCTTGTGCTGGGGGATCGGACCGACACGCCCGCCCAAGGGCTGGTCATCGCGGGCGACTCAGCCCTGTTGGTCTCGGGCGGTGTCACAGTCGTCACGGGTCTGTCCGGTACCGCACCACGGCAGCGGGAGCTGCCCGACATCAACCCGGCCGGCCCGCTCGCGCTGAGCCCAGACGGGCGCTGGCTTGCCGACGCGCTTCCCGACGGCGGAGTCCGGCTGCGGGACCTGACCGACCAGAGCTCACCGCGGTCGGTACCCAATACCGGCGGCACCGGGCGCACTGTCCAGGACCTGCGGTTCTCCCCGGACAGCGCCCGGCTGGCGTGGCTCGAGGCAGGGGCGCCGGGCCGGGTCACTCTGGTGATCAAGGAGGTGAGCTCCGGTGCGGACATACCGCAATATCTGGGGCCGCTGCCGGCTGCCGACCCGTTTACCTTCTCCCTCACCGCGGACCCCAACTTGATCGTGCTTCGGTATGCACCCGACCCCGCGGCAACGTCCACTCGGGTGGTGGTGCGCTCGCTTGCGGACGGCGCACAGGCAGCGAGCCTGCCAGGAAACGCGGAGGTCAGCCACGGTCTGGCTCTGTGGTGTGACGCGGGCCCCGACCAGTCATCGAAGGATTCGGCGGTCGTCGTCACCCCGATCGGGGGAAACCGGCAGCCCAAGCGGATAGCGACCGCAATCGGCTGTTTCGGTGTCCAGCTCTCCGGGGACGGCGAGTGGTTGGTAGAGCGGGTCCTCCCAGATGACAGAGCGGACAACGAGCTGCTCATGCTGACCAATATCACCAGTGGGGAGGTCCGCCAGGTGTGGGCGCCCCCGCTGGGCGGGCACCCCGGCGGCTATAACCCGCGTTCCCTCAGCACCATGCCCACGCTTGCGGTCGCTTCGTCCGGAGACCAGACGTCGGTCTGGTCGGCTGAGGGCTCGTCGCTCATGCGCCTGCGCACGCAGCCGCCGATACGGTGGAACGGCCAAACACCCTCGGACAGCTTCAGCTTCGGTGACCGCTACTGGCTGGGCATGACCGCCGATGGTTTCGCGGTCGCCGACCGCGTCACCGGCGGGCAGGTGAGCGCTTTGCCCGGTGTGCTCGGAACGAAGACCGCCTGGGCGTTGGACGAACAGACGCTGTCGGTGCTGTCCGCGTCGCCCGGCGGGTGGGATATCCGCCGCTTCAGCTTCCCCGACCTGCACCCGATCAACGCGTTCCCGGTGGTGGTGGCCAGCGCCGACGGCGTTCGGCACACTGCCGATGTCCAGGTCGAGCGTGCCGAGGACGGTGGCCGATTGGTGATCATCAGCGACGGTGTGCTGTCGGTGTGGGACCAGGTAGGCAAACAACTCGGTGCCCCGGTCACGCTCGGGGAAGGGCGAACCACCTGGTACCAGATCAACCCCCGGATGACCGTCCGCCCAGGGCATCCGGGGCAGCTAGCACTGGTCACCTCGCGCGGCGAGGTAGAGCTGTGGGATGCCGTCCTCGGCGCGCCGCTAGCGAAGTTCTCCACCTCTGTGGCCCTGGCCTCGTCGATACGGTTCGATCCGGCGGGTGTCCGGATGGCTGTACTCACCACCGCCCGGGACATCCAGGTGTGGGATGTCTCGTCGGGCACCCAGACCGGCCGGCCGATCCCCGCTCCCGAGGTGACCAATTTGCTGGGCTTCGACAGCTCCGGTTACCTCAATGTGGTCAAGGACCACGGAAGGGCAGCGCTGCCCAGCTTGGGCTTCGTCGACGTGGCGGCCGGCCGGGAGGTGGGGTCAGTCACGCCGAGCGCGCTGATCGCCGTCGCGGAACTCGCCGGGGGCGACCAGGTGAACCTGCAGCTGACGGGTAGACACGTTCCCTCGGCCCTGCCGGTGTCCGCGCAGGTCTGGCACAACAAGCTGTGCTCGGTCCTCAACCGGCCATTCACCGCCGCCGAACGGGCCATACTTCCGCAAGGCGCCAACCCTGCCCCGCCCTGCTCATGAGCGGCCGCGGTCCGAAGCACGTCAGCGGCTTGACCCATTCGAGTGAAAGGGGGGATCGCGCCCACCCTTCCGCCTCACTCGCGAGTCGACCATCCTGACCGGGCGGGCGACCGGCATGGGTGAACTGCTGACGGAGGCCATGATGTACAGATTCGAGTTGGCGAACCGCCGGCCGCGGGCGGGCTGGGCGGTCGCCGGAGTGCTGATGGTCGGCCTGGTGGGCGGCTGCGGAGCGGGGGGAATCGCCGGGTCCGGTTCTGGGGACTCGCGGGATGCCCTGTCCGACGGCTCCAGTAAGGCCCAGCAGGCCGGGTCGGCACGGTACGTCGGTACGACAGACCCTGGGTTCGGGCAGCCGGTCAACTTCCAGGGCACGCTGTCCTGGAAGAACGGCTTGACCGGCGAGCTGACCATGACCGGGAGCGGGCTGCCCGGCGGTGGGCCGGTGCGGATCACCGAAGACGCGCTCTACTCCATTATCCCGACCGGGCTTCCGGGGCAGACGGCCGGGAAGCGCTGGGGCAAGTTGTCCTACGCCGACTTGGCCCTGACGTTGGGCCCGGTAGGGAAGGCCTTCGGGGCGGCGCTGACCCAGACCAATCCGGTTCGTTCGGCGGCCATGCTCCGCCAGGCCGGCGATCTGAAGCTGGTCGGCGAGGAGCAGCGCAACGGGGTCGCAACTCGGCATTTTGCCGGAACCATCGAGCCGGTAAAGCTGGTGGAGGACCTCAAGCTGGGGCTGACCGACGCGCTGATCGCCGAGTTGCGTACGGAGTACCAGACTGCGGGGATCAGCAGCGAGCAGCTGGACGTCTGGCTGGACAAGCAGGACCTGCCAGTGCATGTGGAGGCGAAGACGACCGACGCCGCCGGGCGCCGGATCGCCTACACCGCTGACTACACCGACTACGGCCAGCCGAGGCAGATCGGTGCGCCCCCGGCCGACGAGGTTTACGACCTCGGCGAGCACTACAAGACGCCGCTCCCAACCAGCCCACCGCGCTAGAGACGTCGATCATTGCCCAGATCTGACCGTATGCTCCTCGCCGAGGGGGCACCGTGACCGAATTTGCCGACGGCGACGTCAATGAAGAGTTCGCTCAGCTGGCGGCATCGCTGCGCCAGTTGGCAGATCAGGGCGAGGGCACCGTGCTCGGCCTGGGACCGCCCGGCCGGGCCGGTATTCGCCGGGTTTCGCGGGCGACGGCCGAGGCCTTCGAGGGGCGGCTCGCTCAGGCCTATCGGGAGCGGTCCACGCTGTTGGTGCGCTATGCCGCGCGCAAGGTGAATGATCACGCCCGGGCGGAGGACGTCGTGCAGCGGGTGTTCGAGAAGATCCTGCGCCGGCACCGGGTTGACCGGCCCGAGGTGCGAAACCTAGAGGCTTACCTGCTGACGGCGGTGTGTAACGAAATCAACCGTGAGCTGCGCTCGGTGATCTCCGACCGGCAGACCCTGACCTTGGAGCCCACCGAGCCCGAGGCCGAGCGGCCGAGCCAGCGCGTGGACGTGTCGGCCGAGGTGACCGATGCCCTGGCGCTGCGCGCCGCGCTGGCTGAGCTGCCACCCCGAGAGCGCGAAGCCGTCGTACTGCGGACGCAGTGGCAGTTGTCGGTCGCGGAGGCCGCCGAGATCATGGGGCTGAGCTCCGGCGCGGTCAAGCGCTACACCGCCGATGGCCTCCGCCGGCTGCGCGAGCGGCTCAGCGATCCCGACCACCGGGACGACCTGATTCGACGAGTGGCCACCAAGTAGCGAGCGTGCACGCCGTTGTTGAGTTACTGGCCCCTGGTGCAAACCCATTTGATCACGCGGGCACGGCTGCCGGCAGCCGCGGACACGGCTCGGCTTTGAGCGGCGGACGGTGAGCCCGCATAGGCCCAGCCCCAGGCGCGGTTCGATGCCTGTGCCACGGCGGCGCATCCGTTGGCGACCGCGACAACTGTCTGGCAGTCGGAGGCGCGGCACTTACTGACGGCGCCGCTCTCGGCGCTGGATCGGGTCGGGTGATCGAAGGTGTAACCGACGTTGCCGGTGCGCGGCGAGATTGCGATGGCCGCCCAAGCGCCAGGATCGCCGGGGACCGGGCCTTCACCGACCGACCCGGCGCTAGCGGGGCCAGCGGTGAGCAGGAGCGTGGCGCCCGCTAGCGCCGCTGTGACAACGGCTCGCCCGACAAAGATTTTCGACTTCATGGTGCCTCCCAGCCGCGACAGTGAGTTCACTGAAGGTGGCGACCCTCGGTGGCAGCCATCGGTTGGGGCATCTATTGAGTTCGTGGACTGTGTCGGTTCTGACTCAGGTGAGTCGCAGGAGGCGTTCGGCGTTGGCGTGGGCGATTTTGTTGAGGTCGGGCGCGTTGAGGGGTAGGGCGTGGAGGAATTCGATGGCTAGTGCGGATGATTCGTAGGGGTAGTCGATGGCGAAGAGGATGTTGTCGATTCCGACTGCTTGGGCGGCGGCTAGCAGTGTGGTGGTGGACAGGACGCCGCTGGTGGTGATGGCGAAGT
>Ga0137412_10000104_pt1 | contig 48613 bp, 52 predicted proteins | sample CZODoug2_1_16fun_FD_122160 | JGI IMG/M metagenome (GOLD analysis project Ga0137412, IMG submission 122160) | Vadose zone soil fungal communities from Angelo Coast Range Reserve, California, USA - CZODoug2_1_16fungal (Hybrid Assembly) | ecosystem: Environmental > Terrestrial > Soil > Vadose zone...
AGTTCCCGATGTTTGCTACGCTCGTCCCCGCCAGCGGTGGCTCAGCTTCGTCTCGTTAGGCCTTACATGGAATTCCGAGTAGGTTCGCCCGCAGATGCAGACGCAATTGCGGGCTTGATCGCTAGCTTCCAGAGCGAACTCACCGACGATCCGTCTGGTGCGGGTGCTGAGGGATATCTTGCCTCGGTGTCCGTACAGGCCGAGCGCGAGTACCTGGCCTCAGAACGCTACCGATACCTTCTCGCTTGCTCGGATTCTCAACTTGCCGGGTTCATCGCCATCCGAGATGGCTCCCACCTTTTTCACCTCTTTGTCGAGCGCTCACATCAGCGGCGGGGCATTGCTCGGTTCTTGTGGGAGCGAGCCTTGCGCGAGCTGTGCGCTCCTAGCAGCGATGGAGGCTTTACGGTCAACTCAAGCCTTTCCGCCGTGCCTGTGTATGAAGCCTTCGGCTTTGTTCCAGCAGCGTCAATACAGAGTATGCATGGCATCTCGTTTCTGCCTATGCGACGTCCGGCATTGCTAGCATGAGGCCTAACCAATCGATGAAACCAACGGCCCGATTGCGAAGCAACTTCGGCGAGCTTGTCACCGACCCCGCCCGTGGCTTATCTCTGTCTCGTTAGGCCGCAGCAGACCGGCTAGAACTGCTGACGTCAATGCGCACTCGTGTCGGACCGACAGCCCTCTTTTGCGTTATGGCCGCCATATTTCTCGTCGAACTCGCGACCGGGGCAGTCAGAAACGACGCTCGTCTCCTTCGGCTCGGCGCCCTACCTGATAGCGGTGAGATTGGTCACGAGTACTGGCGCCTGATCACGTTCGGGTTTTCACACTGGGACCTCACGCATCTCTTGCTCAACAGTGTCCTGCTGCTCATATTGGGACCGATCGTAGAGCGCCGCGCCGGTACCGCGTGGTTCCTGCTCGTGTTCCTCACTGCATCAATGGCTAGCGGCGTCGGTATTCTCTTTAAACATCAGCTCTGGCCATCGCAAGGCGTCTCTCTTGGCGCATCCGGCGGACTATTCGGCCTTCTCGGGGTCGCGCTCGTACTCGCCTTCCGGGTTCCCTCACAAACTAAATTCGCTCGGATGCGCCTGATTATCGTACTGGCAGTGGGACTAACCTACTCATTCTTCCCTGGCGTCAGCATGATCGGCCACATCATTGGCTTGGTTGTCGGCAGCGCGATGGCATTTTTGATTCCTCGGGCGACAGTGAGGCCCGTGGTCGCCGACGCCTAACCTGCCGTGGAGCATTCACCCCCACCAGCCTAACCAATCGATGAACCCAACGGCCCCATCGCAAGGCAACTTGACTCATTCACTCCCGCTCATTCGGCCTCGGCTTGGCCATCCATGTCGCACCGCTTCCCCGCCTCAGGCGGGCTCAATTCTCTTTGACTCATGATCTTCCCAGCTCATTCGCCCTCGCGGGCTATCCCGTCCATCGCAGACTCCCTATCTGCTCGGTTCTCGTTAGGTCTATGAAAACAACGCTTTTCACCATTCGAACAGTTGGCGGCCTGATCCTTCTGACCGCTTTGGCACAGTTGGCAGTTCATTCCGAGGCTGCTACGCCCGCGCCATTTTCTCTGCCGTCCATTGATGGGACTTACGAACTCACAGAGCGTGTCATGGCTAACGGCACGGTTCTTCGGCCTCCCTCAATCGTAGCGCTGTATACGATGGCCGACGGACGGTTCAGTCTGAATTTGTTCGTCAAGAATGCCGATGGAACTATCGCGTCTGAGTCGTCGATCGGGCGCTACACGTTCAGTGCGGACAAGTACTGCGAATGGGTCGTCTACACGATAAGAAACAATCTCGATAAACCAGGGGTGACGAACGAAGCGCCGGCGGTGACCGATCACTGTGCGCCTGTCACCTCAAAGGATGGCCGATTCAGTTTTTCGCCTCCTGGCGAAGGGGTGGAAGTCAGCTTCGGGACGGAGGGTTTCACCGCGAAGATCGGCGGCGAATTCGTCGATCATTGGAGGAAGATCCGATAGCAGAGATGCTCAAAAGGCCTAACCAAGCGATGCGGCGAATCGCGGATCGTCCTTATGCCTAGCTTAAACCAAATGAAAATACTGACAACGACGATCGGGATCACATTGATCGCTGTCACGATCAGAGCTAGTGACCCAGTGCCCTACATTGCCATGCCTATCGACAAAGGCTACGCCATAGATGCTCATGGCAAACGCCAACCGAACGCGGTGTGTGCGCGTGACGTAATTTGGGCATGCGCCCCGCGCTACCCCTTTCGGGCGCTATCAAGCGATCCAGCCAGTGATGCGCGAAATCATCGTCGTGACGGTTTGTATCGGCTCGATATTGATTTGAAAACAGGTCGAGTGAGCAGAATTACAATAATCAAATCGGCAGGATTGGCGATTCTGGACAGAGCCAGCACATGGGCATTTAGCCGGTGGGTTTTCACACCCGGCAAGTGGTCAGCAATGATAATACCCACCACCGTGCGCATAATTTGGGTGCCTGTTCTAATTCAGGAGCGAGAAGCTTAAACTTAACACATTGGTAGTAAATGACGTGTAACCGAATGCGTCGCCCTACTGTGCCTTATCTCTTTCTCGTTAGATTCTTCGCTACGCAGTCCACTTTGGCTTTCGCTTTTCGTTAAACGCGGCGATGCCTTCACGCGCTTCGTCCGATTCGCGCGCTTGCATATGATACTTCAGTGCCAGATCGATATCTTCTTTCACCGAACTCGACCAAAGTTCTTCGATCAATCGTTTCGTTTGCGCTAGCGCGCCAGGGGCGCCTTGCAGAACCGATTGGGCAAATTTTTGCGCTTCATTCATCAAATCAGCTTGCGCAACAACACGATTCACGAGGCCGATCTCCTTTGCGCGATCCGCGTCGATTATCTCGGAGCCTAACAACAGCTCGCGCATGTGCCGTTCGCCTACCTGCCGGCGCAGGAAAGTCATCACCAGTCCGGCCACCAGTCCGCGTCGCACCTCGGGATAACCGATTTTCGTGCCTTGCGCTGCGACAACAAAATCGCATGCCGACATAATCCCCGCGCCTCCCGCAACCGCGGCGCCATGCACGGCAGCGATCGTAATGAGACGTGTCTGGCTGATGGCTATCAAAGTGTGTGCGACCATCTCGGCTGTTGCGTGCGCCTTTCTCTGGTCTGCTGCCTCCTTCAAATCCAGCCCTGTGCAAAATGCCGCGTCTGCTCCGCGCAAAATGATCACCCGCTCCTGCGGCTGATCGGAAGCGATCTTGATGGCGGCGTTTAGCTCACTGAGTAGTTCAATCGTCAGCGCGTTACGACGCTCGGGGCGATTGAGAGTAAGAACAGTGATTTGCGGCGTTTGCTTTTCTATCAGGACCGTAGGCATGAGGTGAATGTCAAAATCCGAATGACGAATTAGACTTGGATGACACCAGTATGAAAGCGCGCTTCGGGTTTCGGCCGCGTGACGTATTGCAACAAACGAATGAGGATGTCCCGGGTCTCGTTTGGCTGAATAATCGCATCCACCCAGCCGCGGGCGGCGCCGTAGCGGATATCGGTTTGTTCTTCATAGCTCTGCTTCACTTTTATGCGGAGCTCTTCCAGCTCTTCGTGTGTCGCCTTTTTGTCACCTCGCTCCTGTGCGCGAGCGAGTATCGAGAATACGGTGTCCGATGCCTGGGCCGCACCCATCACGGCGTAGCGCGCAGTTGGCCAGGCAACAATGAACCGCGGGTCATATGCCTTGCCGCACATCGCGTAATTCCCTGCGCCAAATGACCCACCCACAACGACCGTGATCTTGGGCACGATGGAATTACTGACCGCGTTTACCAGCTTCGCCCCGCTGCGAATGATTCCGCTCTGTTCCGCATCGCGACCTACCATGAATCCGGTAACATCCTGGAAAAAGATGATAGGCAAGCTTGTTTGATTGCAGTCCATGATAAAACGCGCTGCCTTATCTGCGCTATCGGAATAAATAACGCCACCCATTTGAATTCCCTCCTTCTTGGTCCTGACCTGCAAACGTTGGTTAGCAACAATTCCCACTGGGCGTCCGCTGATACGCGCGTATGCAGTTACGATTGTCTTACCATAGTCGGCCTTATATTCATCCATTGAGCCTTCATCGATGACTGTGGCCAGTAGATCGCGCACGTCGTACTGCCTTTGCCCATCGAAGCTGATCAGATCATAAACAGCGTCCGGGTCTTTCGCCGGTTTGAATGCTTTTGGTAGGGCGCGACCGGTCCGAGCCGGACTGGCGTCGGGGGCGCCGCTCGAGCGAGCCTCAGGTAGCAACGCTACAAGTGAACGAAGACGTTTGAGGCAGGACGAATCGTCTTTTTCAAAAAAGTCCACCGTCCCGCTAATTTCGGCATGCATTTGTGCGCCCCCTAGTTCTTCCGCGTCGACAACCTGGCCGATGGCTGCTTTCACCAGAGAAGGACCCGCGAGATACAAGCCACTGCCTTTTGTCATTAAGATTTTGTCGCAAAGGACAGGAAGGTAGGCTCCGCCTGCCACACAGTTACCCATTATTGCGGCAAACTGAGGAATCCCAGCCGCTGAAATAACCGAGTTATTCCGAAAGATGCGGCCGAAATCATCCTCGTCCGGAAAAATTTCGTCCTGCATCGGAAGGAACACGCCTGCGGAATCGACCAGATAAATAATGGGAAGCGAGCATTCAAAGGCCAGGCGCTGTGCGCGAATCACTTTCTTGGTCGTTTGCGGAAAGAAAGCGCCCGCTTTTACAGTGGCGTCATTAGCAACAATCATGCACGGAACGCCCTCGACATTGCCTATGCCGGCGACTACTCCGGCTGCCGGAATCTTTCCCCATTGTTCGTACATTTTGTAAGCAGCCCAGAGGCCGATCTCGAAGAACGGCGATTCTTTGTCGAGCAAGCGACTGAGTCGTTCGCGCACGGGGAGCCTGTTCATCTTTCGCTGACGTTCATGGCCAGCCTTGCCACCACCCTCACGCAGCACAGCCTCCTCCTTTGCTATCGCGGCGCAGTGAGCGCGCAACAATTCACCACTGGATGATGCCGATGCACGAGACATGACGCGAACACGCTTAATCCGCGAAGGTGCCGGAATCAAGTTCGCCCCGGCGAATCCGTCCCGCCGTCCGGCGGGCGGACTGTAGTCACAGGGTAAACCACCAATTGCACGGATAACGCGAATTCGATCAGCGTAACCCGTGGTCTCTAAAAACCCAAAGTGACATTCGCGGCCAGATTTCGCTCTCGACAAGGTAATCAGGTCCTTGTGAAACTCCGTGCATGAAAACGCTGGTTTCAACACTCCTCTTCGTATTTTCACTCACATGCTTTGCCTTTTTGCCACAATCGCAGGCGGTCGCTCCGCCACCAGACGGCGGCTACCCCGGGGGCAACACCGCAGAAGGGCAGAGTGCCCTCTTGGGCCTTACTACCGGCCTATACAACACGGCAGTCGGTATCTATTCGGTGCTAAGCCTTACCGACGGTAACTTCTGCACGGGTGTCGGGGCCGGGACACTCCTGAGCAACACCGCAGACCAAAATACGGCAACTGGAGCCGGGGCGCTTTTGAGCAATACCACCGGCGGTTTCAACACGGCCAATGGAACGTTCGCCCTTTTTTCGAACACCACCGGCGAGGGCAACACGGCCACTGGAGATAATGCTCTCTTCTCTAACACCACGGGCAGTAGCAACACGGCCACCGGCTTTACTACGCTCGATTTCAACACGACCGGTAGTTTCAACACGGCTGTCGGCACCGCTGCGCTACTTCTTAACACGACTGGCAACCGCAATACGGCTATTGGGTTTCAGGCGCTCTTTATAAGCTCGACCGCGAATGACAACACGGCATATGGATATCAAGCGCTCTCGGACAACTCCAGCGGGGGCCAGAACACTGCAGTAGGCTCTGGAGCGCTCGGTAACAACGCCGGCGGTAACAGCAACACGGCCATCGGTGGTAATGCGCTCTTTAGCAGCACCGGCAACGATAACACAGCCTTCGGGGAGAATGCCGGCGGTAGCGTCACGACGGCCAGTAACGTCATCATTATCGGGGCCGGGGTCTTTGGTACGAACACAGACAACAGCTGCTTTATCGGCAACATCTTTAACCAATCGTCTCCTTCGGGAACGGCAGTGTTTGTTAATTCAGACGGTAAGCTCGGGACGACCGTCTCCTCTCGGCGGTTTAAAGACGACATTAAACCGATGGACAAAACCAGCGAAGCGATCCTGGCGCTTAAGCCGGTGACGTTTCGATACAAAAAGGAATTTGATCCGACAGGGATAGCGCAATTCGGTCTGGTGGCCGAAGACGCGGAAAAGGTGAATCCGGATCTGGTAGTGCGCGACAAGGAAGGAAAACCCTATAGCGTGCGCTACGATCAAGTGAACGCCATGCTGCTTAATGAGTTTCTCAAAGAGCACCGCACAGTGCAGAAACAACAACAAGAAATCGATTCTCTTAGAGCGGAGCTAAGAGATCAACGGGATCTGGTTCAGAAGGTGAGAGAGAAGATCGAGGCTAGCACGGCAAGGCCGCAAGTGGTCGCGGAGAATCCATAGAGCTGCCGGGCGCTGGAGACAGATTAGAAAGGCGTTCGCCGCGGCGAACGCTTCTACAGGTACGACACTCAGTCTTCGTTTTCTTCGTTGCCTTCTGTACGATTTGCCGCAGTTTCGCGTTGAATCATGTCTTCGAACGGCCGATAGAAATTAGCGTAGAACGGGTAAGGTCGATCTGGGTTCGCGGGAAGGTAGCGCCAATGTTTGTACATCCAGAGCCACGGCGCCGGGTTTTTTCTCACATATGGTTCAAACGAGTTCCAACATGCCTGTGCGATTTGTTGATGAGTCATCCCATCTGTGTTGCTGATCTTTGGATGGAAGATAAGCCTGTAACGCCCATTCGGCAGTGGTTCGCAATGCGCGGGAATGATCGGGATGCCGGTGCGTTCGTTCAACCAGGCATGCGCGGAAGTCACGCTTGTTTTTAATCCAAAGCAATCAATCGCGACCGCGCCCTGGCTTGGTGGGACGGTGAGATCGACCAGCAGCGCAGTGCGCCCTTTTCGTCGCAGCGCCTTATAAAGCCGCATGATCCCGCGTTCGCGCGGAACAAACTCATGCCCGGATTGCTCACGCAGGTTCTTGAAAACCGGATCGAGCGATGAGTTCTTAAATTCCTGTGAGATGATCGTGCCTTTGAGTTCCAGGAAACCGCCAGCCAGGCTGAGCCATTCGAAGTTACTGTAGTGATAGCAAGCGGTGATGAAGCTCCGTTCCGGGCCGGTGTCACGCCTGGTTTCTTCGACGTTCTGCAGTTCGATATACCAAAGGAAGTTCAGTGGCGTCAGCCGCGGGCTCCACAGCAAATCAACCATGGTTCGCGCGAAATGCTGAAATGATTCACGGGCAATCTTGCGTCGCTTACGGGCAGATAGTTGGTCGCCAAATGCGACCTTCAGGTTGCTCAGCGCTACACGGTACCCTTGCCGATCAAGAAAGCTAAGCAACACTCCGGCTACCTGGGCAAGGTGATAGCAGACCTTTCGCGAGCATAACGGAATCAATTTTGTTGCCAGGACAAGACCGGCCCACTCCAGGCGGTATCGAATTCGCTTCCAGCGTGAGCGCATCGATCATTTTGAATGACGAATGACGAATGTCTAATGACGAAGGAAGCTCGAATGATCGAATGACGAAGTGATGCGCAGGCGGTTGTTCGTCATTTGGACTTTGTCATTCATTCGTCATTCGGATTTCGTCATTGATCTTACCAACCCCGGCCGGGATTGGCTACAGGAGGAAGGCCTTTGCGAAATTCAGCCTGTTGGCGGTCGGCTTCTCTCTGCTGGTCCGCATCCCGCGCCTGCTGCTCGGGACTCGGGCCGGAACTACAGCCGAGCACAAAGAGGACAAAGGCCGACGCAAGAAGAACAAGAATTGACAGCTGTTTCATAGGGCGGATTCAATCATAATCAGGTCAACCGATACAGCAATTGTTCTGCGCCTGAAAATCCAGATCTCGCGGGCCTCGCCCTCCAATTGCGGATGCCGGTCACGGGATTATTCGCGTTGCTTCTCTCCTGCCAGCCGCAGGCAATCCCGCTCGAGGGTCTTCAAGCGATCAAGAATCTCATTCAACGCGAGCTCGTTCTTCAAGTTGACTTGATAATCGATTTCAGAGCGAAGCCGGTCTTTATGGCTCTGCCGGTTCTGCGACATCAAAATGATCGGCGCTTGCAGCACCGCAAGCATATTGATCGCCGTGCTTAGGAGTAAGTAGGGATACGGATCAAAGCCGCTGTTGGCAAGCAGCAAGGTGTTTATCAGTACCCATAAGTTAAAAAAGAGCACCGCGGCGATAATGAATTTCCAACTGCCGCCAAACTCTGCGATGATGTCCGCAGCGCGATCTGCGAGGGTACGTTGCGCCGCTTCCTCGACATTGACATTGCGCGTCGCGCTGTGTCGCAGAAGCTGATCGGTACGCCGCAGTCGATTGGCAAGCGCCGTGAGCATTTCCAACGCGATGTCCGGACTGCTGCGCACAAAGGAAAGAAAATGCTCGCGCGAAAGTACAGCCAACCGCGAATCCTCCGCGACCATCGCATCAGCTGAACGTCGTTGGTCGTCGAGCAACGCCATCTCGCCAAAGAAATCGCCGCGGCCCAATTCCGCCAGCGTCATCTCATGTCCATCTGTGGCCTGCACAGAAATGCGAACTTTACCCTGCTCGATCAAGTACATCGCGTTTCCCTCCTCACCCGCGCGGAACAAAACCGTTTTGGCTTTGCAGTCGATGCCCTCCAGCAACTGACATAATTTCCGGGCCGCCTCGTCATCGAGCGACTCGAACAACGGCACATGGCGCAGCGCGTCGATGGTCATCCGCCGTCAGATAATAGCGATAAGATCCGTCTACGAGAAGCACCAAGTGACGAGAATGACGAAATCCGAATGACGAATGTCGAACGAATGACGAAGTAACGAATGACAGAAAAACACGTGGGCTTTTGCTCGTTAGCCATTTGTTCATTCGTGCTTCCTTCGTAATTCGGCATTTGTCATTCGTCATTTCTTTTGCGTGGCTTCGGATCGGTAATTTTGCTATTGCTGGATTGATTTCCAAGTCACAAAAGCTAGAAGGAAAAACATGCTTCACCTCATTTGGTATATTTTCGTCGGCTTCCTCGTGGGTTGTGTGGCCAAGGCGCTCATGCATATGCATCTGTCTATCACGTGGACAGTCGTGCTCGGTATTGTCGGCTCGATTATCGGCGGCGCCGTGACGCACCTATTTTATCCGCCAAGTGCAGGGGGCAAATTTCATCTCGGAGGATTAATTGTTTCAATCGTTGGGGCGGTTCTGGTTTTGTACATTTGGCACAAGTTCAGGCTCCAACTGCCTCGCGGATAAGGTTTGGATTGGAATGATTGAGACCGCATTTTGCCGTGCGCGTTGCAAGGCTTTTCGCGGGTTCAACGAAATTGACTTGGACCAGTTCGATTCTAGGTTGGGAATGCGCTCGCTCGCGCTTTCCGAACTGTGAAAAGCGTCCTCTTTGTCTGTACAGGTAATATCTGCCGTAGTCCGATTGCGGAAGGGCTTTTTCGCCGTGTGCTTGGGAACCGAAAGGACATCGAAGTTATTTCGGCCGGTGTGCACGCGGTGAGCGGCCAACCGCCAAGTCTTTATGCAGTTGAAGTCTGCGCAGAAGCAGGCGTGGACATTAGCAATCTGCGCAGTCAGCCGTTAACGGCAGCACTGGTCGATCGAGCGACACACATTTTTACCATGACCGGCGCGCACCTTGAGACAATCCAAACATTGTTTCCTCAAGGCGCTGAAAAATCGTTCTTGCTTCGCGAATTTGAAGAGCCGGGCACTACCGTATGGCGCGATCTGCCCGACCCAATCGGCCTTGGCCGCGAGGTGTACGCACATTGTGCTCGCATTATCAGTAACGCCTTGCCAAGCGTGCTTGCGTTCGTCGAACAGGGCGAACTGGTGCGGCCTGGTGCGACGCGGGCACGCGAGCTATCTTCTCATCCGATGGACCATCCTCCTCACCGCATCGAGACCGGATTGACTGGTTCGAACCCTCAGCCCCGTTACGGCGACGCTTTGCGCAGAGTCGATCCTGAGATCTTCGATGCGATCATGGCCGAGGAAAAACGTCAGCGCGAAAACATCGAATTGATTGCGTCCGAGAATTTCACCAGCCGCGCGGTCATGGAAGCTCAGGGCAGTGTGCTGACAAACAAATACGCAGAGGGCTATCCACGAAAGCGCTGGTACGGCGGCTGCGAGAATGTGGACATTGCCGAACAATTGGCCATTGATCGCGCAAAACGGTTGTTCGGCTGCGAGCATGTGAATGTGCAACCGCATAGCGGCGCGCAGGCGAACATGGCCGTTTATTTCGCCATGCTCAAACCGGGTGACAAGATTCTGGCGATGAATCTGGCGCACGGCGGACACCTGACGCACGGGCATCCTGCGAATTTCTCCGGCAAATTTTATGCAGTCGCGCAGTACGGCGTTAGCGAGAAGACCGAGCAAATCGATTACGACGCGTTGCAAAAACAAGCCGAAGAAGTGCGCCCAGTAATGATCACCGCCGGCGCGTCGGCCTATCCGCGTATCATCGATTTTCCGCGACTGCGTCAAATCGCGGATTCGGTTGGCGCGGTTTTGTTCATCGACATGGCGCACATCGCAGGTCTTGTAGCAGGGGGTCAGCATCCCAGTCCGATCTCACACGCGCAATTTGTCACCACCACCACGCACAAGAGTCTGCGCGGACCGCGTGGCGGCATCGTCATGTGCGAAGAGAAATTCGCCAAACAGATCGACGCGACCGTTTTCCCCGGCGTGCAGGGCGGCCCGCTCATGCATGTGATCGCGGCGAAAGCCGTTTGCTTTCATGAAGCGCTCCAGCCGCAGTTCCGCGATTATCAACGGCAGGTTGTACTGAACGCCAAAGCACTTGCCGCCGGCCTGGCCAAACATGGTTACCGCATCGTCTCCGGCGGCACCGATAATCATTTAATGCTCGTCGATCTTCGTCCAAAGGAAATTAATGGCAAAGAAGCGCAGGAAGTTCTCGATCGCGCTGGCATCACCGTAAACAAAAACGGTATCCCATTCGATACCTATCCAATCTTCAAGCCGGGTGGTATCCGGATCGGCACGCCTGCGGTCACAACGCGTGGCATGAAAGAAGAGGAAATGTTGGAAATCGCGGACCTGGTTGCTGAAGCGCTCGCGAATCGCATCGATGCCGATGCGCTGGAGAAAGTGCATCGAAGAGTCCTCGACTTAACGAGAAGATTTCCGCTGCCCATCTGAGGGCGAGTCATTCCGAGCCAAGTCGAGGAGTCGCGTTGCATTACTTATGGGTGACGCTGCGGATCCTTCGACTTCGCGGAGTTTATCCTGAGCGAGTGAAGCGAGTCGAACGGGCTACGCTCAGGATCACGAGAAAGTAATAGCGAAAATTTTCGCTCTACCTAACCGGCAAAAATCTGCGTAGCTTGCGTTGTCCATGAATCGAGCGGCTGATCAACCGGAACCAAATCCGCTGCGCGAAGGTTTGTCTGCGCGTGCCGTGCCGCAGCCATGCACAATTGTGATCTTCGGAGCCACGGGCGATCTCACTCATCGCAAACTGGTGCCCGCATTATATAACCTCGCGGCCGATGGCGACCTGCCGCCAGCTGTGGAGATCGTCGGCTTTGCTCGCCGCGAAAAAAGCGATGAAGAATTCCGGCGCGATCTTGAACAATCCACGCGCAACTTTTCGCGACAGCCGGTACGCGATGAAATCTGGAAAAACTTTTCGCAATCGATTTTTTACCATCAGAGCGAGTTCGAAGACGAATCTGGTTACCAAACGTTGGCTAAACGCCTCGATGAAATCGACAAGAACCACGGCACCCGCGGCAACCGCCTCTTTTATTTTGCCGCTGCTCCCGATCAATTCGAGCCGATTCTCAAGCATCTTAAAGCTGCCGGCTTGAACCAAACCCGCGAAGGAAGCTGGGCTCGCGTAATCGTGGAAAAACCTTTCGGGAGCGATCTCGCCTCAGCGCGAGAGCTCAATCGCATGATTCGAAATTCCTTTAGCGAGGAACAGACCTACCGAATCGACCACTTTCTCGGCAAGGAAACCGCGCAGAACATCCTGGTGCTGCGCTTTGCAAACGCGATCTTCGCGCCGCTCTGGAACACACATTACGTCGATCATGTCGAGATTACTGCGGCGGAAACGCTCGGAGTAGAGAACCGCGCCGGGTATTACGAGCACGCAGGTGCACTGCGCGACATGGTTCAGAATCATCTGCTGCAACTTCTCTGCCTTGTTGCGATGGAACCGCCCACGGACCTAAGCGCGGACAGTATTCGCGATGAAAAGGTCAAAGTAGTGCGCTCATTGCGGCGGTGGTCGCGCAACGAAATCGGCGCCAACGTTGTGCGCGGTCAATACGCCAAAGGGGCCATTAACGGGGAGCCGGTGGTGGGCTACCGGCAGGAGAAAAACGTCAACCCTGATTCACAAACAGAAACGTTCGTCGCGTTGCGGCTTTACATCGACACCTGGCGCTGGGCGGAGGTGCCGATTTACATGCGCGTCGGGAAACGGCTCCCCAAATCGGCCACGGAGATATCGATTCATTTCAAGAAAGCGCCGGCGGTGCTGTTTAATAAGGATTTGCGCGACCTGAATGTGCTCGTGATTCGCATTCAACCAGACGAGGGAATTTCGTTACGCATCCATGCCAAGGTGCCGGGCACGAGCTTTCGCATCGAACCGGTAAAGATGGATTTTCATTACGGAACTTCTTTCGGGAAGGCGAGTCCCGAGGCGTACGAACGTTTACTGCTCGATGCGATGAGCGGAGATGCCACGCTCTTTGCGCGCCGGGACGAAGTCGAAGAAGCATGGGCTTTCATCGATCCCATCGAAGAAGCGTGGCACGCCAAGAAAGATGCGCCCGAGTTGTTCTTTTACCCCGCCGGATCGTGGGGGCCAGAAGCGGCGGATGATTTGCTCGCCCGTGACGGCTGGGCATGGAGAAGATTATGAACGATCTATTTGCAAGGTCATCCCGAGCGCCGCGAGGGATCCCACAAAATCAGAACTCATCACACTTCGGTGAGAGATCCTTCGCCTCCGCTCAGGATGACCGCGAGTTCTAAACATGCCTGCTATCGCTGAAACGTACTCGTTAGGCACTCCGGTCGAAATCAGCAAGATCGACCAGGAACTCAAAAAACTTTGGCAGGAAAGCCAGGGCGCAGCGACACGTGCATCGCTGGTCAACCTTGCCGTTTACAGCGAGGAACCAGATTCTCTCAACAAGAATACGCAGTTGATGGCGAAGATCACTGAGAACCACGCCTGTCGCGCCATTGTCATCGAAGCCGATTGCAAGGCACGAGAAAATCGCGTGGAAGCCTGGATCAGCGCGCACTGTCACGTTAGCAGCGTCGGGAGCAAGCAGATTTGTTCGGAACAAATTTCATTTCTGCTCAAAGGCGGTTGTACGACTTTACTGCCAAGCATTGTTTTTTCGCATCTGGATTCCGATTTGCCGTTCTATCTCTGGTGGCAGGAGGAATTCCGTGAGCCGATGGATCCGCAGCTTTGGACATGGGTCGATCGAGTCATCTACGACAGCCAGAGCTGGGAAGACTTTCGCGCCCAAATGCGCCTGTTAGAATCTGCGGAACAGGAAGCCAATCAGCGCATCGTGCTTTGCGACTTAAATTGGACGCGCCTGGATAATGTCCGCTTTGGGGTCGCGCAGTTCTTTGACCACCCGGCTTCGCATCACAATTTTGCCAAGATCAACAAGTTGAGAGTCGATTTCGGGCCCGGGTTCCGATCGACAGCTGTCCTCTTTGCCGGCTGGCTTGCAGCGCAATTAAACTGGCGAGGTGAGAAAACGGATGTTTCGAACAAGCTTTCATTCGTTAGCCCCTCTGGCTCCAAGATCGACGTTGAACTGCGCGAACGGTCTGGAGAACCGATTGGTGAAGTCGCCATGACAACGGCCGACGCGGAATTTCTGGTCGCTCACGCCAAGTGCGGAGATCTTTTGGAAGTTTCACGCGGAAAGCCGGGCGAAAAGCGCACTCCCCAGCTGATGCCCGCAGGAAAAAACGATCCAGTCAGCCTGATGAGTGGAGAACTGATGCGCGGCGGACCGCATCATGTGTACCTGCACGCGGTCAATCGCGTCCGCGATTTGTTGTAGCGGCGGTCTATGACCGCCGACCTGGTGTCGCGCTTTTCAATCTGAAAGACTAAGTGGTTGCCTTAGCGTTCGGCGCTCATAGAGCGCCGCTACAGATCAGCTTATACAGCTCACGCACATTCTTCTCAATCGAAAACAGCCTTTGCGCCCGCCCATATCCCGCGTGACCAAGTCTTTCCCCTAACGATCGGTCATTAGTTACTTTTTCAATCGCTCCAGCGAGCCCTACTACATCATGGGCTTCCACCAGAACACCTGTTTCGTTATCAATGACCATCTCCGGAATCCCGCCGATCCTGGTTGAAACAACCGGTAAGCCGGTCGCCATTGCTTCCATGATGACGGTAGGCAAATTGTCCATGCCGCCCTCAGGCTCGGGTACGCTCGGCAGCGCAAAGGCGCTCGCACGAGCGAGACGCTCCCTTAGTTCATGTTGCGGTTTGGGGCCACGCAACTGAACAAGCTCCTTCAGCCCCAACTCCTCGATCTCTCCGCGTAGCTGGCTCTCGAGCGGACCCTCACCGAAGATCTCACACCGAAAGGATCTTCCACGTTCAACAAGCAGCGCGCAGGCACGAATCAAATTGGCAAAGCCTTTCTTTGCGATTAAACGGCCAATCGCAACGATCAACGGCGGCGCAGAAGAAAAATCCGCGCGTCCAAATTCAGCCAGATTCAAGCCATTGTAGATACGATGGATTCGGTCGGCGCGTTCTGGAAAACGTCCTCGCAAGAACTTCTCCGAGTAATCGGTTTCAGTAATAATTACGCGCGCTGCCTGGATAAGTTTGTCCAGACCGATCTCGAAATTCCTCGGCGCGAAGATGTCGTTGGCGTGCGCCGTAAAGCTAAAAGTGATTGGAAAAAATTTGGCGATCCAGAAAGCGGTGCGCGCAGCCATGCCAGCGAAATGCGCATGAACATGGCTGATCCCCGCCTCTTGCAAGAGCAATCCGACATAAACAGCCTGATAAAGGCGAAGAAAATCGGTGCGCCGGCCCCACTCATCGAGAGCGGCAATGATTGCTGGAGTCAGTCGTCTCTTTTTTGAAGCCCGCTGAACTTCTTCCAGCAGTTCCTTCTCCTCGGCCAGATAATGCACACGCTTTACGATGCGCGTATCCCAATCCTGCGCTGGCTCGTCTTTCGGATTTCGGATTGAGAAAATTGGCGGCGCAATGCCTTGGCGATAAAGCTCCGCAACCTCGCGATAGCAAAATGTTTGTCCAAACGAGGGAAACCGCTCAAAGAGATAAGCGAACCGGCTCATAACCACGAATGGACACTAATGGACACTAATGACCGCAAAGAAATCCACGAACTGGCTCGCATAGACGAAAAAGTGCCTCACGTCTTTGCCGCTTCGTGTCCATTCGTGGTTAATCTCTCTTCACCGGAATTGGTTTCCCGCTTTCATCGACAGCTACGAACGTAAAGACACCGTGTGTGACGCGAAGCTCTTCGCCAGTCATATAACGCGTTACCCATACCTCTACTGGAATCGTCATCGAAGTTCGACCGATCCTTTCTATCCGCGCATAACACCTAACGGTGTCCCCTACCCTTACTGGCTGAAGAAACGACATTCCTTCCATCGCAACGGTCACAACGCGCGTCTTCGCGGTTTTCGCCGCAAGAATTCCGCTGCCGAGGTCCATTTGCGAGGTTACCCATCCACCGAAAATGTCGCCATTTGGATTGGTGTCCATAGGCATCGCAATCGTTTGAATAACCAGTTCGCCTCTGGGTTGCTCGGGCATTTGGAGTCTTTTAACCACGAATGAACACAAATAAACACTAATAAGAAAAGAGAAACGGATTTGCCCACGAATTACGCGAATAGACACAAAAAAAACCAACAGAACAATAATTGGCGCTAATTCGCGTGACTCGCGGGCCTCTCATCCTCCCTTGTCATTTGGGCTTCGTCATTCATTCGTCATTCGTCATTTGCGCTTCGTCATTTACTACAGGATCAGCATGCAATCGCCGTAGCTGTAAAAGCGGTAACGTTCGCGGATTGCATCCCGATAAGCGCGGAGTAAAAACTCGCGGCCAGCAAATGCGCTCACCAGCATGAGCAAAGTCGAACGCGGCAAGTGAAAATTCGTCAGCAAAACGTCGACGCCTCGAAACCGATATGGCGGATAGATGAAAATATTCGTGGAGCCTTCCTGATCGATGAGCTTTCCATCTTCGCGCATGGCGGATTCCAATACGCGCACCACGGTTGTACCGACGGCCACGATTCGCCCGGCTTTGTTGATTCTGGCCGACGCGGAAGGCGAGATAGAAAAACGCTCGGCATGCATTCGATGCTCAACGATGTTCTCCGAGCGCACAGGCAGAAATGTTCCAGTCCCGACGTGTAACGTCACAAATGTGTGGGGGCTTTCGCTTAACATCTTCGGGGTAAAGTGAAGGCCTGCAGTCGGCGCTGCCAGCGCACCGGCTCTGTGCGCAAAAACGGTCTGGTAACGCGCCGCATCCTCGGCGTCGCTTTCGCGTCGGATATAAGGCGGCAACGGCATGGACCCACCCGAATAGAGATCGATTTCTTCGCTTAACACCACAACGCGCTCACCCTCGGAGGTGATTTCCTCCACGCACAAAGTGACGTTGTCGACCTTTGCTGTCGCGCCGATGCGCATTTTGCGCCCGGGTGTGACGAGACATTTCCACCGCGTGGGACCGAGCCGTTCGAGAAACAAAAACTCAATCCCGCCGTCATCGGAGAATCGCCGGGCGGGCAGCACTCGGGTATCGTTTAGAACGAGAAGATCGCCCGGCCGCAAGAATGTTTTCAGTTCGCGGAACTGTCGATGCTCAATCGTCTGCGTATCACTATGCAGCACCATCATTCGTGAGTCGTCGCGGCGCTGAGGCGGCTGCTGAGCAATCAATTCCCGTGGCAAATCATAATTGTAATCGCTCAGGCGCGCGCTCATCTGTTCGCCTCAAGGTTACTGTAACGCCCAATCCTTTGCACCAGAGAGAGCCAGGTCCGCCCCATAGTTTCACTTTTTTTCACCCGCAAGGAGGCGCATATTTCCCCTGATGGACTCAGCGAACCGCGACGCGGTTGACGAACTGCTTCAGACCTATGGCGAAACAGGCGGCATAAATTATCTCGACGCTGCCGCCACCCTCCCCTCGCGTCTGGCGATCGAAGCGGCATGCGCTGAATTGATGAGCCTGATGTTTCCGGGCTTTCGTAGCGAAGCGCTGGTAAGTTCCGAGGATCTGGCAGACACCACTCGCATTCGCGTGAGACGTTTACACGCGCGATTGAAAACAGAAATTTGCAGAAGCCTCGGCAAAATTCCGCCGGACGAAGAAATAGAAGCGAAAGCGGAAGAAGTCTTGTCTGCGTTCCTGCGGACGCTGCCTGCAGTGCGCCGAGTTCTTTGGACGGACATCGATGCAGCCTATGAAGGAGACCCGGCTGCGATGAGTTATGAAGAAATTATTCTTGCTTATCCCTCGCTGGAGGCCATCGCCATTCATCGGATGGCGCACCTGCTTTACAACAAGGTACCCCTGATTCCACGCATCATGACCGAATGGGCTCACAGCCGTACTGGGATCGACATTCACCCTGGGGCGCAGATCGGGCCGCATTTTTTTATTGATCACGGCACTGGCGTGGTGATCGGTGAGTCGACGGAGATCGGCGCGAACGTTAAGCTTTATCATGCGGTCACGCTCGGCGCGCGCAGTTTTCAGAAGGACGAACACGGTAAAATCAAAAAAGGCGGAAAACGGCATCCAACCGTCGAAGATGACGTGACCATTTACCCGGGGTCAACGATTTTGGGCGGCGAAACCGTCATTGGCGCAAGATCCACGATCGGTGGCAACGTTTTCCTGGTCCAAAGCGTACCGCCCGATTCGCTGGTGTACTACGAAGAGAAACAATTGCGCATTGTGCCAAAGCGAAAGCGCAAACCGGCTACAACCCGCGATGAATTTCGGGAATGAGTAGCTAACGTTTGGTGGGGGCGATCACTGGGACTCGCCGACGATTACGAGCATGAGCATGAGCATTAGCATGAGGAACAGGAAGACTCGATGATTTACCTAGATTACAACGCAACGACGCCGCTTTGCGATGCAGCGCGTGAGGCGATGCTGCCATATCTCGACCGGCACTTTGGCAATCCATCGAGCGTCCATGCAGCTGGGCGCGAGACGCGCGCGGCCATCGATAATGCCCGTGACAAGCTGGCAACTTTGCTGCACGCAAAACCGCACGAATTAATTTTCACAGGTGGCGGAACTGAATCGTGCAATCTGGCCGTGCTCGGTCTGGCACGTCGGGCGTCTTCAAAAGGCGGGCATATCATCTCCAACAAGGCCGAGCACCACGCGGTGCTCAATGCGGTGGAACATTTGGAAAAGCGCGAAGATTTTGAAGTGACATGGCTGAATGTTTCCCGCGATGGGCTAATCGATCTTGATCAGCTTGCCGCTGCGATCCGGCCTGAGACCAGACTCGTTTCGATCATGACTGCCAACAACGAGACCGGCGTGATTCAGCCGATGCGCGAGATTTCGAGCATATGCCGCGAGCGCGGTGTCTTGCTGCACAGCGACATGGTGCAATCGTTCGGCAAAATCGATACCGATCTTTCCATGGTCGATGCTGCCAGTTTTGCCGCGCACAAATTCTACGGACCCAAAGGCGTTGGACTCCTTTTCTTGCGCGGCGGCTTATCGATCCAGCCAATCATGTTTGGCGGCGCTCACGAGAACGAGCGACGACCCGGAACGGAAAATGTCGCCGCAATTGTGGGAATGGCAGCCGCCGCAGAATGGACATTACGTAACCGCGAGGGCGAACAAGAGCGTGAAGAACGATTGCGAGATGAACTTTGGACGCGAATTTCCAAGAACGTGCCGGAGGCGAAACAGAACGGTGCGAACGCGCTGCGGCTGGCAAACACGCTGAACGTGAGCCTGCTTGGAATTGATTCCGAAATGCTACTCATTGCACTCGATTTGGAAGGCGTGTGCGCCTCCAGTGGCTCGGCCTGCATGGTGGGATCGGTCGTTGCGTCGCACGTTTTGCTGGCCATGGGTCTGCCGATCGAGAGTGCGCGCTCCGCAGTCCGATTCTCACTCGGTAAGTGGACAACGGCCGACGAAATCAAGGCGGCTGGAAACGCAGTGCAAAAAATTGCTGATCGCCTGAACACGCGAAAGAGCGCGTATGCCGTTGCTTAGGCAGCTCGAATTCGCGTTCCGTACTGTAGCCGGAATCGCTGATCCCGGCCGCATTAGCGCACCTCAACATGCCGGGGTCACCGACCCCGGCTACAACTACGTCGAGCCAAACCTCAATCTTGAAGAAGCGGCGCGCGATCTATTGCGCGCCCACGGGGCGACGCAAATCACCGCCGAGCTTCGCGTGGAATGGAATTCGCGGCTCAAAACTGCCGCCGGTCGCGCTGATTATCGCCAAAAACTCATTTCCTTAAATCCGCGGCTGTCTGAATATCCGAGCGAAATCGATCGAACTTTGCGGCATGAGCTGGCGCATATTCTCGCTCAGTTTCGCGCCGGCCGGCGGACGATTTTACCTCACGGCACCGAATGGCAGCAAGCCTGTATGGACTTGGGAATCGCCGACGAGAAGCGCTGTCACAATCTGCCGTTTCCTGCGCGAACTTACACCGCGCGGTTTGTCTATCATTGTCCGAGTTGTCGGCAGGAGTTTTCGCGAGTCCGTCGCTTGCGCCGCGCAGTTGCCTGTCTTGCCTGTTGCCGCAAACACAACCGCGGCGAGTTCGATCTGCGTTTTCGGCTCAAGCTAATTCGCTAGTGGGCAGTTCACAAAACTGCTGCGGGCGATTGAGGTCAATCGCCCCTACCAATTTGTCATGTCGAGCGAAGTCGAGACATCTTTGGATCCCGCACTCGAAGTAAGTTAGAGATTCCTCGACTCCACTCGGAATGACAACGAGAGAAGGCTCGTGGGCGACTAGGGGTCGGTATCGCTCCCCTCACCCTTCGTCGCCTTTTCCCCTCGCAATTCTGCTTGGATAAACATGTCGATATTCCCATCCATGACGTCCTGCACGTTGCTCGTTTCCGCGCCGGTGCGGTGATCTTTCACCATTTGATATGGTTGAAAAACGTAGGAGCGAATCTGGCTACCCCAGGCGATATCGCCCTTTTCTCCGTATCGCCGATCGATTTCCGCACGCTTCTTGTCCTGCTCGATTTCGTAAAGCTTGGCTTTCAACATTTTCATCGCCAGCTCCCGATTGCGCCCCTGGCTGCGCTCGGCCTGGCAGGCGACTACGATTCCGCTCGGCTTATGCAAAATCCGCACGGCAGTTTCCACTTTATTGACGTTCTGCCCGCCTTTGCCGCCGCTGCGAAACGTGTCGATCTCAAGATCAGCAGGATTAACTTCTATCGGCGCCGTATCGGGAATTTCAGGAACAACATCCACGCTTGCGAACGAAGTGTGGCGTCGCTTGTTCGCATCGAACGGTGAGATTCGCACCAGCCGATGCACGCCGCGCTCGGTTTGGAGATGTCCGTATGCATACTCGCCGGTCACCAGCAAGGTGACGGATTTGACGCCTACTTCTTCGCCCTGTTGAATGTCCACAGTCTGAGATTTGAAACCGCTTCGCTCGATCCAGCGCTGGTACATTCGCAGCAACATATCGGCCCAATCGCACGACTCGGTGCCCCCCGCGCCCGAGTGAATCGTGAGAAATGCATTGGCACGATCGTTTTCGCCTGAAAGAAACTGGCGCAGCTCAAATTCATCGAGCTTATGAGCCAGGCGGTCGTGTTCCGTGGCGACTTCCTGCTCCGCTTGAGCACGAGCAGTGGGATCGCCTTCTTCCGCAGCCAACTCATGTAACGCGCCAAAGTCTTCGATCTCGCGTTCCAGCTCTTGGAACGGGTTGATCAGTGAGCGCAGCCGGGAAACTTCCTCGACATCCACCTGGGCGCGCTCGCGGTTCGACCAGAAATCGGACGCAGCCATGCGCCCTTCAATTGCGGCTAGATTCTTCTGGAGCTTTTCGACGTCAAAGAAACCTCCGCAATTCGCGGACACGCGATTTCAAATCCTCGGCATCGGGGATGGAGACTTCAGTTGGCATGAGGGAAGATAATTCAAGCGGCGCTTCATGCAAAGGTGCGGGAAAGCGGAAGCCTTTTCCGGTTCTGGGGAGCACAGGCTGCCAGCCTGTCGTCGTCGGCAGGTTGCCGACGACTCCCACGGTGGTGCAAGAATTCCGCGCTGTGAACGTTCGATGAGCTTTTCGGTAGGCGGCCGAAAAGAACAGGCTGTCAGCCTGTGCTCCCCAGAACGCGAAGCTATCTGCGCGCGGAATTGTCCGGTTTTGGCTTTGAAACGCGTGCCGTTTCGAGACGGAAAATTGTTTCGCCGTCTTTCATCAGATCGAGACGATCGCGCGCAACCGTTTCCAAATAGGTTAAGTCAGTCTTGAGCAAACTGATCTCGCGAGTCTGATGTGCGAGCAGATTTTGTTGCTCGTTGACCTGTTGTTGCAGATTATCGACCTCGGCGCGGCTCTGCATTAGTTTTTTATAAGGCGGAACAAACAAGCTCACAATGATGAGCCAGATCGCCAGGACCAGCAGAACCTTGAGAGTTCGGTTCAGTCGCTGCCACACGCTGGCTTCGCGGCGCGCGCGGAAATCGGCGTAAGTCTGATCCACCTAGCGCATTGTAGCGCCGTACACTGCTTTGTCACCAAGTTCTTCTTCAATTCGCAGCAACTGGTTGTATTTAGCGATCCGATCGCTGCGGGAAAGCGACCCGGTTTTGATCTGGCCCGCATTCGTCCCGACCGCAATGTCTGCGATGGTTGCATCTTCCGTTTCTCCGGAGCGATGACTGATCACGGTTGTATAGTGATTTTTCTTTGCCAAATCGATCGTCGCCAGCGTTTCGGTCAGCGTGCCGATCTGATTCACCTTGATCAAAATCGAATTCGCCACGTGCTCGGCAATTCCTTTCCGGAGAAATTCTACGTTGGTGACAAAGAGATCGTCGCCGACGAGTTGAATCTTCTTGCCCAGTTTTGCAGTCAGGTTTTTCCAGCCGGTCCAATCATTTTCAGCGCAACCGTCCTCGATCGAAATAATGGGAAAACGGGCGCAAAGCTCAGCATAGAAATCGATCAGTTCGTCGGCAGTTTTCTTTGAACCATCCGATTTCTTAAAAACGTAAACGTTGTTTTTGCTATCGTAGAATTCAGAGGCAGCCGGATCCAGCGCGATAAATATCTGCTCACCGAGTTTGTAGCCTGCCTTCTTAACGGCCGTTGAAATCGATTCGAGAGCGTCCTCGGCGGAACTGAACTGCGGCGCAAATCCACCTTCATCGCCGACTGCGGTGGAAAGACCTCGGTCTTTCAAGACAGATTTGAGCGCGTGGAAAATCTCGGCGCCATAACGCAGCGCTTCCGAAAAAGTCGGAGCGCCGCGCGGCATAATCATGAACTCTTGAAAATCAATCGGCGCATCAGAGTGTGCCCCTCCATTCAAGATGTTCATCATCGGTACTGGCAAAACTCGCGCCTCGGGTCCGCCGAGATACCGGAATAGCGGCAATTTTTCCGCGGCCGCAGCAGCATGCGCCACCGCGAGCGAGACGCCGAGGAGCGCATTTGCGCCCAGGTTGTTCTTGTTAGGCGTCCCGTCGAGTTCGATCAGCTTCTTGTCGATCTTCGCCTGGTCCCGGGCATCCCATCCTTTGAGGGCCGGCGCGATCTGGTCGTTAACGTTGGCCACCGCCTTCTTGACGCCCTTGCCGCCGAACCGGCTCTTAGTGCCGTCGCGTAATTCCCATGCTTCATGTTCGCCCGTGCTCGCCCCGCTTGGGATCGCTGCCCTGCCAAGTGCCCCGCTTTCAACGCGGACATCAACTTCGATGGTGGGATTACCGCGCGAATCCAAAATTTCGCGCGCATGGATTCGGCTAATGCTGGTGCTTGCCATATTCTCAGCGCGGACTAGAACAGCTTTCCGCAGACGAGGCAAATCACGCTTTAACACGCTCTGCCAAATTTTCTGTTACCCATGCCTTCTTCGCTAAAGCCGAGAGAGACCAAAAAGGAGCTTCGACGGCCAAGCGAGATTCATATTGGCAATTTCGCTGGGACACGCATAATCTCAGCGATGATTCGTTTAGCCGGATTAGGCATAGTTGCGCTAATTGGAACCATCGTTACTGCCTTCGCCGCGGAGACGGGGCGTATTCCCGCGGATCAACTGGCAAAAGCCACCAGGAGCGATTTGCTTAGTATTCCAACTCCGGGTGAACTTTTCACCGCGCTTGAAAAATCCGGTAAGATAAACTGGGCGGGGCAATATCGTGGACCAATGCCGGTAACATACAGTAACCGCGCGCAGATCGCCCTTAACCTGGGCGGTTTGATTGCTGATGGCTTTATCGCCGTCGAAGCAAAGGACGGTCAGCAGGTCAAAAATATTGGGTCGGACATCATCAAACTCGCAAAGGCGCTCGGCGTCAGCGAAAGGCTGCTTGGTCGCGGCAGTAGCATCAACGAATTTGCCGAAAACAACGAGTGGGACACGCTGCAGGAAGAACTGGAAGCGACGCAGAACGAAGTGAAATCCTCGATGCAATCGCACGCCGACCAAGACCTGGTAATTCTGGTAACGCTCGGTGGTTGGATTCGAGGCACGCAGGTGGTCACCTCGGCGATCGTGCAGAACTATAACGAACAGAGCGCAAAGGTTCTGCGCCAGCCGGCGCTCGTTCATTTCATGCAGTCAAGAATCAACGAAATCTCCCCTGAATTGCGCAATGAGCCACTAGTCAAAGATGTCAGTAACGAGCTCGCCAAAATTGAAAAGCTGGTTTCGTTTCCGGAAAGTAAGACACCTGATGTTGAACAAGTGCGCAAGGTCAACGAAGCGGTCGGCAAGGCGATGGAAGAAATAGAAAACAAAGAAGCGCCAAAATGAAACGCAGTTTACTGATTCCATTATTGGTTTTTGTGCTGACTATCAGCGTGACCGTGCGCGGAGATACAGACGCCGAGGTGCAGGCGCGCAAGGACGCGCTCGACCTTGCCGCGGCGTTTTCAAACGATGGGTTCAAGATCCGGGACGGGTATTGGTGCGGGATTGTCAAACCGCATGATCACTCGCTAGTTGCGGTGAATCTCTACGCAGGAAACCAGTACTGGTTTTCCGCTGGCGCTACGGAACCGGCAAAGAAAATTGCGGTCAGCGTCTTTGATGAAACGGGAAAACAGGTGACTACGGAAAGCTACGATAACGGAGAAAGAGCTGCGGCCGGTTTTTCGCCGACGAGCAGTGGTCAGTACTTTGTCTCGGTCGATCTGGTTGAAGGCGAGCAAGGCAGCTTTTGCCTCGTTTATTCGTACAAATGAACCGATGTCGCGTGTTCGTGCGCGCTGCGTCTGGCACCCAGTGTTAAGCATCAGCAGCTTCACAGCAGGCCGATGATTTCGCTCCAGGTTTTCTATGAGGGAAATGTTCAGGGCGTCGGGTTTCGCTGGACCGTGCGTGACGCCGCCAAAGGCTTTGATGTAACCGGCTGGGTCCGCAATCTGCCAGATGCGCGTGTGGAACTTCAGGTTACTGGAGAAGAGAATGACGTGCGCGGCTTTCTCGATTGCATCGCACAGGGCGAGCTTCACTCGCTGATTCACAAGCAAATGGAGAACAAATTGGAGAAACCGGTTACGGCCCGCGGCTTTGAAATTCGCCATGACTGACTCGCCGCGCCGTCTTGTCGTGCCGGAGGCTGGCGGAAGCGGAAGCCACTCGGAGGCGGGTCCAGCGGTCGCGGTTCATGGGTTAACGAAAATATTTCCCGTTCCTTTGCATCCCGCTCGCGGGATTGTCGCCGTGAAGGACCTCAACCTTAGGATTGAACCGGGCGAAGTATTTGGGTTGCTCGGACCGAATGGTTCCGGCAAAAGTACAACCCTCAAAATAATTCTCGGGTTGGTTTCGCCAACGCACGGCCGCACGGAAATTTTCGGGCGTGACAGTCGTCTCGTGGAAAGCCGGGAAGCCGTCGGTTTTCTGCCGGAAAATCCGTACTTCTATAAATATCTTAGCGGAGAAGAAACGCTGCGTTTCTTTGGGCGCCTTTGTGGACTGGGCGGCGCTCGCCTGAAGGAACAGATAAACGAATTGATCGAACTCGTTGGCTTGACCAGAGCGCGCAAACGGCGACTGGGCACCTATTCCAAGGGCATGTTGCAACGCATTGGCCTTGCACAGGCATTGATTCATGATCCCAGACTGGTGATACTGGACGAACCGACCGCAGGGGTTGATCCCGCAGGCTCACGGGAGATCCGTGATTTGATTCTCGACCTGAAGCGCCGCGGAATCACCGTTCTGCTCTCGTCGCATTTGCTCGCGCAAGCACAGGAAATTTGTGACCGGGTTGGCATTCTCGCAGATGGCGTGCTGGTACGCGAAGGGCGTCTGCAGGAATTGATCGCAATTGAAAATCAAACTGAGCTCGTCATTGCCGACGCGTCCATTCAACTCGTCAACGAAATCGAATCGATGATCAATCGGTCAAATGCAAAGCTGATCGAACGTCGAAAATCGACGACCACACTGGAGAGGTTGTTCTTGGAAGCCACGAAAAATGACACGGAAATGACGAAATCCAAATGACGAATGACGAATTAAAACCGAATGACGAAGGTCGAAATGCTTCCCAGATCCAGTGGCGGCCGTTCGTCATTGGTGCTTCGTCATTCTTTCGTCATTCGACATTCGTGCTTCGTCATTTTTTGGACTAATGGACACACGATATCGCGCATTTTCGATCGGCCGTATCTCCGCGATCACGCTCAACACGCTTACCGAGTTGGCGCGCCTGAGAGTTTTTTATGTCCTGCTTGTTTTCGCCCTGCTCTTGATCGGCAGCTCGATCTTCATGGCGCAGTTTTCTTTTCAGCAGGAGTTTCAAATCCTGAAAGACGTCTCGCTCGGCGCGATGTCGATTTTTACTTCGCTGCTGGCGATCGTTGCGACTGCGCGACTGCTTCCTCAGGACATCGAAGACCGCACCGTTTACACGATCCTCGCCAAACCTGTGCCGCGCTTCGAATACGTCCTCGGGAAAATCGCCGGGGTCCTTCTGCTGCTGGCAATCAGCACGCTGGTGATGAGCGCAGCGTTTCTCCTGGTGTTGTTCTTGCGCGAACAAGCTGTGATTCACGCGACGTTGGGGCAAATGGCTGGCGCACCGCCTGAACAACTTGCCGATGCGCTCCGAGCTATCCGGTCTTCAGCCTTCAACATCGATATCTTTCCCGGAATTATCATCATTTACCTGAAAGCATGTTTGCTTGCCGCACTCACGCTCTTCGTCTCGACGTTCGCCACCACGAACATTTTCACAATCGTGGTAATGGCTTTCATTTATTTCATTGGTCATCTACAGGCGACCGCGCGCGAATATTGGCTGCAGGAACACAGCAGCGGCCTGCTTACCCGAGTCTTTCTCGCAATTGTCGCGCTGCTATTTCCGGACTTGCAGGCGTTCAACCTGGTGGATGATATCGTCGCCGGCACGGCTATTTCGATGGCTGTTTTTGCCAAGACAGCACTGCTCGGAATTTTCTATACAACGATCTACACGCTGCTGGCGGCGTTCGTGTTCTACGGAAAAGAATTATGATGCGGGCTGTTGTCGCGCTGGCGATCCTGATTGCGCTTGGCGGAATCAAACTGCCTATCGAGCGCGACCTGACGGCCCTACATCGCCACGAACATTTTCGGGGCGTCGAATTTAATCTCGATCTTCGCGAAAAACTTGGGCAACTCGGATTCATTGCTGCATTGAGTGGATTTCGAGCGATCGTCGCTGACGCGCTTTTCATCCAGGCACACTTCGCGTGGGAGCGCACAGAATGGGGCCGGATATTGTTATTGTTCCGGCACATCACAACGCTGCAGCCCCGCGTGCTCCTGTTTTGGGACACAGCGGCGTGGCACATGGCTTGGAACGCAAGCGTGGCGGCGATGAACGATCAGACCCAGCCGCGGCTTGCACTGCGAGTCAAAGCACAGCGCGAATATTTCGCGCTCGGAAAAGACTTTCTCGAGCGCGGAATAAAAAATAACCCTGATCGCCCTCAGCTCTATGAAGCGCTCGCCCGCCTATACAAGGAGAAATATAAGGATCACCAGCGCGCTTCCGAGCTTTACGCCAAGGCAGCCGCCGTGCCGGATGCAGCGACGTTCGACCGGCGTTTCTCAGCCTACGAGCTGTCCTACTGTGAAGGGCGCGAGCGCGAGGCGTATGAACGCTTGCGTAGCCTTTATGATGAGGGGGAGCAGGAACGGCTGCCGACTTTGATCGCGCGGCTGAAAGTTCTCGAAGACAAACTCACGATCCCGCAGGATCAGCGGATTCCGGATAAAGGCCCTGTCGGCAGGTAGTCAAAAGGTTGAGCCGTTCGAAGCACTAAAGGAGTTTCCATGTGTCGAACACGCCCTGATGCGATCGGGCGAGCAGGGGTCGAAGCGCAAAGCGGATTGAAGCTCGACGTCGCCTTAGCAGCATTGCTCCTTCAGCGCAATATGAGACTAAGGTCTAATATCAGAGAGTTAAATCTTTCGAGCGTCCAGGCGATTTCGTTGTAAAGTTGTGACTTTTTAATGACTGAATAGACGGTCTATGCGGTTCGCAATTTTCAGCGATGTTCATGCCAATCTTGAGGCGTTAGAAGCCGTGCTGGCAGACGCGCGCGAGCGCAAATGCACGCGCTTCGTGTGCCTGGGCGATGTGGTAGGCTATAACGCCAATCCGAGAGAATGCGTGGAACGCGTTCGCGAATTGGATTGTCCGGCTGTGAAAGGCAATCACGATGAGGCGGCATCGCGTCTCTCGCCTCCCGGCGATTTTAATGAAATCGCGGAACGCGCCATCGCGTGGACCCGTGACCATTTAACGGACCAGGACAAGGAGTGGTTGCGCGGGTTACCGCTGCAGACGCGTGTGCACGATTTTACCGCCGTGCACGCCACGCTCGATACGCCGGAGCAGTGGGGCTATGTTTTTAACAACCTCGATGCGGCCGCGAGTTTTACTTATCAACGCACCAACGTTTGTTTTTTCGGGCACACGCATGTGCCCACGGTGTTTGTTCGGGATGAAAGCGTCAGGCGGGAAAGGGTCGAGCACGTTCGCATCGAGCCGGCAAAAAAGTATTTCATCAACATGGGCAGTGTGGGCCAACCGCGGGATGGAAACTGGCGCGCAGCGTACGGCATCTACGATACGGAGAACAACCTGGTCCAACAGTTTCGGGTAAAATATGATCTGGCGGCCGTGCAAAAGAAAATTGCTGAAGCGGGTCTGCCGCGGCTCCTGGCCGAACGACTGGCTATTGGAAGATAGGATCAGCGCAGGAAGCCACACTTGGCTAGGCAACGCGTTGAGGAGTCGCCGCGGCGACCGTTCCACCTTCTTGTTTCCTAAGGTGGATCGGCTTCTCTGAAAATGCCAGTCCGGCTCGGACCGATGCCAGAAAAGTCGCCGAAGGCGCAGTAATTTGAACATCCACGTTGAACCCCAAGTCCATCTTAATCATCCAGCCGGGCTCGGTCGGTGACATCATTCACACGCTGCCCGCAATTGCATCGCTTCGTGAAGCGCATCCACACGCGGAGATTACATGGGTCATCAACCCGGAACTTGCTCCCCTGCTCCGAGGAAATCCTGATGTGGATCACGTTTACTTTACGCCGCGTGGTGAGTTTCAAGGCCTTGGTGCACCGAAGAGTTTACTGACGTGGCTAAAGAAGACTCGGGCGATCCGAGCCGATCTTGCGCTCGATTTTCAGGGACTACTAGGAAGCGTTCTTACCGCAAGAATCAGCGGTACAAAAGAAGTCTGCGGGATGAGCAGCGCGCTTGCCGGGGCGAGCTGGTTCTACCACCGCGTGGCGCGAGTCGATCGTCGCGGTCACGCTGTCGAGCGCTACTTAAAACTGGCGGAATGCGCCGGCGCCACGATTGGTGAATCGCTTCGATGCTCGGTTCCAAGTGGCGATCCGCTACCGCGCTTCGATCCGCATCCGCCGTTCGTCCTTCTTCACCCTTTTGCCCGCGGACCAGACAAATCGCTCTCAAACGCAGCGATCGAGGAATTTTGCCGCTCCCTCGCGCCAACTCGCGTCGTAGTTGTGGGGCAATCGCACCGCAGATTTAATACACTGGAAAATTGCGTTGATCTGACCAGACAAACTTCGCTGCTTCAGGTGATCTGGCTTATTCGCGTGGCGCGGTTTGTGGTGAGCGTGGAGAGCGGCCCAATGCACATTGCCGCAGCTACAACAGCTAACTTGTTATCGATTCATACTTGGACTGATCCGAACCGCGTCGGACCTTACAATCCCGACGCCTGGGTTTGGAAACACGGCCAACTCGTCCGTGTCAGCGACCTCGAAGCCGCTAAGATTCGAAAACGCGGCCGCCGTTTCAAACGCAAAGATGTCGCATCCGTGGTCGAGCTGATTCGTCCGCAGGTTCCCATCGATCCGATGGTCGCTTAGTTCAGTTAATTCGCGGCAGCTTCAATTCGTTGCGTTAGAACAAATTCGGCAAGCGCCAAATCTCGTGGATAAGTGATTTTGAAATTCAAGTCTTTGTTTGGAACGAGTTTTATCTTGCGACCGAGCCGCTCGACTGCTGAAACCTCGTCGGTAACCGAAGCATTCTCTGCACAGACAGATCGATACGCGTCCTGGATCAACTGCCGTTCGAAGATTTGGGGGGTTTGCATAGCATAGAGCTGATGTCGATCTACCGGACTGGTAACGAAAAATTCATTGTCAACATACTTGAGGGTATCACTGATCGGCTCAGCCAGGCTGGCAGCTGCGTGTAACAGGCATTGCTCTAAGACCAATTCGATTTGTTCCGCGGTGATCAACGGGCGCGCCGCATCATGGATCGCCACATATCTTGCCGTTGGCTCGAGATGATCCAGGCCAGCGCGGACGGAATCCTGACGATGCTTGCCGCCGGGAATGATCGACCGAACCTTTTTGAAATTTTCATCGCGAACGATCGTCTTAATTTCAGCGTGTCGATCTTCACGCGCGACCACAATGATTTCATCGACAGATCTGGCGCGCTCAAATGCGTGCATAGTGTGGCCGATGACCGGTTTGCCGGCGATCGTCGCAAACAATTTGTCGAAACCCATGCGGCGACTGTCGCCGGCAGCGACGATGATGGCGGTTAGCATGGAAAGAACCAAGAACGCCCAACGCCCAACGCCCAACGCCCAACGTTCAATTCAGAAGGCAGCCATTCGGCGTTGAGCGTTTGCTTCATTGCAGTTGCTTCTGCACTTCCGCGCTCAGCGCTTTGCCGTCAACGCGACCGGCCACTTTCGTCTGCAACGCTTTCATCACCGCGCCCATTTGCGCTCGCGAGGTTGCGCCTGCTTCGGCAATTGTTTCACGCACAATCTTCGAAACCTCATCGGCACTCATCGGCTGCGGCAAATATCCGTTTAAGATGGAGAGTTCCTCTTTCTCCTTTTCCACCAGTTCAGCGCGGCCGCCTTTTTCGAAGCTTTCGATCGAGTCTTGGCGTTGCTTTACCTGTTTGCGGATGACCTGCGCGGCCTCAGCGTCGCTCAACTCCGCTTCCGCTCCTGATTTTGCGATAGCGGCGTATTTCAACGCAGACTTAAGCATTCGCAAAACACCAAGCTTTGTCGTGTCCTTGGCGCGCATCGCGTCTTTCAGGTCTGAATCCACTTGCTGTTGCAGTGTCATGCGGGGAAATTACGTAGCCAGAGCTAGTTGTCGATCTGAGCCATCGCTCCAAAAAAATTCGCGTGCTAGCGATTCGAAAAACCCGCCTTAGGCGGGGAGGACGCATCGCTTTCATTCTCAAAGGCATCACTACGCCAGTTGCGCAGCGCACTTGCGAACTGATTCCGCGTCAGCAACCGACATCACTTCGACGTCCTTGCGCGTGCGGCGCAATAAGCCTGCCAGCACTCCGCCCGGTCCCAATTCAATGAAGAAATCGCACCCAAGCGCGGCAAGCCGCTCCATGCAATCGAGCCAGCGGACTGTGCCGGTGACCTGGTCCTGAAGCGTGCGACGAATCTCAATTGGAGTTGTCACTTCCTCGCCTGTCACATCGCTGATCACAGGAAAAGACGGCGGTTGCATCGGAACATGTTGGAGCACGGCACCAAGTTTCTCATACGCGCTTTCCATCAAGCGGGAGTGATACGCGCCAGCGACGTTGAGCATCGTGGCACGACGAATCCCGCGCTCCTTTGCCAGACCGACTGCGACTTCCACTTTGGCCCTCTCGCCCGAGATCACAATCTGTCCCGCCGCATTGATATTTGCGATATCAACATCGGCATCGGCTGCCAGAGCGCGTACCGTGTTTTCATCCGCACCGATCATTGCCGCCATTGCGCCGGAGGTCGCGGCGCAGGCCTCATCCATTAGTTGTCCGCGCCTCTCTACAAGCTTGAGCCCCGTTGCAAAATCGAATGTCCCGGCCGCCGCGTGTGCGGTCATTTCGCCCAATGACAAGCCCGCCGCGCCGCCGATGGGAAAATTACCGGCAAGTTCACGCAGGACCGACAAGCATGCGAGCCCATGAACGAAAAGCGCAGGCTGACAATTCGACGTCTTAGTTAGATCTTCAATCGGTCCATTCCACGCGATTTCGCTCAGCTTTCGCTCAAGAACGCCATCCGCTTTCTGAAACAGGTCGGCTGCCGTGGGAAATTGTTCCGCAAGGTCGCGTCCCATTCCGACGGCTTGTGCGCCCTGGCCAGCGAAGAGCAGGGCGATTTTTTTCATGCGATTTTCACCATCGGTGTCTGCATCGCGCGATTCAAATGCCAAATCGTAGGGACGGATCGCCGAGCCGTCCGTTTAACCTTACGACGCGGACAGCGGTCGCGTCGTTACCAGCCCCCCCGGGGCGCCGAAATTTCTTGCACCCGGTGGTTCACTCGCCAGCGTAAATGTTATCGGTTTACTTTGTAGCGTTGTAACCTTGTAACTTCTTCCATGCCCTTCACGACGCGTGAGATTGAATCGCCTGATCCGGTGACAAGAGTAGTCGCAGCGGACGCAGAGCTGCGGCACACCGAAGATGACGACATTGGAGAAAAGATGGTCCTCAATATGGGGCCATCGCACCCGGCCACGCACGGCGTTTTGCGACTCGTGCTCGAACTCGATGGCGAGATCATTACCAAAGCCACGCCAGACATCGGCTTCTTGCATCGTGGCGATGAAAAGATCGCCGAGAACATGCAATACAACCAGTTCGTGCCTTACACCGATCGGCTGGATTATCTCGCGCCGCTGTCGAACAACGTTGCTTACGCGCTCGCCGTCGAAAAATTGATGGGCTGGGAAATCCCGCCACGCGGGAAAGCCATTCGCACGATCTGCTGCGAAACGTCTCGCATCTCCTCGCACTTGCTGGGTATCGGAGCGATGGCTCTCGATCTCGGCGCAATGACCGTCTTCTTATACACATTCACCGAACGCGAGAAACTTTATGATCTTTTCGAGCTGTTAACCGGGGCCCGCTTTACTACGTCTTACACACGGGTGGGCGGAGAGATCCGCGATCTTCCGGAGAACTTCATCGCGCAGCTCGAGAAATTCCTCGATGGATTCATTCCAAGCCTGGACGAGTGCGATAAATTACTCACGCGTAATCGCATCTTTGTCGATCGGACAAGAGACATTGGTGTGATCTCGAAGGAACGCGCAATTGCTTATGCCATTTCGGGGCCAAATTTGCGCGGCAGCGGGATCGAGCACGATTTGCGGCGCAAACACCCCTATCTCGACTATGAGCGATATGATTTCGACGTAGTGATCGGCAGCGCTGGAGATTGTTACGATCGCTACCTGGTACGAATTGAGGAAATGCGCCAGAGTGTGCGGATCCTGCGTCAGGTAATAGATAAATTGCCAGGCGGCCCCATCAACGTGGCCGATTGGAAAAACATGTTGCCACCCAAATCGCACGTCATGACCAAAATGGAAGAATTGATCCATCATTTTATTGTGGTGACTGCGGGACTCGATGCGCCACCGGGCGAGGTCTATTTCGCGGCGGAAAACCCTAAGGGGGAGCTGGGCTTTTACGTCAACAGCAGAGGCGGGGGCGTACCTTATCGCCTGAAGATCCGAGCGCCGTCATTTGTGAACCTAAGTATCCTGCCTGAGCTTCTGCCGGGTTGCATGGTGAGCGACGTACCAGCCGTGCTGGGGAGTCTGGACTTCGTCATGGGGGAGTGCGACAGATGATGCGAAAATGACGAATGACGAATGTCCAATGACGAATAACCAAAGCATCAGAGGGCCAGCGGGCGGCATTTCGTCATTCGGGGTTCGTCATTCATTCGTCATTCGTCATTGGTCATTCGTCATTTCTTCCGCAGCGCGGTTCTTACTCATACTCGTCCTCGCTGTCGGCGTTTCGTGCTCTCCGGGCAAACGCATCACGAAAGCCAATGTGGAAGAGGTAGAAGAGGGAATGTCGAAGAAGCAGGTGGAATCAATTCTGGGCCACCCGACCTCCGTCACCAATGAAGATCTCGTTATCATGAAAAAAGCAACGTACGTTTATCGGCAGGGCAAAGATTCGGTGACGATTGTTTTCAAAGACGACAAGGTGCAATCGAAGGAGAGCACATTGTCCAACTAGATCTCGCGCTATCGTGGACTCGACGAACACGCGTGTTCCCGCCGAGTTGGAGCGGAAAATGGATGCGGCAATCGCGCGCTACCCGCATGAGCACCGGCGCAGCGCTGCGATGCCGCTGCTTCACTTGTGGCAGGAACACTTCGGTTTCATCAGCGATGACGCCGTAACCTGGGTCGCGGCGAAGCTCGGACTCCAGCCGATCAATATTCTCGAGCTGGTCACGTTTTATCCAATGTTTCGTCAGGAACCTGCGGGCAAGACACATATCCGCGTCTGTCGCACACTCAGCTGCGCAATGGCCGGCGGCTCTCAGTTAATGGAAAATCTATGCGCGGCAACTGGAATTAAGCGCGAACGACAAAGCGAGGGAATGTCCGCACTTCGGACGGATTCGTCCTGTGGCGAGCACAATCCCATTTCGGTTAGCGCCGATGGAAATTACAGCGTCGAGTTCGTTGAATGCCTTGCCAGTTGCGGAACCGCGCCCGTTTGCATGGTAAACGAAGAGCTGCACGAAAGCGTTAGCCCCGATTCGGTCACGGAGCTTATTGCAGATCTCAAGGAAGGGCGGTCTCCAGTCCGCCCATCCAGAAGCGGCGGACTGGAGACCGCCGCTCCTTGGAAGACACCTCCGCACGCCTTGGAGCACCGATTGATTTTTAAGGACCTCGGACGCGACGATTGGACCACGGACATCGACTGTTATCTGCGCGCCGGCGGTTACGAACAATTGAAACAAGCCCTAGCGATGTCGCGCGCCGAGATTGTCAACAAAGTCAAGAACTCGGGGTTGCGTGGCCGCGGCGGCGCCGGTTTTTCGTGCGGGCTGAAATGGAGCTTCATCAAACCGGACGAAAAGCGGCCGGTCTATCTGATCTGTAACGCCGATGAATCCGAGCCAGGCACGTTCAAGGACCGCTACATCATCCACGAGGATCCACATCAGCTATTGGAGGGAATCCTGATCTCCTGCTTCGCATTGAATGCGCGCACAGCCTACATCTATATCAGAGGTGAATTCCCAGAAGGCGCGAAAATCCTCGAACGCGCCATCGAAGAAGCGCGCGAACATAATTTTCTTGGAAAAAACATTCTTGGCTCCGGATTCGATGCCGAAGTTTACATTCATCGCGGGGCAGGCGCTTACATCTGCGGCGAAGAGACCGGCTTGATCGAATCGCTGGAAGGCAAACGCGGCTATCCACGAATCAAGCCACCCTATTTCCCAGCCGTGCTGGGTCTCTACATGTGCCCCACGATCGTCAATAACGTGGAAACGCTTTGCCACGTGAAACACATCATCGCCATGGGCGGCGCGGAATATGCCCGGCTGGGCCGCCCAAATAACACCGGCACAAGAATCGTGTGCGTAAGCGGAGACGTACTGCGCCCTGGTTATTTCGAAATTGAAGTCGGCGCCGTGACCATGGGTCAGCTTATTTATGAAATGGCTGGCGGATTAAGACCTGGCCGCAAACTAAAGGCGGTCATACCGGGTGGAAGCTCTGCGAAAGTTCTTCGGGCCGATGAGCGGTTTAAACTGAAGCAACACCAGCCGGACGGATCAACGATCGAACAGGAGATGTCCATCGATGAAATCCCGATGGATTTCGATTCGCTCGCCGCCGCGGGTTCGATGGCCGGTTCTGGCGGCGTTATCGTGCTCGATGATTCCCGCGACATGGTTTCTGTGCTCAATAACATCAACGAATTCTATGCGCACGAGAGCTGTGGCCAGTGCACACCTTGCCGGGAAGGTTCTCTTTGGATGAAGAAAATCACCGACCGCATGCTGCGTGGCGGCGGTGTTACAGAAGATCCACACACGCTAAAGACTATTGGCGATAATATCGCCGGGCGCACCATCTGCGCGTTTGGCGAGGCATGCGCCTGGCCAACGCAGAGCTTCGTCCAGAAATTTCCGGAAGAATTCGCCGCCCGCGCTCAAAAACCGATGCCTCCGCCGCTACCGCCGGAATACACGCCCGAAGAGCTGATTGAAGAGGAAACGATCCCTACAGTTCCCATGGCGCACGATCCCGGCTGGGAAAAAGCTGGAGCGAAAGGAATGATTTAGAATGAAACGTCCTGCTCGTGATCGTAATCGATCTTTTTCGATCATGAGCATGAGCACGATTACGATTACGAAAAAATAATGGCCGATCCAGCTCCACCGCCGCAGATGCTGAACGTCCAGATTGACGGCGTATGGCATCAGTTTCCAAAGGGCACGCGCGTAATCGAGGCGTGCGAACAGACTGGCAGTTACGTGCCGCGCTATTGTTATCACAAGAAACTCAGCTCACCGGGCAATTGCCGGATGTGCCTGATCGAGATGGGATTTCCAAGACTCGGGCCGGATCGCAAACCAGAGCTTGGCCCTGACAACAAACCGATCATCAACTGGATACCCCGACCTCAAATTTCCTGCGCACAGGATGTCGCAGAGGGAATGGGCGTGAGGACCAATTCTCCGCTGGTGAAGGAATGCCAGCGTGGCGTAATGGAATTCCTCCTCATCAATCATCCGCTTGATTGCCCGATCTGCGATCAGGCTGGCGAATGCCGGTTACAAGAGTTCAGCGTCGATTTCGGCACGAGCAAATCGCGTTTTCTCGAAAATAAAGTCAAGAAACCGAAAAACGTCGTGCTCGGGCCGCGCGTTACGCTCGACGATGAACGCTGCATTCTCTGCTCGCGCTGCATTCGGTTTTGCCAGGAGATCGCGCATGACGATGTGCTTGGATTTGTCGATCGCGGCAGTTACACCGTGCTGACCGCGCATCCCGGCAAGCGCCTGGAAAATAATTATTCGCTTAATACAGTCGATATTTGCCCAGTCGGCGCGCTCACTTCCACCGATTTCCGCTTCAAGATGCGCGTCTGGTTCCTGAAGGAAACCAAAAGCATCTGCACCAGTTGTGCGACAGGCTGTAACAGCATCATCGGCACGCGAGAGGACGTGATCTACCGGCAGACCCCGCGCGAGAACGACCATGTCAACTCATGCTGGATGTGCGATTACGGACGACTAAATTTCAAATATCTCGAAGCCGAGAACCGTTTGCTTGAGCCACAGATATTTCTTGAAGGACAACTCGCCTATACCGATTGGGCTACCGCAATTTCACAGGCCGCCTTTCAGCTAAAACAGTTCTCCGGTCCGGAAATTGCCATCATCGCTTCCGCGCGCATGACGAACGAGGAGCTTTGGCTCACGGCGCAACTGGCAAAGTCGTTAGGCACGGAATGGATCGACATCGTCCCACGCCGTGAGCCAGGTGACAACATCCTGCTCAGCGAAGATCGCAACCCCAATACAAACGGCGCACGACTCATTCTTGGATCGAAATCTGAACCAGGCGCAAACCTGCTTGCGATTTCAGAAGCTGTGAAATCAGGAAAAATCAAGGCGCTGCTGATTTTGAAGGAAAACACGATGCATTTGGGCGTACCGGTTGAGCAACTGGCGAAACTCCCTGTGTTGATCATGATGAATATCTTGTCGAACGAAGCCACCGAAAAAGCGACGATCGTTCTGCCGGCGTGCGGGTTTGCCGAGAAACGCGGCTCAATGGTCAATGGCAAAGGACGATTGCAACGATTGAATCGCGCCGTGCGCCCGCCGGGTAACGTGCGCGATGATTGGGAAATTTTGCGGGATTTGGTCCAGGCTGTCGGCGGTGGCGATTCGATTCTCTCGATCGATGAGGTTTTTCGCCGAATCAGCGAGACAGTGCCGCAATTTGCCGGGTTGAGTTTAAACAAGCTCGGCGACCTCGGCATACACATTTTGCAAATGAACGAATTACCGCCAGCCCATCCCAGCGACGAAGAAAAGATCGAGCAAGCGGTCGCGATGCAGGCAAGACGCCGCGGCGTCCGGCGACAGCTCGATGAAGTCCGTGAAGCTAGGGCTGCGGGAACCCACTAGACTGCAAGATCACGATGGATTCTTTTTTTGTAATCACGTCGCTGCTGAAAATTGTCGCGATTCTTTTCGTGATTTTGACAATGGTTTCCTACGCGGTCTTTGCGGAGCGAAAGGTGAGCGCGGCGATGCAGGACCGCCTCGGACCGAATCGCGTCGGACCCGCCGGTCTTCTTCAGCCGATTGCCGACATGTTCAAATTGCTGCTGAAAGAAGATTTCACGCCGCGCGCTGCAAATACATTTTATTACTGGCTCGCACCGTGTCTGGCGGTCATGCCGGCCATCATCACGATCGCCGTTGTTCCTTTTGGCAGCACGCTCTTCGGAGTCCCAATGGTGATAGCCGACGTGAACGTCGGTATCCTGTTCGTATTCGCCATCGCTTCGCTAGGCGTTTACGGAATCGTCATTGGCGGGTGGGCGTCGAATTCCAAGTACCCGTTTCTAGGCGGAATTCGTTCCAGTGCGCAGATGCTCTCTTACGAGCTCTCGCTCGGTCTTGCAGCCATTCCCCTTTTTTTGCTGGTAGGCAATTTGCGTCTGACCAGTGTGGTGCGTTACCAGATTGAGCACGGCTGGTTCATCGCACCGTTCATCGGCGATTGGACAAACCCATGGAAATGGATGCTCGCCATTCCCATGATTATTTCATTCCTCGTTTTCACGATCGCAATTTTTGCCGAGACAAATCGGTTGCCATTTGATCTTCCCGAGGCCGAACAAGAACTCGCCGGCGGTTACAACACCGAATACAGCTCCATGAAGTTCGCTTTGTATTTTCTTGGCGAATACGCCGCGATGATCAGTGGATCGGCGGTGATCGTGACGTTGTTTTTCGGCGGCTGGCATTTTCCGGGAATTCCCGACGGCTCTCACGGATGGATTTTCGGTCTGATAAACATCGCAGCCTTCTTCACAAAGGTCGCCATCATCATTTTCGTTTTCATGTGGGTACGATGGACCCTGCCCCGATTTCGCTATGACCAACTAATGCGTCTCGGCTGGCTCTTCTTCTTCGAGGTCGCACTGGTGAACATCTTTCTCGTCGCGGGGCTCGTCGCATATATGCCGATCAAATGACGAAATCCGAATGACAAAGCCCGAACGAGATCCGAATAACGAAGCAAGAAGGGGCTGTCTCCGGCGGAACAGCCTTGGTTATTCGTGCTTCGTCATTAATTCGTCATTCGTCATTTGTCATTTGTCATTCTAACCATGGCCATCACTGTTCCACGACCAAAGCTGAACTGGCGCGAGCGATTGTATTTGCCTGCCATCGTCGCTGGTCTGGCCATCACATTTAAGCATTTCAAAAACATGTTGCTGGGACGCACCAAAGTTACGATGCAGTACCCTGAACAAAAATGGGACGGCAACTTGCCGGACTATTATCGCGGCGCGCCTGCGCTCGTTCGCGATGAAGACGAGCGCGTGCGTTGCGTGGCATGCCAGCTCTGCGAATTCATTTGTCCGCCACGCGCGATTAAAATTATTCCGGGCGAAATCCCTCCGATCGATCGCTTCGCCAAAGTGGAAAAATATCCTGAGGCGTTCGATATCGACATGATCCGCTGCATTTTTTGCGGAATGTGCGAAGAGGTTTGCCCCGAGCAGGCGATTTTTCTGCGCAAGGATTACGCCATTACCGGCTACACGCGCGCAGAGATGGTGCATCACAAGGAGAAGCTCCTCGAGATCGGAGGAGTCATGCACGGCGTCGTACTGAAATGGAACAAGAAGAAATGAGCAGAATTGGAGTAATGAAGGGTTGGAGCAGTTGGGAGCAGGTCGGGGACAAGAATCTATCTCTCCATTACTCCACTGCTTCCCCACTCCAATAAGTCATGTCGCCGTTCCTGTTTTGGATCTTTGCTCTGCTGACATTGATTTTTGGCGCAGCCGTCGTGATCAACCGCAATCCCGTGGCGAGCGCCCTGAGTTTGGTCGTGTCGTTTCTGGGTCTCGCGGCGCTATTCATGTCGCTCAACGCCTATTTCATCGGGATTATTCAAGTGCTGGTTTACGCTGGCGCAGTGATGGTACTTTTCCTTTTCATCATCATGCTCCTCGATCTCCGCGCCGAAAAAGGTCGCCAGATTAACTGGCTGGCCTCAGCAGGAGGACTCGCTGTTGCTGTAATCTTGTTGGGTCAGATTTTTTCTGTAGTCGGCCATTTTAAGATGGCACAAAAACCCTTTCCGCCACTGCCAGGATCGACAATCGACGATGTTCGGAATATCGGCGCAGCACTCTTTGGGAATTACAATTTGCCATTTCAAATCGTCGGCGTCCTAGTGCTGGTGGCGACGATTGGCGTCGTGCTTTTGAGCAAACGCGAGCCTCGCTAAAATGATCACGCTCGGCGATTATCTGCTCGTAAGCGGCATTCTTTTTGCAATCGGATTTGCTGGCGTGATGCTGCGCCGCAATCTCATCATCATCCTCATGTCACTGGAGCTGATGCTGAATGCGGCAAACTTGTCGCTCGTCGCTTTTTCCCGGTTCCGTGTCGATTCAAGCGGCTTGCCTAACTACAACGCACAAGTGTTCGTCTTTTTCATCATCACGGTCGCAGCGGCTGAAATTGCCGTGGGCCTGGCCATTCTCGTCGCTCTCTACCGGGCGCGACAGACAACAGACGTCAAAGATATCAGCAGTCTGAAATTTTGATTATCCGCCAAATACGCCAAATGACGCCAAAGAAACTCGTCCCAGATTTCATCTTCAAGGACGAATGCTACGCCATTATTGGAGCATGCTTTGAGGTTTACAAAGACAAAGGTTGTGGATTTTATGAGCCTGTTTATCAGGAATGTCTTGGCATCGAATTCGAACACTCGCACATTCCGGCAATCGCTCTGCCAGGCTTGGCGCTCGAGTATCGAGGTCGGATCCTGAGCCAGAAATACTTTCCCGACTTTGTCTGCTACGAGAAAATCATCGTCGAACTGAAAGCTGTCAGTGAGTTGTCTGACGAGTATCGCGCTCAAGTCCTGAACTACCTGAAGGCCGGCCACTTCGAGCTTGGTCTCCTCGTTAATTTTGGTCATTACCCAAAATTGCAGTACGAACGCATCGCCAAGACGCGCTCGAAGATTGAGTCCGACGAAGAAGTTATTTCTCTGTAAGAAATGAATCACCGACTAACGCCAAATCTTCCTCGGACCACCCGGTCTAGTCCCAAACTTTTGGCGTCATTTGGCGCGTTTGGCGGATAATTCTTATGTCGATGCTTCCGTGGATCATCCTGCTTGCTCCGCTGTCTAGCGCGGCCGTTATCACGCTGTTCACGTTGCGGTGGAAAACAGTGAGCAGTGTTATCTCGATTGCGGCGGTACTCGTGAGTTTCGCGTGCAGTTGTTTAATCTTCACGCAATCCGGTATCGCCACGGCTCACTTCAATTGGATCGATATTCCTGGCGCCTTCAAAGTCCCCCTCGGCCTTACGCTGGACCAATTAAGCAAGACAATGCTCGTTCTGGTTTCCGGTGTTGGAGCGACCATCCACATCTATTCGCTGGGTTACATGCGGGATGACGAAGGTAAATCCCGCTATTTCGCGGCGCTTTCGCTCTTCATGTTCGCGATGCTCGGGATCGTTCTCGCCAACAATTTCGTCATGCTCTTCATCTTTTGGGAATTGGTGGGCTTTACTTCCTATGTTTTGATTGGCCACTGGTTCTTTCGCGATGCCGCGGCAGATGCAGGCAACAAAGCATTCATCACCACTCGCATCGGCGATTTCGGATTCATGACTGGGATCCTGATGGTTTGGATGGCGACTGGCTCTGTCGTTTTCACCGAGATCACACCACGAATGCCGGCCTTGGTGAGTCATCCGACGTTTGTCACAATCGCCGCGCTTCTGATCTTCTGTGGAGCGGTTGGCAAGTCAGCCCAGTTTCCGTTGCATGTCTGGTTACCAGACGCGATGGAAGGCCCGACGCCAATTTCCGCGCTCATCCATGCCGCGACAATGGTCGCAGCAGGCGTTTACATGCTGGTGCGTGTCGCGTTCGTCATTCAAGCGTCACATACCGCGCTTCTCGTCGTCGCGTGGATCGGCACCATCACCGCGGCGATGGCGGCGTTAATCGCGACGCAGCAAAACGACATCAAGCGCATTCTGGCTTACTCAACGCTGTCGCAACTTGGTTACATGATTATGGCTGTAGGTCTCGCCTCAAACGACGCGGCTATGTTTCACTTGTTTACCCATGCGTTTTTCAAAGCCCTTCTATTCCTTGGGGCTGGTTCGGTCATCGTGATGCTTCATCACGAGCAAAACATCTGGAAGATGGGAGGGCTTTCTCGGAAACTTCCAATTACCTTTGTCACTTTCGCTGTTGGCGCGCTGGCGTTGATCGGTTGTCCACCTTTCAGCGGATTCTTCAGCAAGGACGCAATCCTCGCAATCGCCTACGAACGCAACACACCGATTTTCATCGTGGGACTATTCACAGCGTTTCTAACGGCCTTTTACGTTGTGCGTTTGCTGGTCATCGTCTTCTTCGGTGACACACGGAGCGAAGCCGCACGTCAAAGCAAAGAATCGCCCCTCGTGATGACCGGACCGCTGATCGTGCTCGCAGTTCTCGCCGCGCTGGGCGGGTTTGGATTTTTCGCGCGAAACTTTCTCGCGCTTCCGATAGAAAAGGAAGCTGCTTTCATGGTTCCTGCTCTTGCGTTTGGTGCACTGATCGTGGGAAGCGGACTGGCGATTGCCGTTTATCGCAACCGGACCCGCGAACCGATCGATGTCGAGGTTCTGCGCCACAAGTTTTATTTCGACGAGCTTTACGCTCGGCTAATTGACTGGACACAGGGACTGCTTGCACGCGTTTGCGCTTTTTTTGATCGATGGATTATCGACACTTGCGCCGTCGACGGGGCCAGCCGCGGGACTTGGGGGATCGGCGCGCTGCTGCGGCTGATCCAGGTGGGAAATCTGCAAGCCTATGTATTTCTGTTCGGTCTTGGTGTTGTCGCGGTCATCTATTTTACCGTTTTCCGCTCCTAGATTTGCACCCACGAAATACACGCCAAATGAATGACCAAATGACAAATGACGAATTAAAACCGAACGACGAGACCAAAAAACTGAACGCGTTGGTTCGACCGTTCGTCATTCGAGCTTCGACATTCCTTCGTCATTCGGCATTCGTGCTTCGTCATTTTTATCCGTAATGGTCTTGTTTATCATTTTTTGCCCAATCATCGCCGCCATTTTGATCATGGCTGGCGCGCCAGCGCGTAAGACCGCCTTAGGGGCATCAATTTTAGCGTTTGCGGGGACTTTGTTTCTGCTTGTCTCGTTCGACAGAGGCCAACACAATTTTCAGCAGGTTACTTCCTTTGTTATCTCTCCCGAGTGGCACTTGAGTTTCACGACAGGTATCGACGGCTTGAGTCTCGTCATGGTGCTGCTCGCCACAATTGTCACACTGGCCGCGGTCTGGTTTACAGGCATGATCGAGAGACATGAGAATGCGTTCTACGCCTGTCTCTTATTCATTTCCGGCGGCGCCATCGGTGCGTTTGCCTCGATCGATTTATTTTTCTTTTACGCGTTTCATGAGCTCGCGCTCATCCCCACATTCTTGTTGATCGGGATCTGGGGCAGCGGAAACCGAGTGGCAGCGGCGTGGAAGATCACCATCTACCTGGCAATTGGTAGCTTTATCCTGCTGCTTGGTCTGATCCTTCTTTATCAAAGCTTTCCCGCCTCCGCGCGCAGCTTTGATATTCGCGCCCTAACGGCTGCCGCGAGCCTCGGCCAGATCGGGGCGGACGCGCAGCGCCATGTTTACCTGGTGTTGCTTATTGGTTTTGGAATTCTTATCTCACTCTTTCCATTCCACACTTGGGCCCCGGAAGCGTATGCCTCGGCCCCAGCGCCAGCGGCGATGCTGCATGCAGGTGTGTTAAAAAAATTTGGCTTGTACGGTCTGTTGCGCCTGGCTCTTCCCCTGTTACCCGAGGGAGCGCGTCACTGGGCTGGCCTGCTTGTGGTCCTATTGCTCGGGAACATCATCTACGTTGGGCTGGTCACGATCGCGCAGAAACGGCTCGACTGGATGCTCGGTTACTCAAGCGTCATGCACATGGGCTACATCTTTCTCGGCATCGCAAGCGCCACTGTCCTGGCCACGACAGGTGCCGTTGTGTTGATGTTTGCACACGGCCTTTCGATCGCACTGCTATTTGCGCTGGCTGGAGAATTACGGAAGCGCACCGGCACTTTGGTTTTTGATGAACTGGGCGGCCTGGCCAAAGTGATGCCGTTTGCCAGCCTCGCTTTTGGCTTTGGGGTATTTGCGGCGATCGGTTTGCCTGGTCTCGCGAACTTTGCCGGGGAAATCATGATCTTTTTTGGTGCGTTCAAGAACGGCTGGGAAATGGGTCGCTTTCACATCTTCCAAATCGCGACGGTGCTTGCGCTTTGGGGAGTGGTGATCTCGACCGTTTACATGCTACGGGCCTATCGCAAGACGTTCATGGGGACCCTAAGTGAGCGATGGAAAGAGGTTGTTGATCTTCGTCCCGCGCTGCGAATCCCGGTCGTATTGGTGGTTGGAGGACTTCTTTGCTATGGATTTTTCCCGCAATCTCTTGTGCACACCGTGACGCCGGTGCTTCGCACTTATCTCACTGCAAACCGATGATCATCGCCGCGCCAGAACTTGAGATCGCAGTGTTGGTGCTGGGGATGGCGATCCTGCTAGTAGAAGCGTTTGCCACGAAAATTGATAAACGAGTCCTGGCATTCGTGGCAATTGCCGGTCTCACGCTGGTTCTCGTGGCCAGCTTCTTCGTAGTCCCCGGTTCATCGACCAGTCAAGCAACCGGCTTCTGGAGCTTCTATACCGCAGATCGCCTGTCGATTTTCTTCAAGCAATTCTCGTTGGTTACCACAATCTTCGTGCTGATCCTGATGACCGACTACGCGCCGGTACTGCGCAGTTCCTTTCCTGGCGCCACACTGCAGGCGGGTCTTGGCGAATTTTTCGCGCTGCCCATTTTCACATGCGTCGGGCTGATGTACCTCGTATCGGCAATCGATTTCGTCTTCATCTTTGTTTCGCTGGAGTTGGTGACGATTTCCTTTTATGTGCTGGTCAGTTTCACCCGGCGCAATCCGATCACTCTGGAAGCGGGAACGAAATATCTCGTGCTGAGTGCCCTTTCGACGGCGTTTCTCGTCTATGGGATCGCGTGGATTTTCGGCGTCACCGGTCAGACAAATCTCCAGCGAATCACAGACGTACTGGCAAATCCAGCGACGGACCGCAACGCAGCCCTGTTCGCCATGGTACTCATCCTGGTGGCGCTTGGTTTCAAGATCGCAGCGGTGCCTTTCCAAATCTGGGTGCCCGATGTTTACCAAGGCGCGCCTACACCGGTAACTGCGTATCTTTCCGTCGGTTCGAAGGCGGCGGGATTCGTCGTGCTGCTCCGAGTATTGCAGCCGTTCCTGGCGCTGCCTCAAACGCAGCGGCTGATTGCCGTGATCGCGCTGCTGACTTTGATCTATGGAAATCTCGCGGCCCTGCCGCAGACGAACCTGAAACGACTGCTTGCTTACTCAAGTATCGCTCACGCCGGCTATCTGCTGATCGGCGTAGCGTGTTTCGACGCGTCAGCCATAGGCTTTTACCTCGTTGCCTACCTGCTCATGACGCTGCTGAGCTTTGCAGTTTTGATAATTGTGGCTCAGCAGACCGGCGAGCAAATTGACGATTTTGATGGACTGGCACAGCGTTCGCCCTTTCTCGCTTTTGCGATGTTGATAGGAATGATCTCGCTTGCCGGAGTTCCGTTCACGGCAGGATTTCTAGGAAAGTTTTTTATCTTTTATGCCGCAATTTTGCAGCGTCAGACCGCGCTCGTTGTTATCGGAGTGATCACCGTTGGGTGCGGGTTTTATTATTATCTCAAAGTCATTCGTGCGATGTATTGGCAATCCTCTGCCAAGGTCGACAAGATCCCTGTGAACGCGCTTTCACGCCTGGCGATCAGCGCATTAATTATTGCCACGATTTGGCTGGGCGTGTACCCGCAGCCGATTCTGGATGCGTTAAAGCGCTAGCAAGGAATGACGGCTTTTCAGCCGTCGATTTGTTGTAGGGCGTCTGTGTCAGCCCCGAATGCTTTCGGGGTTCACAGAATGGAGCCGCCGGGCGCCGAGCAACATGGACGGGCAGCCCAAGTGGGCGAGAAAGCGGGAGCGAACGAGTCAAACGCCCTACAATTCGAACCTCAGTCGCTCAGTTCGACGTTCCAGTATGCGAGATCGACGAAGTGCTTCCAGATGTCGTGCTGAGGGGCCGAAAAAGTAACATGGACGAACGGCCGCCACTTCGGTCGTTTCGGTTTGCGAATCAGGCTCATGTGCGCTTCGCGCGGGAGCCGGTTGCCTTTGCGCGTATTGCAAGGAATGCACGAGCAAACCACATTCTCCCACGTGGTCGTCCCTCCGCGATCGCGCGGCACGATGTGATCGAGATTGAGCTCGCTGCGATCGAAAAGTTCGCCGCAATACTGACATGTGTTCTTGTCGCGCTCGAAAACGTTATGGCGAGTAAATTTCACTTCCTTCTTCGGAAGCCGATCGAATACCAAAAGCACAATCACCCGCGGGATACGAATCTTGAACGAAATCGTCGCGACGACTTCGTGGTCCGGCGCATTTGCCGACAAATCACGCCAGCTTTCGAAATCGTGCGTCAGGAAATTGTTCGCCTCGTCCGATGAAACAATTTGAGCATGCCCTGCATATACCAGCGCGAAGGCGCGACGCGCCGAGCAGATGTTAACCGCCTGCCACAGGCGGTTAAGCACCAAGACCTGATTGTTTAACACGGTATGCACATCTCTACGGGACCTGCATTTTGCGAACTTCCACGTAAATTCGCGCGACGGTAGCATTCGGGTTTTTCGCTGTCAACGGGAGGGGCATGGCAGAGCGCGCGATCTTCGAAGCCAGCCGTGAGCACAATTTCCATGGGAAGCTGAGACTGATTTGTCTCATGCGGCGTATTTCCGCAAAATCAACTTGTCGATTTTACATCTGCTCATACCGTCGTGAGCATGGCAGGCCAAGGTTCAGCTGGCAATGTTCTCGCGGCGTTATGCAGTTTCTTTATTCCCGGCCTCGGGCAATTGCTCCAGGGCCGGTTGCTGATGGCGATCGTGCAGTTTTGCCTGGCGGCAATTCTTTGGTTTTTCTTGCTGGGATGGATCATTCATCTCTGGTCCATCCTCGACGCCGCACTTTTTAAGCCGCGCAATTAGGCTAATCACTAATTAACACACGACTTCGCCTGCTTAGGCGTGGGGGGCGAATCGACACAAACGAGTTGTGGCGTTATGCATTCGTGTTCGTTCGTGTTCAGATGAAAGCGCAATTTCCAGAAGAGCAGACCAAGTCCGGCGAATTTCGACGCCAGGAAGACACGTTGCGTGATTGGATCTCCAATGACGGATCTACCAACTACTCGGCTGCGGCGGGTCGGTATCATCTTTATGTTTCGCTGGCCTGTCCGTGGGCTAGTCGGACAGTCATTTTCCGAAAGCTAAAAGGACTGGAGGAAGCAATCGGCATGACTATTGCCGATCCGATCCGGGATGAGAATGGCTGGGCGTTTCGCGACCCAAGCGGCAAAATTCCACTGGGCGCTCCGTTTGAATCAACCGATCCGGTCAATGGCTTCCATTTCTTGAGCGAAGCCTATAAAGCGACCGATTCTAATTACAGCGCCCGCGTTACCGTGCCGGTTCTGTGGGACAAGCAAACGAAAAAGGCCGTCAGCAATTCGGAGGACGATATCTGCCACATGTTTAACGACGTCTTTAACGACTTTGCCAAAAACAAGGACGTCGATTTCTTCCCGAAAGAGATCAGAGCCGAGCACGCGAAGCTCTGCAGTTTTCTGCACGACAATGTAAACAACGGCGTTTACAGAGCAGGTTTTGCCTCACGTCAACGGCCGTACGAGGTTGCCTGCCGAAAATTATTTGAGGCGCTCGATCAACTGGAGGAACGCCTGTCGAAGAGTCGATTTCTTTTCGACAACCGCATCGTCGAATCCGATTGGAGATTTTTCTGCACGCTAATCCGGTTCGACGTGGTCTATCACGGCCACTTCAAGTGCAATCTGCGACGTATCATTGATTACCCAAATCTACAGGGTTATCTGTTGGATTTATATCAGCAGCCGGGCATCGCCGACACGGTCAATTTCGATCACATCAAGCGTCACTACTACATGACGCACATTCAAATTAATCCGACTCGAATCGTCCCAATCGGTCCGCTCCTTGATCTGGGCAAACCGCACCATCGCGAGCGGCTGGCCTAAAGCGATTTCACAAATGTTGTAGCCACGGCCCTGTGGGCCGTAGTCCTAGTGTGAAAAGCAGCGTTGAGGTGACCGGCCACAGGCCGGTGGCTACGGTGGCAACTCGTTCACGAAATTCTGCGGTCCGCATTGCGCGCGCCATGCCTCGCTCTCCAGGAAGCTTCGATTTGTTCCAAGGTGCGCCCCTTCGTTTCGGGAACGAAATAATAGGCAAAGAGCCATGACGCCACTGAAGCGAGCGCATAGAGAAGAAGCGTTGAACTCGCGCCAAGTTTCTCGACCAGTGT